>Ga0123352_10011479_pt1 | contig 13963 bp, 17 predicted proteins | sample TergutLab28metaG_FD_89700 | JGI IMG/M metagenome (GOLD analysis project Ga0123352, IMG submission 89700) | Labiotermes labralis P1 segment gut microbial communities from Petit-Saut dam, French Guiana - Lab288 P1 | ecosystem: Host-associated > Arthropoda: Insects > Digestive system > Gut ...
TATTATATATTGCTCAACATGTTTCAGACGTTAATACGTCCATCTTCAGGAGCTAGCGAGTACTTGTTGTGTTGTGTAGTGGTTCAGCCTACACTCGGATACCACATCACCAACAGACAATCCCGCTACATAACATAAGCACGCCTCAAGTCAGCCTACACAACACAACAAGTACTCGCTAGCTCCTGAAGATGGACGTATTAACGTCTGAAAAATGTTGAGCAATATATAATAAAGCAAGTGTCATCTAGTTGGTCAACCTTTATTCAAATATCAAGATGATGCACGGTCCAATACGCATAAGATATCAGATCTACATTCATTTATAACTAAAAAACATAATTTAAAACACACCTTACAAGACTCAATTGCAGTGAATGATGAAAATGTATAGTTTTACAAGCAGTATTGTAGCTACAAAATGTACGGAATGAAGCAAATGATGATTTGGCAAAAATTTTGTTCAGGCATTAGACTTTATGTAAGTGGTTCTCACGCTATGTTTCCAAGAAACCTCATATGGAGTTTTGAGGTAAAGGTCCAGTAAATGTGTATAAACAAGTACAGTACAATGAACCATGAGGTAGGGATTCCCACAGCTTATGTAAGAATGCTTAGGATTCTTTCATCCATGTACAACCAAAGATGTCAGTGTTAGGAAGCTGTATTACCAAAACAGATGATTTTTCAACACAAAAATGTTAGGATGTAAGGCCTCGCTTAACTGAAGGAAGTCTGTAGTGCCTGCTGAGGGCAACTACAACAATAAATCAGCTGAATAAAATACAAGATTAGTGTCCTGTAACAAATCATGTTTGAGAAATATGTCAACAGGTCACCTGTACCTCTGTAATTTAACAAGACATATTTGAATATTATGCCAGGCACATGAAGTACAAATATTATGTGTGTGTGTGTGTGAAAGACTCAGCCTGAAGGATAAGAGATTCTGTTTTGAAAGTGCAGTATGCCAAAACATCACTGTGGCTTGATCAAAACATAGGCTTACATAAACATAATTTGTGTATAACACATAATATATCATACAATGGCCATGTAATGCTAAATTGGGAAGTGCGCACCAGTCATTCAGCATATTACTGTATCTGGTATGTTGCAAACAGCCTAAAGAAGTGCCTGTGACAAAGAATACTTAACCAATTTTTATTTCAGACCTTGGTGGCACATGTATTACAGCCATGCACATATTCTAAAAATGTCTTCCCAGGTAAATTTTTGTTCATCTACCCAGTGGTTAATAACAGGTAACTAAAAATTTTGGTCAAATCCCAACTTGGTTATAAATGTTGAAGACATAATTTTAAGAATTACAACATTTCTTTGAATCCATTCATAGTGCATCTAAACACATACATGGACAGAAAGACAAAGCCAACAGGACACATTTGCTCATTTTGTGTATTCTGTTTAACATCTCAAACTGAGAATTCATTTTCAATATTTCTCCATATATTTTTTAAAAGGAAAGAAATTAAAAAATAAACCCTTTTATAACCTTGCAACTTATATTCTGTGAAGAAACTGACGTCTGTAGTTAATACTGGAAATATTAATGTTCTCACATTTTTTTTTAAATCAGCAAGCAGTGAGGAGTCTTTGTTAAAATAAATGATTCACACAAAATGTTATTCCAACTACCAAGTTAAGAAAACAGTTTTTCAAAGGCATGATTCATGAGCCTTCCACCACAGCTGACTTATTTCTGAGCAAAGCAAATCAGAAAGAGGGAATTACCATCACGATTTGTTGTTGGACGTCGACGTACTGACCCACGTAATGCTGAAAAGCATGAACCAAAAATAAAGGAAGCCAGTTTCAAAATCACAACAAAATAAAAAAACATATAGACAAACAAAAGGACAAAACTTAAGAATATACACTATTAACTAATGTATTATATTAGATGATAAAAAAGATTCAGTGCTTATGGCTGTTCCAAGAATAAAGATCAAAAGAAAATATCAATACCAGCAGTGATGTTTCTCAACAGGTTGAAGACCTAATGTGCAAGGTAATAGACAAATTCTGATAAGAAAATGCATGTAACTTCTAGTCAGTCAAACTCAATCAGTGAGGGATCGGGTTGTGTACAAGGTGAACCTGCAAACAATAATCCATTGGTCTGGTCTGGTAGTTTTACACTGCAACACTTATGTACAAGAGGGCCAGAGAACATGAAAGGCAGCTAAAGTATCACTATGCTAGGAACTAATAGTGAAACTACAAGAGTTAGCTGGTGGCCAGAATGCAGTGTGAGAGGTGCCAGTATGATGCAAGCAAGCTGAGATCTCATTACATGTGTGATGGGACCGCGGCGATGACAGTGAGACAGAGGGACGTGGGGTGGCAAGCGGAGGCATCCAAGGGGGACCAATGGATGACTGACGCTGATGCCTGCCACCCAAACTGCTACCAGTTGTGCCATGCCCCACCACAGCACCATATGGTGGTGGGGAGAACACAGGGAAGCTGTCCACATCAAGCGAGGGCGCACGGGGTATCAGCTCGGAGGTGGGGGGTGAACTAAATGACATGCGCTGTGGCTCCAGGTAGCCATCCAATGACACTGTCATTATGGCAGAACTGGGTGTTGGTGCTTGCAGCAGTGAGCCTGCCCCACGTGGTGTGAGGGGAGGGAGGTCGCCTTCTTCCTCATCATCATCAATAGGGGTGTGATAGCCTTGGGGGGATGCAGGGGAACTCATGCTGGGGGACTGAGCCAGCGGGGCAGCTGTTAAAAGACAGGTCCTAGTTAGTTACTTGATGGAAAGAGTAACAGCCAAGTCTACAATCTGATCACTCTTCACACAAAGAACATAAAGGAGTAGATAAAGCATGTCTCATACCATCTGTCAGTGGTGCATATATGTTGTGAACATGGAGATGTAACATGGATAGCTGATGGGAATACAAAGAAATAACTTATCAGCTACTGAAATGGTACAAAAAGAAAATGTATTTTTATGACTAAAGTATGGCACAATGAAAAACATGATATTAGGAAGAAACAAAGAATTATACAGTGCAAACAAAAGTATGGTACTATGAAGTTTATGAAGGCTTCAAAATTTTTCCTAAAACGGGCAACACAGCTGTTCATATGAGAATATTCAGATAACCTTCATAACAACAACAATTCTATGGAACGTTATCCATTATACATAAAAAATCATCATTTTACAGTAACATGAAGAGCCAAGACCAACTTTTCAAACACTGAGATCTCTACAGTTCTGAACAACAACAATCTGCCTAACAAAAATGGCAAAAACTGCCAAAGACTTCAGAAAATCAGATCTCTTCCTAATCAGCTAAATTATGCCCCTGTTAAACTTTACAATCTAAATGACCATGTAACTGAAAAAAAAAAAAAAGGTTACTGTGCTCTTCAAAGGTAGTCGTTTCTAACAAATACACTTAAAATATACACAGATACAATTGGAATATAATCCACTAACTGCACAACAAGCTTGGATATACTTATGGCATGGGCATTTACTCTGGGAAGAACTGAAAAAAAGCACCATTGATGATGGCAGCTACATGTGACAGTGAAAAGTCTCACGAGAACCATATAAGGGACCTCAATGTATTGAACAGCTACATGATTTGGTCATCCTGTGGTAGTAAAACGGACCAGTACTGTGCTTTGTGACTTAAAATTCAGATATGTAGGAAACTGGGCCGAGCAAGTTTCATTCTCAATTCAGCTCAAGGAGAATAATGAATCCACCAGCCAGCAAAGGCCCACACTTGATGCCAAACATATCAAAATTTTGCCTGCTGCAGGAAAACATTTGTGGTATCATGTATTCAAAAATACAACATTAACAGCTACAAAATGTTAGTCATCAAAGACTAAAGTTGAACTGTAAGGAGCCAAAATTTTCATATCTAGGTACACATTTAGAAATATGTCATACTTCCTGAAATGCAAGGGGACAAATTACAAACTGGCTGTGTATTATTTTGTTTTATTTTAGAATTCTACCAAAATTATGGGAAGCAGAATTTTTATAATAGTAAAATTGAACACTATAAATTTGGCAGTGTATTATCGTGCTGATATTTTATACTACAATAATTATACAGAGAAACATATAAATAATACACACTTCTTCAATACCAATATCATTACTAAGTACAATCCTGGAGTAAAATGGGAACACCTGCCTGGGGATTTAAAAGTAGCTGCCCCTTTATGAGACATGTTAAACCTTTACAACACACTCCATTAGTACAGTATATTTTATGTGTGCCTGCCATTTCTATTCAGTGGTGAACCTGTGGGACCTACGAGCAGCATGTTAGTTTCTGTGTTTTGTACTTATAGAAATTACTTCCCAAGCCTTCAAATTCCTGAACCATCACTAATGAAATACTGTAAAGACATAAAACACACAGCTGCTTCCACCACCTGATGTAAGTACATAGAAACAGTGCTGACATGCATTATATGACTGGCAAAGTTGTTTCACCGTGGAAGCATCTGTGGCATGCACACTGAACCATACTTTTTGCCAAGCACTTCTGATGAAGCTACATTGACAGTTATTGTGTGTAGGAAGAAACAAGAAATAATATCCAAACACCGACTTCCAGCTCTGGAACATAATAAAAAGCAATGTAAGATGTTCAACACAACTCATTACGGCATACTGTGGGTTACACAAAGTAAAATAAATGCAAAATCCTCAGTATCAAATATCACAGACATTGCTTTAAAAGTATAAAATATATCTGAAAACTTATAGATTATACCCCAAAATATAACAAAGAACTGTTCTTGTTAGTAAAGACATGTCACTTCACTGTGCTTTCAAAGTCTATGACAATGAACAGTGATGCCTTTCCCAAGAACATCGTCACTGAGGAAAAACATGTGGAACTGAATGGTCGACAAAACTATGACAAGATTTCAAGTGTTTAAAACAGAAGCTTCACATTTACTACAGTAGTGACTACAATTTTGCTTGAGATGGTCATACAGTTTTTGCATCATAATAGGTCCCAGTTGCTACAAGAAAGAGGATTATTGCAAGTAAACATAGTTATACAACAACACATAGAATAACTTTTCACTGATACATTTCATTACAAGGTTCCAACTATAAGAAATCCTTCTTGATGATTAGGAGGCAGGCAGAAGACATCCAACATTTCACTTATAACAAATGTCAGGCTTTCAATACAGATCCAATCCTGCAGAAAAAGGACCATATTTCTGTTGTGTTTATATTCAACATACCTGAATCAAACTGCTTTATTATTCTACAGAGTGGTCTATAAAACATGCCCAACTTCAGATAGTTAAACATTGCTTATTTATTTCTTTTTATTTATTTATTTTTTTTTTTTTTGCAAAATATTATAACAACATAGGTCAATACCTCAACCATTATGCACTTCCTGCCCATTCAAAAATGTGCCTCCATTAGTTCTGAGGCAGTGGAGCCTGCAATGCCATTCATACACACAAACTAGTTGGCAGGTTGACTGTGTTCAGTCACTGTGGAGAGAAGGTTACTTGTCCACACAACGTGCCCATGTCATGAGCAACAATAAACACAGAGTTTGCACACATAAAGATTTGCAAACATTCATTGTTAACAGATGCTGCGAAGGGAATGCATGGGCAGCAACTGTGGAATACAGGCATTGGTTTCCAAACAGCGGACACCACAGAGTGGTAATTAGCACTGTATATTAGCAGCTGCCAGATATGGGACCATTCATCACTGGTACCAGGCAGTGTGGAGAATGGTAACATGATCATGACAAAGAACATTTACTGTGAGAAGGGTCCATTGAAGCCTGACAGTGAGCATTCAGTGAACTGCAGATCAAATGCACACAGCTTATACCATGCATGTGTGACAAAATGTACATCATGAAGGTATCTGTACCAGCATCCACATGTGTTAGCAATCCTACTGAAGGATTACACAGCTCTAGTAAATTTCAGTTGTTGGACTGTATTGGATGCGTAACAGCAGGTTAATATCTGCATGACAAAGAAGCTGCCACATCTTTCAGAATGGGTTCCTCTTCATGTCTGATTAAATATACAGTTGCGTCACATCACATTGGTTGACAAACCACACAGCAACTGAGATAGTGGTATGGAACTCACTGGCCTGGTCATGGAGATCCACAAACCTGGTCACCCTGCTTGTAAGACTAGGCACTTTCTGATTACTGCTTGTGTGGATGTAAGGAGTTGGTGTACCAGAAGAAATGACAATCATGGAACAAACTTTTATGACACAACACAAATGGTGCTGCTCTCATGTGGAATAACCATGATAGCATGAGGACATTCCAAATATCAAGTTGTTTCAAGACAATGCAATTAAACATGGCTGAGATCACAGCCCTTGTTCACATAACATTTTGCACTCCAAATAAGACAGTAAATAACCACCTGACATTTGGGAGACATTTTGTGGGATATAAACATTTAAGTTTCCTAGCTTGGAAGCTACAATAGCCCACTCTACTAGGAAGTTAATATTGCAAAATATTATCCAAATGGGGGGGGAGCACATGCATGAACTTCACATATCCATTTTATTAAACAATAAAAGGATTATCACTGCTGTAATAGTACCAGACATTCAAATGGACTTACCCACATGGTGACTCTCAGGCTCTTTGAACATGGGTCCCTGGATCTTCTGTTGGGTTGCCTTGATTCGTTCCATCTTTACCCTGATCTTCTCAAGAATGCGGTGTTCATGTTTCTCCTGCTCTTGAATCCGCTTCATTCGCAATTCATTGATCAACTCTGCACCTCTGTGTCATACATATAAAATACTTCCATAGGCAACAGGTTCTATATGCTCCTGATTTGAGAATAGTTACAAGATTTCTTAATTACACTCATGTTTGTTACAGTCAAGAGAAATGAGGTATTTAAGAAGAAGACAGAACATCAATATTTCTGAAGCCAACTTATGTTTATGTTTTACGGTCAAAAAGAAAATTCCCTTGACAAAGGTGTTTTATTTGGGGAGGTCATTTTAGATTCTCTCGTCCTGAATTTGGGAAAATATGGTAACTGTTTTCTGTGAAACTTCATTGATGAACTATAGTTCTGTCAAAGATAATAACATAAAACATAGTGGGAAAGCTAAACATGTTCATGATCTTGGGCGTATTTGAATCCAAAAATTAACAAAAGTCACCACTGGCCTGGCAAGTGTGTAACAACCACAATTACTGAGACCAGAAGAAAACAAGAATGTACCTGGATGCAAGAACAGTCATGGCCTTGCTCTCATTAACCTGGTGGATGAAATAATAACTCTTGAACAACCTTCTCATCATAATCAGACACCCAAAACAAACACCATCCCATACTAGGCCACTGTTTTCTTTTGGTACATTGCACTGTGTCCAATCTGTAAGAAATGTGTCAAACACGTTAGTAATTATGTACATCTGGAAAGCCAAAGAAATGTGTTTGACTGCTGGCAAGGATCATTTGACATCCTGGTAATACAACAAGGCTTTTTATTTTTACATTCCTTCAATCTCAAGATATGGAAATAGTCAAACACATACAACACAACATGTATGAATATATATAAATATACACAGCACGCATATTAAAAGAGTGTAGCAAGCGCATTTGTCCAGGCGACACTTAACAACAATAACTGTACAATATTACCAAAGAGGTTGAATTGGCTAAAAATGTAATAACCTAAACAAGTGAACAAAAAACAATGGCAATTATAATTCCACTAACTTCATATTAATTACTAAGTGAAAAGAACCAAGATCATGGAAAGTTTTGATTAAAGTATTCCTCCAATCTATGGAGGAATTATCCAAAACACATCTACCAACAGCTGTTTTAAAATATTTCCCATCATTTAGTAAGTCCTTGATAATTGACAGCCAGTGGTAATAAATCCTGTGCAAAAAACACTTTTATGATATAATGTTGATTTGCTAAAGGTAATGTAAATTAGAGTTGTATCTTATACTGATATCTCAGATCTCCAAATTGGATAAAAATTGATCCGTGTACTTAATAATCAGTTAAAGTAACAGTTTTTCGATCAATATTGAGTAAGCAAGGGAGACTACTCTATGAGAAAGTAGCTGTCTTCACAGTCCATTCAGATGGAGTCCATGCTTGGTGAATAATTTTCTATTATGGTCTGTTTCCAAAAAACTAGTCTGAGGAAATATTTTTACAATCTTATTTAGTTTCCTATTAAAAGTTTCTTTCCACTGACAGTAGTTCATTACACCATATCTCTAGGGAACATTAACAAAAATAATGTTAGTGTGATCATTGACTGTTACAAAATTTGAAATGTTCTGAAAAGCCAAGGAGAATTTTTTCATTTCCAAATTATTAGTACCATTGCAAATCACAAAATATCATCATAATTTACTAATCTCTTCTTTTGTGGTTTCTTTAAATCACTAGAACTTGATCCTGGTTGTACGGCAATGTAGAGTTCAAAATTACTACTTAAAAGAGTTTTTACATTACCCACATAACATCTGATATGACTGTCATCAATTAGAACCATTTTATGTCTCAAGCTACATGAGTGCTTATTTCTCTTTATTTAGCAAGTTCACTGCATACTTACTTAAAGTATTTTGAAAGTCTTCCGTACTACCTTTGATTCTATGTATTGATCCACCACTGTTATTTGTAATAACTGCAACGTTCACTACGTTTGGAATAAGTAAGTACATTTCCGATCACTTCCTGATTCTTGTAGGTTAGAAACAGATAGGTGTTGCATGGTATTATGATTCTACATCTTATCTCTACTTGCATGTTTGGAATTTAAATCCCTTAACCTTTCAGCACTGTTTTGGGGTTTTTTGCCATTCATATCATTATACAGTAGGTTGTAATGGTTTGGTATTACTGGTATTGGATGAGTAATCCTTCCCTCTATGCATGTGCTTTTCTTGTGTTTCCTCGCCACCATTTTTGCCCATGATAAATCTGTTTCAAACTGTTCACTAATGATGTCCTTCAGGAGTTCTATTTTTGCTAGAAGAAGAACAATATCCACTTGAATAACCTCTTTTATGGTCGGCCTATCAGTGATGTGTAGCATGTGAGTCAATTCCATTACATCCCTTTTTAGTCCTTCAAGTTCTACACACTTCTATGATCCACATAACGATTCCTCACAATATTCATGACAAAATTTTACTCTAGTAGTATTAGAACTTTGATAAAACTATTATCTTCGTGTGATGAGTATGCCAACTTGCCCTGCAATGCCACATTGTTATGTTACTGTGTCTGCATACCTGAATTCAGAGCAATGTCAATACTCACCATCAAACACAGGTAATGATCCAACTGCAGCAGGAAACTTCCTGATACATGTTATTCCAAACAACTGTGCAGCCCAACAAGCATTATTCTTCACTTCCATGAGGAACATGCAACCCATGATCTGCAGTAAAGCTTTGACCATGATGACAGCCACATTGTAGCCCAACAGCACGTTCCACCGCTTAAGGATATAAGGCACAGGTCGCAGGTATATCTCCTCCCCTTGCCACAGGAATATAAAGGCACCCATAAGGTAACCAAGTGAAAATATGTTCACCCGGTTTGCACCAGCTAAGAAGACAATGGCCAGTGTCACCCAAAGGAAGGACGACAAGAAACAGCGCTTTGCAATATCCAGCCATGATCTAGAGAAGTGAGAGGTCAATAAGAAGAGTTTCACAACCATGTTTCACACCCACACAAACTGGCAGACAACTTATGATCTGCAAAATTCTAATTCCTATGAGACAGAGTGACTTTACTATATGGTCTGAGAATAAAATAGTTCAAATAAGAAGTACAAAGTTCTAATTCCTATGAGAGAGAGAGACTTTACATGTATGGCCTGAGAATAAAATAGTTCAAATAAGAAGTGTAGTTCTAAAGCATTAATTCTCTTTCACAGTTTGAATTTGGCAACACTATCACTAAATAAAGAGGATGCCATTTCTTACCTAATGCAAGAAATGTGATCAGGCACAGGATTAACAAAACCTGGCTGTTCTGCTTCTTTAAGGATGCTCTTGTTACTACCACCAGCATAGAGTTGCCCAGCATAACGTCTCTCTATTCGAAATACAAGACTCTGTCGACACACCAGCATCAGCAATATAAAGTCACCTGTTAAACAAAACACAGTAAACACATTCTTGTAGTAAGAAAACAAACATCCCATATAACAAAACCCCTACTGCAGCTGACTGCCTGGTAACTGCTTCACACAGTCTTCCTAACATGCCTGTAGTTATACATATGTTCCAGGATGCATGATGTCACAAATTTTAAGACAGAAAACAATCCCTGGCATAATTCTTTAAGTTGAAGTGGTGAGAAAAACATACTGCCATAATATGTGACTGGTCAGGAAGGAAACAAGCAGTCACAAACTGTGATTGGACAGCACAATGTAAATATAACTGTGGTAGAAGATGATAAAGAATAATCAGCAATTTAAGTCAGACCACAACCAATTTCATATAAATAAATCTAAAATCCAATATCCACAGCAATTATATTAATAAGTAAAATATATGTAACATGTAATAACTGATATGAATTCTGACTACAAGTTTCGGCTAAAATTAGAATTATCACGGCAATTCCAGACAACCAACTAAGTCCAAACCACCTGCATATAACACATTTTAAAATAACACATCTACTTCATACCTTCATTTATAAATCAATATATCATGTTTACACTCATTAAAATGCTTGTATTGTCATCATTTTATGTGATGTGACACACATACGGCTCTACAATGAACTCGCAGAACATGTGTACTTACAAACAAGTTTGTATGCTGCCGGGGGATATACAGGATCAGGCAAGAACATCCACTCTTGTAGATTCCTCATTAACTGTGACTGGCTCCATGGATATTCTAAAATTACATCATATTGCATTTTAACATACAACCAGCAATATTAAAGCATATATGGAAGTACATCAAACCTCCAAGAAAAGCTAATAATATAACTAATCAAGAAGTACTTTTGGATAACTTCTTCAAGCAGTACCTTGGTTCATGGTCCCTTGACATATACTCTTTAAAATGCTTGTGCTAAATAAAAAAGAAAATTTCCACTCATGTTTTGAAACGAACACAAAAAATATTAAAAGCATACGTTTGTCAGTATTATATTTCATCCTAGACCCATCCTTCATGGTTAGTATATCAGTTGCTTACCAATGCATAGTCCAGGTGGCAAACCTACTGCCATGGCATACTGAATGGGTACCAGCATTACAATAAACATCTGATATATGCCCCAAATCTTAGCAAGCTTCTCTCGCTTCATAATGACCAGCACACACAGCCATATGCCATACAGGACAGCATACACATCCATGCGAGTGCCAATCAAAGCCACAGTTGCCATCAGACAGATCTGAAACAAAAGACATTCATTTTAAGATGTGTATTATAACACAGCATATACACTGTAAAGTGCATTGCTAAAATGGCAATTAATCCTTAGCATGCTATTTGCTGATCATACTATTCTCTCCACAACTGCTCATGAGGTTGGAGGACATTTTCTAAACACTTAAATAATTTTATCAGTAAATGGTATGCAGTGATAATCCCCTGCCATGTCACACAAAAAATTCAATAAAATTAATGCTTCCCAGTAGCAGTTTTCATGTTAAAATATAATGCCAAAGGCATTTAAACAGTGGTATACTACAATGAATATAAATAATGAAGCAACGGAAAAAGTGGAAGGAATAAGCTTGTATTAGACGCATCCTTTCTGAGATATGGGGTATGCATGGCAGTTAGTATTAAACTCAGCATTCAGAGACATGACACCTTTTAGTTTGGTAGACAGGTACCAACATTCAGAAGGGTTGGTGGTAAACATCCGACATAACTACTTGGTGCCACTGAGACGGGCATTACCAGTAAGTATTGAGTATAGCACTCCAATATCAGAGAGGCTATTGGATATTTTGCTATAAAATCACACAGTCAAAAAGATATGTAACAAAGACATTCCTGTGCTAAGCATTGTTTCATACAGAGGGCATGGACACTTAATGGTACTGAAGGTTATTATCATTTTCTGCTTGATGTTATAAATGCAGACTAGCTGAGATAGGAAGGAAAATAACCAACCAGAATAAGTCTGACATATACATTAACAAAATGTAAGAAAAACACTCTGCACAGCATTAAGTGAAATTTGATGGCAGGGCAACAACAGTCTCAGTCAAGTGGTACCCACACCGTAAAACAAGAGTATATTTGTTTGCAAAATGTGATTTACCTACCTCAACACCAAATTTGTAGAACCCATAATTGAGGAGATACTTGAAACAGTTCCGCAGATCCTGATCTGCATGGCAACGCTGTATGTTGGGAAACATTATATGAGGACGGGAAATTGGTTCACCATTTGAATGGCGTTTTTGTATCTGCCGAACCCTGACCACAGCCATTAATGTTGCCAAGAAAATCAAACCTGTAACATCAGTACATCATTACAGTAGCAATATTACCATTACATCTAATGTCATGAGTTAGTATTTCAGGAAAACAAACAGTCAGCACACATATACATACATATATATACACACACATACATACATAAACCATACTTTACATGAAGCAAAAAACAGATGTTGATGAAGAAATGGAAACAGATATTTTTAGGTTAGATTTCATAACATGCTGACAGCTAACAATGATCTCCATAGCTGAACAAAGACATATAATTCTGCAAGTGCAGTCTATATCTGAGGCAGAGGCAGACAGGCAGGAAGCAGGCATACAGAATCTGTTTGCTTAGTAACAGGAAAATTGTAAGTATGAAGAACAGAGAAGGGCCTGAAAGTTTACTGTGTCTTCCCAGTTAGTGGTGTCTCAGTATATCTCACATGTACTGAGTTTTACTCTTCTTAGAGACTAAGTGAAAGGAAAGATATTCCTCAAACTCCACAATGGATCTCACCAGTCTCAAAGCACAGAACTTTGGGACAGAATTCCATTAATTTACCAAAATCTGGTAATGCAATGAGTAATACAAAATGGCTGTGCACTTCCTAGCCAGTGTAAAGGTCAAAGAAAATACACTCTTGTATTTGTTTTGGGGACTTCACACTGCAGATTACATTAGCTGTACAGCATGCCTTGTGAAGAGCACGACTCAGTCTCAATCAGATGGAACATTGCATGGAGATGATGTTCTACGAAGGAAAAAAGTGGCTGTATAATGTCATTTTTATTTTGTTATTGTCAGATCAATAAGCAACCAGGAAGTAAAATCATAAAAGCGCACCATTTAAACAGAATAGTTTCAAAAACAAAGGATCCTAGTGTGTTAATATTAGGGCTGTCAATCTGTACTTTCAATCACACACTCTACATCAATGACTGATTCACCCCTTCAGTTATAACATAAATGCCTATGGTTTGCTGTTGTCTCATGTTACAAGTATGATGCTGGTGCTTGTCACTTGGACTGAACTATTTCCCTGCCTGCTTCCATGCTATGTATCAAGCAGATACAAGCAGGTCTTTTTATATGCCAGGATTACATTCCTGAAAAATGTTGAAAAAATCAAAATTGTACAAATCTAACACAAAATTCTGATTTAAGACTGTGTATTTCCTGGGGGTTTAGGGGATTGACAACCTCATCCTGTATAGCATAGGACTATACCACTAGTGGACACACGGACCTCCAGAGTACATATGCAATATATAGGGTGTCCCAGGAGGAAAGGACCTAACTTCAGGAGAGTGTTCCTTAGGTCAAACTATAACAATATAACCCAAAACACCTATATCCAAAGTTCAATGGTTACAGAGATATTGGCCAGAGAAGTTTGAAACTTTGACAGCTATTACTCACTTATTGATTACCAAATACATATTGAAACTGGCAGGA
>Ga0123352_10011480_pt1 | contig 13962 bp, 13 predicted proteins | sample TergutLab28metaG_FD_89700 | JGI IMG/M metagenome (GOLD analysis project Ga0123352, IMG submission 89700) | Labiotermes labralis P1 segment gut microbial communities from Petit-Saut dam, French Guiana - Lab288 P1 | ecosystem: Host-associated > Arthropoda: Insects > Digestive system > Gut ...
AAAAAACTAGCCTAAAAACTAGTTAGAATTCTACAGAGAAATTAAGACACGCCGAGTGTTGGAAGCACTCGGTTTTTTCGTATCATTTCTTATAAATACATTATATCACATTTCACTTGAACATAAAAAATAGAAAAATTGTAAGGCTTTTGGATTCTTTTATGAGCCATTTGACTTATTGCTTTAGCAATATAGCGAGAGTGGACAACGTAGCGAAGCGAAGTTACTAATAGATAAGAGCAAGTAAAAACACTTGCTTGCTCTGTGTTTAAGTATTGTCTGCAACCTAGACTCGACGCATTATCTAGCTAGAGGAGGTAAGGTAAATGATAGTATGCTACCTCTTTGCAATGGAAAGCTTTATGACCACACTAGAATTGATTCTAGCAATTCTAAAGATAATTTCAACATTGTTTGAACTTATCAGGAATGCTCTAAACATAAAAAAGAACTAGCAAGCTAGTTCAACACCATTGCAGAGATATTAGACACGCAAGGTGTTAGCGCACCCTGTTTTTTTATGTTAATCTCTTATAAATATAGTATAGCATACTTTAATAATTTTTATAATTTCAAGCTATTTGACCTTCACAATCCACCTCTCGGGTGCTTGAATATCTCCAAATTGAATACCCAGTAATTCATTCTTTAATTTCTGGGACAGCGTATCTTCTGTTTTATAGTGATAGGATTTCCCGTATTTCAAGTCATCAACTTGACCAATACTAGTAACTACTGCTGCTGTACCACAGGCTGACATTTCTTCAAAAGAATCTAATTGATCCAAGGGAATCGGTTCCTCGATGACTTCTAAATCAAATCTTTCTCTAGCTAGCTGTAATAAGGAGTATTTGGTGATTGAGGGGAGAATGGATGTTGAATTGGGCGTTATTAATTTTCCTGTTTTTGAAATACCAAAGACATTGGCTGAGCCTGCCTCTTCTACATATTCATGTGTTTTTGAGTCAAGATAAAGGACACCATCATATCCTTTTTCATGAGCTTGTTCGATGGTTTGGATAGAGCCACCATAATTCCCACCCGCCTTGATATGTCCTGTTCCTTTTGGAGCGACACGATCGTCCTCATGAGCGATGACAAATTTTTTATTACCTTTATTTTTATTAAAATAAACACCCACAGGCATGGCGAATATCGTAAATAGAAACTCTTTGGCAGACTGGACACCCAACATTCCACCCACTCCGATGATCAAGGGACGGAGATAAAGCGTTGCTCCTGTTTCATAGGGAGGGACAAAGTCTTCATTGGCAAGTACCACTTGTTTGACTGCGTCAACGAACATCTCTGTAGGAACTTCTGGCATGGCTAAGCGACGACAGGTTTCTTGCAGGCGTTTTGCATTTTCCTCTGGACGAAAAAGCTGAATAGAACCCTCTTTCGTACGATAAGCTTTGAGCCCCTCATAGCCCTGTTGACCATAGTGCAGGCCTGTCGAAGCTTCTGAGAGAGTAAGGTGTGATTGTTCGGTCAACCCTTGTTCTTGCCATGAGCCCTCTCTAAAATAAGCCCTATAACGATAGGGCAGTTCCATGTAATCAAAGCCTAGATTTTTCCAATCAATATTTTTGCTGTTCATCGTTCTATTATACATCAAATTCTAACTTTCTTTATGGTATAATTCATAGTAATGAACTACACACGAATCAATATAAATCTCAAACATCCTTTGGCTTTCTGGTCTGCCTTTTCTGACTCTGAGGAGCGTTTTTTTTGGCAGGATAGTCAAAGAAACAAGACAGTCATCGGCTGTGAGTTTTTGTCTGAAATTACTGAAGATGCTATCAGTGATTATCCATTTGTTTTTTATAAGCAAACCTTTTATGAAGATGTGAAAGAATCTGCCTGGACTGGCATTAAATCTGGACTCACCGTGTTCAAACATTATTATATTCTGACAGAAGATGAATCTTACATTCTTTCCAATCAGCCTGAATCACTTCCTGAATTTGAAGATAAGCCGACAGTTTTTATCAACCACACTATTGTTGAAGAAAACTCTCCTTATTCAGACTGGGAAAAATTATTTAACGCCATTCAGTCTGAGATTAGGTTAGGTCATGTTGAAAAAATCGTAGCCTCCCGAGAAATAATATTCACAGCAACCCGTCCTTTCAATATTGAGTCCATTATTGAGAATCTCATTGCAAATAATCCTGATGCTTTTGTTTTTGCTTATCAATTTGGAGGTAAGACTTTCCTTGGTGCCTCTCCTGAAATTCTTATAGAAAAATCAGGAAATTCTGTTTTATCTTATGCTCTTGCAGGGACTGTCTCACGCACAGTTGAGAATGCTGAGGATTTCTTGCTCAATGATTCAAAAAATCTTGCTGAACACAGGATTGTGATTGATGCCATTCATGATAAAATGGCACAACTCTCTGATAGTATTACTGTAGGACAAACCGATTTAATGCCCCTTAAGAATGTCTATCATCTGCGTACTCTGCTATCTGTTCAATCTCAGGAGTCAATTATTACTTGGGCTAGACACTTGCATCCCACGCCTGCCTTGGGCGGATTCCCACAAACACAAGCCCTTGATTTTTTGAAAAATCATGAAAATCATGAACGGGGTTTATATGCTTCTCCCATTGGACTCATTGACCAAAATGGAGATGGTACTCTCGTTGTTGGCATTCGCTCTGCCCTACTGAATGATAATCAACTTTATGCTTATGCAGGATGTGGTATTGTCAAAGACTCGGATTGTCAATCAGAATACCAAGAGACAAAAATTAAATTAAAAACCCTATTGGAGGCACTCTAGACATGATGAATAATGAATATCTTGCTCCTTTTGTTGATGAACTTTATACCTTGGGGGTACGTGAAGTGGTCTTTAGTCCCGGTTCACGCTCAACAACACTTGCCCTTCTCTTTGAGGAATACAAACAGTTCAAAACTTACTTAAACATTGATGAACGCTCTGCAGGATTCTTTGCCCTAGGTATTGCTAAGGTACAGGAACGCCCTGTCGTCTTAGTCTGCACTTCTGGCTCTGCAGGTGCTCACTATCTTCCCGCATTAACCGAAGCCAAGCACTCACGCATTCCATTGATTGTATTGACTGCTGACCGTCCTAATCATTTGCAATTCGTTGGAGCTCCACAAACTGTCAATCAGAATCATTACTTCGGAGATTTTGTTTCTCATTACGAGGAGCTCTCACACCCTGCTGAAAAGATTTATTGGACATATCCTCGTAAAGTTGCACAACGTGCCATAATGGCTTCAACAATTCTACCTGAATCTCCTGTCCATATTAATCTGCCTATTGATGAACCTCTGATCCCTGATTTGAATCCTGAGCATTTCCAAAAAGGAAAAACCAATTTTTCTATCTCCCATGGCTCAGTAGAAACTGCTTCTCCTATTAAATTATTAGGCAAAGCTTTAATTATCGTTGGTCCTGACAGTAAACTCAAAGCTCAAAAAGAAATTCTGAACTTGGCTGAACTACTGCAAGCTCCAATTCTCGCTGATCCCTTGTCTAATTTGCGTTCATTTGAAAGTCCTTATCTTATTGATTCTTATGATGCTTTCTTAGCAGATAGCAATTTGTGTCAAGAATTAAGTCCCGATACTATCATTCAAATAGGACAAATCCCTGTGTCCAAACGCCTACAAGCCTTTATCTCAGCAAATAATCAAACAGAATATATTCAAGTAGAGCCTACTTTGAATTATCGTAACCCTCAGCAAACAACTACTCAGATCATTCAATCTGATATTGCTTCATTCTGCCAGTCTGTCATTTCTAGCAATCCTGATTCTAATTATCTGGCAAAATGGCAAAAGGCACAGTCTAAAATGCGTAAACAACTCAATACCGTTTCAACTGAAACCCAAGCCTTTGAAGGAAGATACATCCAAGCCATTCAAGAAAATATGCCTGAGAATAGTCAAATTCTAGTAGCCAACTCCATGTCTATTCGTGAGGTTGATTATTTCTGGGAGGCTAAATCATCATCCGCTAAACTCTATGGCAATCGTGGTACAAATGGAATCGACGGTCAGGAATCGACCGCTCTAGGAATTTCAACAAATGAAAAGCCTACTGTCCTAATCACAGGAGATTTGTCTATGCTCCATGACATTAATGGGCTTATCATGGGCAAAACGCATAAACTCAACTTAACCATTGTTTTATTCAATAATGATGGGGGAGGGATTTTCCATCATTTAGCACAGAAAGAGCAACCTCATTTTGATTATCTCTTTTCAACACCTCATGGTACTGACTTCTCTGCTTTAGCAACACTGACTGGTTTAGATTATAGACTCATCAAAGACTATCAAGACTTTGACTCTCACTTCAAGCAGGCTCTCTCTTCCTCTGGTATTCATCTCTTAGAGGTAAAAACAGACAAAGATTTGAGCTTAGAACTTCATAAGAAATATACAACCTATGACATTTGAAGATAAACATATCACTGTAGAAAATTTTAACTTTCGTATTCGCATTCATGGCTCAGGGTTCCCGCTCCTTGCATTGCATGGATTCAGCCAATCAGCAGAAACTTGGGATAATTTAGACCTTGAAGGTATTCAAGTTTTTGCGTTGGACCTAATAGGACACGGAAAGTCTGACAAGCCTGATAAAGCAGAGCCTTATCAACTGGATACAATACTCACTCATATTCATCAAATCAGTCAGCAACTCTTTGAAAATCAGTCTTTTATTCTATTGGGTTATTCTATGGGGGGACGTCTCGCTCTGCACTATGCACTCAAATATCCTGAGCAAATCCATTCACTCATTCTTGAATCTTCTTCTCTGGGGATTTCTGATGAAGATGAACGACTGGCTCGCCGAATATCCGATGAAAAATTAGCGAAAAATATTGAAGAAAACGGTTGCGAATGGTTTGCTGATTTTTGGGGGAATATTCCTTTGTTTGATAGTCAGAAATCACTAGACCCTACTGTTCAGAATAATATCTGGCAGTCCAGAGCAGATAATACCCCTCACGCTCTAACCCATACCTTACGGGCGACGGGGCAAGGACGACTTCCTGCTCTGGCGGATCATTTACAAGATTTGAAAATATCAACCCTCTATATTTCAGGGGAGTTGGATACTAAATATACAAGTCTAGGGCAGACGTATTTTGCCAAATGTCCAAGTGTTAGCACTCACGTCGTCCATCATGCAGGTCATAATGCCCACTTGGAAAAGCCTATCCTCTATCATCAAGCGATTTGTTCATTTCTGATATAATTAAAAGAAAGAAAAGGAGACCATCATGTCAAAATATAACTGGGTTGCTCTTAACCGCAACTATGAAGATATCATCTATGAAACTTATAATGGTATTGCTAAAATCACCATCAATCGTCCTGAGGTGCGTAATGCCTTTCGCCCTAAGACTGTCGTGGAGCTGATTGATGCCTTTACTGTGGCTCGTGATGACACAACTGTGGGGGTTATTGTTCTCACAGGTGCCAATCACGGTCAAGGTGAAGATAAGGAGGCTTTCTGCTCTGGTGGAGACCAAAAAGTACGTGGAGATGGGGGGTATATCGGAGAAGATCAGATCCCTCGCCTTAATGTCCTTGATTTGCAACATCTCATTCGTATCACACCGAAACCTGTTATCGCTATGGTCAATGGTTTTGCCATTGGTGGTGGTCATGTCCTCCATATTGTTTGTGATTTGACTATTGCTTCTAGCAATGCTAAATTCGGGCAAACTGGACCTCGTGTAGGGTCATTCGATGCAGGTTATGGAGCAGGACTTCTTGCCACCATGGTCGGTCAAAAGAAAGCCCGTGAGATTTGGTTCCTCTGTCGTCAATACACCGCTCAAGAAGCTATGGATATGGGAATGGTTAATACCGTCGTCCCATTCGACAAATTAGAAGACGAAACGGTCAAGTGGGCAGAAGAAATGCTTGCTCTCTCTCCAATGGCACTCCGTATGCTTAAAGGTTCTATGAATGCAGCCACTGATGGCTTGGCTGGTCTGCAACAATTTGCAGGAGATGCCACGCTCATGTTCTACATGAGTGAGGAAGGAAAAGAAGGAAGAGATGCCTTCAAAGAAAAACGCAAACCCAACTTCGATCAATTCCCTAAGTTTCCATAAAAACAATAAACAGATACTATTTGTATCTGTTTTTTCTACAATTTGATACAATAAAATAATGAAATGGTTACAAGAACAAGCCCAATTAAACCCTGACCATCTTTTTTTAGATGATTACAGCTATAAGGAAATATATGAAAGAGTGATTCAGACTGCTTATCAGCTGAATACTAAAGTCAGTAAATACCCTCGCATTGCTCTACTCTCTGAAAATTCTATAAATATGGTTGTTGTTTTATTTGCTTTATGGGTATTGGATAAAGAAGTTCTGCTTCTCAATACTCACCTGACTGAACGAGAAATCAATGAACAACTCATAGAGCTTGATGTGGAGTTAGTCATTAAATCTGACCAACACTCTTTCTCATCTTCCGGTCAAATCTTCTGCTTTTCTGAGATTGAGAATCTCCCTATCAAAACTGTTCAATACCTTAACTGGGATCCCAAACCTGAGCAAATTCTTGCTCTCATGAACACTTCTGCTACTACGGGAAAATTCAAGTCTGTCCCCATTACTTGGAAGATGATCTGTCATCATGTAGAGGCTTCTGCTTCTGTACTCGGCGTTACTAGTGATGATAACTGGCTCATCATACTTCCTATCTTTCATGTCAGTGGACTTTCTATCATTATGCGAACCCTTTATAATGGAACACAAGCGACTATCCTCGATCATTTTGACCCTGAGCAAGTCCTCCGATTTATCAATGAAACCTCGGTCAATATGATTTCTCTTGTGCCTACCTTGCTCAAAGGCATTTACAATAAAATCACCCCTCATGCTTTACGCCTTATTCTTCTGGGCGGAGAATACATTCCACACGTTCTTATCCAGAATTGCTTAGAATTAAAACTCCCTATTTACAAGACTTATGGGATGACAGAGACCTTTTCTCAATCTGTTACTTTCAATATTTTAGATCATCCTGATAAACTCAACGCTGTGGGAAAAGCATTAGATGGCGTTCAAATCAGTATTTCAAATCCTGATTCTGATGGTATCGGAGAAATTCAGCTTGACTCTCCTATGCTCATTGACAGTTACCTTAATCAGTCTATGACTCACCCTTTTACTACTGGAGACATCGGATACATCGATGATGATAACTTCCTCTATATTCTCAATCGTCGCAAAGACATTATCATTTCAGGGGGGGAAAATATCTATCCTAAGGAAATCGAAGACCTTGTCTATACTCTGGATGGAGTCAATGATTGCGCCCTTGTGCCAAAAGCTGATGAAAAATGGGGGCAAGTCCCTGTGCTTTTCTACTCAGGGACTGCAACTGTTCAGGATATTCTCGACTTTCTCACAGCTAGAATTGCAAAATATAAATTGCCTCAATCAATCATTCCACTTGAACATCTTCCCAAAACAGCCACAGGAAAAATTCTTAGAAAGGACTTGAAAATTGAAGATTAAATCCATCATCCTTCATCATATCCAACTCCCCCTCAACTTTGAATTTAAGACCGCTCAAAGTCAATTAGATGTGCGAGACACAATCATTATCGAATGTATAGATGATAAAGGCGGACATGGGTATGGGGAATGTGTCAGCTTTACTACTCCTTTCTACACAGAAGAGACTTTGGATGACTCTTGGCAAGCCTTGGCTCATGACTATATTCCTAAGGTTTTAGCTACTCAACTGAAACATCCTTTTGACATACACCAATTAATCAACGAACTCTTACCAATGGCAATGGCTGGGCTTGAAAATTCCCTATTAGACTTGTACTATAAAAATCTGGAACAACCCATCATTGCCTCATTATTTGATGAAAAGCTCAATTCTACTATTAAGCAAGGTTCAGTCATTAGTGATGTTACACTTGATCAGACACTTCTTCAAGTCGATAAATTGATTGATAACGGTGTCAGACGCATCAAATTGAAGATTAATCCTACAAATGCCTTTGAGAAGGTCAAAACTGTTACAGAAAAATTTCCCCATATTACATTCGCTGTCGATGCAAATCGCTCCTATGAATTGAATCAAATAGACTCATTGCTCCAATTGGATAATCTAGGATTGGCTTGTATAGAAGAACCTTTCAATACCTACAATCTTGAAGATTATTCAAAGATATTGTCTCAATTTAATACACCCATTTGCTTTGATGAAAATGTACAGACCATGAACGATTTAGAAAAACTGATAAAACTCAATGGGAAGAAAGTACTTAATATTAAAATTGGTCGTCTAGGGGGGCTTTATTATGCGGAGAAAGCCATTGAACTTTGTCGTCAGCACGACATAGAATATTGGATAGGAAGTATGGTAGAATCGGGTATTTCAAAAATACTACACATCCAGCTGGCTTCTCTACCTGATACTTATATAGCAGGGGATTTATCTTCTTCTTCGCATTATTTCAAGGAAGACTTGATTAGCCCTGAAATTACTTTTGCTCATGGGCAGATGACTCTCCCTACTGGGATAGGGCTCGGAGTTGAAATCAATACAATCGCACTTGAAAAATATACAATTAAAAAGGAGATTTTCCAATGACACTCATTGAACAACTTAACATTAAAAACCTAACATTGACTGACACAGGCTTTACTGCACAAATGGAATTGAATGAATTTCATGCTCAACATCTTGGCTATTTAACAGGCGGTGCTTCGCTCGCCTTTGGCGAAACCACCGCAGGAATGGCAAGTAATATGCTACTAGATGATGAGCATACTGCACTGGGACAAAGCGTTTCTGGAAATCATCTTTCTCCAACTGGTATCGACAATGTTACCCTTGAAGGAAGAGGTACACTTCTCCACAAAGGACGGACAAGTCATGTTTGGGACATTCAGTTAGCCACAAAGGATGGACGACTCATCTCACATATTACCGTGACTAATGCTATCATACAAAAACCTTGAATGTATCAAGGTTTTTGTTTTTACTATTTATTCATCTTGAACTGCAAATATAAATCGTTGTATCTTTCTGTCCAATAGGCGTTGAGATTGGTATAAGCTTCATCATCTTTGATTTGAGAAAGAGTGGGGTAATATTGAGTATCCTCTCTGACATCTGCAGGCAAGAGTGCTTTGGCTTTATCGTTTGGTGTAGAATAGCCCACATATTCCGCATTTTGTGCTGCATTCTCAGGCTCTTGCATGAAATTAATGAAAGCATAGGCGGCTTTGAGGTTTTTGGCAGTTTTTGGTATGACAATATTGTCATACCAAATATTAGTACGCTCAGGCACGATATAATGCAGGTGACTATTTTGTGCAGTCATCTCAGAGGCTTGCCCACTATACACTGCTGCCAATGGTGTTTCGTTGTTAATCATGTAGTTCATGATTTCATCACCCAAGACAGCTTTAACATTGGGAGTCAGTTGAAGAAGTTTTTGATAGGCTTGAGTGACTTGTGTTTCATTCGTAGAATTGACCGATGAACCTGTAGTTATCAGACCCATTCCCATAACATCTCTTGAGCTATCTGTTAATAAAATAGAATTTTTATATTGACTGGACCACAAATCTGACCAATTTTTTGGTGGATTTTTTATCATTTGATCATTATAGACAATGCCAAATGTCCCCCAAAAATAAGGCAGAGAATAATTATTATTAGGGTCAAAGCTGTTATTCAATAGCTTTGCATTATCATCATTCAATCCTTTGATTTGAGTATGATCTAGCTTAATCAGTAAGTGCTCAGAAGCCATCTTCTGCACCATATATTCTGAAGGTACAACAATATCATAAGCTGTCCCCCCTTGTTTGACCTTGGCATACATAGCTTCATTAGAGTCAAAAGTAGAATAATTGACCTTATAGCCTGTCTCTTTTTCAAACTTGGTGATTAAAGCAGGATCGATATATTCCCCCCAATTAAAAATAGTGAGTGTATTTTCAGAAGTTTGAACACCCTGACTGGCAATCATTTTCCATGAGAAAAAACCTAGAAGACCAGTAACTATCAAAATACTAATAGAAAAATAAAGCAATTTTTTCATAAAGTTTCCTCATTAAGTAAGATTGGAACATTTCCCGACTGTTTCTGTATCTCTCATGATAAAGTAATAACCCACGACAAGCAGAATGGAGAAGAGAAAGACAAGTGTCGAGAGTGCGTTGATTTCCAATGAAATTCCGGCTCTTGCTCGTGAATATATCTCTACCGATAGCGTAGTGAAGCTATTCCCCGTAACAAAGAAGGTTACTGCAAAATCATCCAAGGAGTAAGTAAATGCCATAAAGAATCCCGCAATGATTCCCGGAGTCAGATACGGTAAAGTCACCTCTTTAAGTGTTTGCCAAGGGCTGGCTCCCAAATCATAAGCAGCTTGAATGAGAGATTTATCCATTTCCTGATAACGTGGCAAGACCATAAGGACAACGATGGGAATAGAAAAGGCAATATGGCTAAGCAAGACTGAGGCAAAGCCCAACTGAAGTCCAATGAGTGTGAATAATATCAAGAAACTAGCACCAATGACTACGTCCGGAGATACCATGAGGATATTATTTAGCCCAAGAAGAGCATTCTGCTTTCTATTCTTGAGATTATCAATAAGAACTGCTCCCGTTGTTCCAATAATGGTCGCAAATATTGAAGATAGAAATGCTAAAAAGAAGGTTTCTGTCAAAATGAGTATCAATCGGCTATCTTGAAAAAACTCAGTGAAATGCGTCATTGAAAAACCTGTGAAACTACTCATGTCTTGCCCAGAATTAAAGGCATAGAGAATAAGATAAAAGATAGGGAAATAGAGTAGAATCAATACAAAAGTCAGGTAAAATCTACCAAGGCGTGTTTTATTTTGCATGGCTGGCTCCTTTTCCATTGGTTAATCGCATGATAATGAGCATGGCAATTACAAGAATAATAGCGATGGTCGAACCCATTCCCCAATTCTGAGTCGTAAGAAAATGCTCTTCTACTGCTGTCCCAAGTGTGATGACCTTATTCCCTCCAATAAGACGTGTCAACATAAACAAAGATAGGCTAGGAATAAATACCGCTTGCACACCTGCACGCACGCCTGCCAACGATAGAGGCCAAATGACATTAATAAAGGTTTGATACTTACTCGCCCCCAAATCATAAGAGGCATGAACCAAATTACTGTCCAAGTCATCAATGCTATTAAAAATAGGCATAATCATAAAGGGAAGTGCAATATAAGCTGCCACAATGATAAATGAAAAATCAGTAAACAAGAGCTGTTGTCGTCCTAACCCTATGAAAGATAAGAAATCATTTACAGAACCCTCATGTCCTAAAATCCCAATAAAAGCATAAGTCTTGAGCAATAAATTGATCCATGTAGGCATGATGATAAGCATGAGAAAAAATTGTTTGTGTTTGAGTCCAGTCAATACTAATGCTAAAGGAAAACTGATAATTAGCGTTAACCCTGTAATAATGAGAGCATAGACAATGGAATTCCATGTCATCAACAAATAAGTCCATCCTGTGAAGAATTGGATATAGTTATCAAAAGTAAAATGCCCGCTCCCATCAAAAAACGAATAATAAAGGAGCATCGCCAAAGGAATGATGACAAATAACCCTATCCAAAGAAAATAAGGAATAGCATAGATTTTACGCATCATTAGACTGACCTGCTTCTTCTTCAATGGCATTCACTAGCCCATCTGCAGGAAACTCTTCTTCTACATACTCTTCAATACGTGCATCAAAATCATCTTCTGATTCATTAAGACGCATGATATGAATGGCCTCTGGTTCAAAGTCAAGTCCAACCACTTCTCCTTCAATGGCTTTACGGGTGGAATGAATCATCCACTCATTCTTATAATCATCATAGGCAATGATTTCATAATGCACGCCACGGAAAAGTTGAGTATCTACTTTCACGTTAAACTTTCCTTCATCAGGCAGGGTAAAGGTTAAGTCTTCTGGACGAATGACGACTTCGATTGCTTCATTAGGACGCATCCCTCCATCAACCGCTTCAAACTCTTGCCCATTGAACTCTACCAAATAGTCTTTTATCATACGCCCATTAAGAATGTTTGATTCTCCAATAAAATCGGCAACAAAATGATTGATTGGCTCATCGTAAATATCTGTTGGTGTCCCTGACTGAACTATCTGACCTTCATTCATGACAAAAATCCAATCAGACATCGCCAATGCCTCTTCCTGATCATGTGTAACAAAGATAAATGTAATACCTAGATTTTGTTGTAATTCACGAAGTTCATATTGCATATCTTTGCGAAGCTTCATATCAAGAGCAGATAAGGGCTCATCCAATAAGACAACCTTAGGTTGATCGATGATGGCACGAGCAATGGCAACACGCTGTCTTTGACCCCCTGATAATTTGCCAATAGAGCGAGTTTCATAACCTTCTAATTGAACCAATTTAAGTGTTTGGCTGACTTTTTCAGCAATCTCCTTTTTATCTTTTCCTTTAATTTTTAGGGCAAATGCTACATTATCAAAAACATTCATATTGGGAAATAAAGCATATGACTGAAAGATGGTATGCACATCTCGCTTGTTCGCAGGGACATCGTTAATCCGCTTTCCGTCTAGCATTATCTCTCCAGAACTAGTCTCTAAAAAACCTGCAATCATGTTTAAGATTGTAGATTTTCCAGAACCTGACGCTCCTAGTAAAGTATAGAATTTCCCTTCTTCTATCTCTAAGTTGATATCCGTTAATACTTGTGTGCCATTATCTTCATAGATTTTAGACACATTTTTGAACTCAATAATATTTTTGACCATGTTCCCACCTGCCCTGATAAAAGCCTAGCAGAACTAGGGGTTTATCAAAGTTTCTCTCCGATGATACGTACTTCTGTCTCTAATGTGACACCTGATGCTTCTTTGACTTGTTCAATAACCTTGGCAATCAGATTTTCATAATCTTCTGCACTTCCATGATTTACATTAACCATAAATCCTGCGTGTTTAGTTGATACTTCAACTCCACCTATGCGATAGCCTTGCATCCCTGATTCTTTGATGAGACGTCCTGCAAAATAACCCTCTGGACGCTTGAACACAGAACCACACGAAGGATACTCTAGTGGTTGCATACTTTGACGTTGCTCAGTTAATTCATCCATTTTAGCTTTGATTTGCTCAACATTTCCTTTGGCTAATTGAAATTGAGCTGACACAACAATCAAATTTTTATCACTTACGGCGGACTTACGATAGCCAAATGCCATATCCTTGGCTTCTATGGCTTGAACATTTCCTGATTCATCAATAGCTGTACATGAGATAAGCACATCTTTAATCTCACCACCATAGGCTCCTGCATTCATAAAGACTGCTCCACCTACTGAACCCGGAATCCCACAGGCAAATTCAAATCCTGCAAGTTCATTAGCTAAAGCAGAATGAGTCGTTTCAATCAAACTTGCACCTGCCATTGCTTCTATTATTGCACCTGTTACTTTGATACCGTTCATTTTCTCAAGTAAGATAACTAATCCTCGAATCCCACCATCACGCACAATAAGATTACTGGCATTTCCTAGAACTGTAAGAGGGGTATCCGTCATTTTAGCCAGCTGCACAAGCTCTATGAGTTGTTCTTGATTGCTAGGAAAGGCTAGAAAATCAGCAGACCCACCTACTTTTGTAAACGTGTATTCAGATAAGGGGTGATTGATTTTTATCTCTAAATTTGGGATTTTTTCTAATTGACTTGCATTTATCATAGGCTAATTTTATCATTTTTCTTGCGTATTTTCTATAAAAAAAAGCATGAAGTATGTATTAGGTTTTCGTTTGCGAAGATGTAAATAAAAAATCTTCTCGTGAAATCGTTGGATAATTCCTTATCCTTTGTTAAAAATAGTATACCATTTTTTCAAAAAAATGCAATAATCTGA
>Ga0123352_10011488_pt1 | contig 13958 bp, 8 predicted proteins | sample TergutLab28metaG_FD_89700 | JGI IMG/M metagenome (GOLD analysis project Ga0123352, IMG submission 89700) | Labiotermes labralis P1 segment gut microbial communities from Petit-Saut dam, French Guiana - Lab288 P1 | ecosystem: Host-associated > Arthropoda: Insects > Digestive system > Gut ...
ATGCACTTCAGGAGGCGATCCATTACTCCTTTATAAAATTCTGCATTTACTTTTCATCCCTCTGGTATGAATTCTTTGTGCACTATGCCTTGAGAGTCAAAAAAAATTATCAACATGATCTTGATGCGGGATCTTTGGAATTTCAGTTTCTTTGGCCGAGGGGATGTCTCACCAACCCATTCAGAACCCTGTCGCTTTGTTTTGGGGTCATGGGCAAAACACCAGGCCTCATCTCCCATAATACTTTCGTTAAAAAAATTGTTGTTTCCATCGGCCATCACGATAATGTCTTGCCAAGATGTGACTCGATCTTCCCTTTACTCAGGTGTCAAGGAGTGTGGAACAAAACATGCATACAACTTTACCTTTCCCAAATCCTCTTTCAGAATCCGAAGAACTACAGTCTTGGGGATGTTCAAAGATTCTGCTATCATTCTTTATGCGATTCGACGGTCATTTTTAACCAAATCAGTGACAGCAGTAACGTTTACCTCAGTTTGAGTCAATTTTGGATGGCCACCTCTCTCATCATCTTCTACCAGATCCCTTCTATCTCCAAATGGAGAATACCACCTAAAAACGTATGATCGGTTCAGAGCCTCATTCCCATAAGCCTTTTGCGCCAGTACTAGTGTTTCTGTCACAGACAGACCAGCTTTGAAACAAAATTTTATGGCAATGCTCTGTTCATTTCTGCCATCCATGATGTATAAAGACAACTGACTTTACAAGACAAGTTATAACTCATACATTGTAGAAGATAAACAAACAAAACTCTGTGTGTGAACAGATGTTGGTTGATAGTACTTAGTGGGATGGCTGAAAGATCGCTCTAGCTGTTATTAAAAAAAAAAATCAGCCCTAAAACTTATGGATTGCACTGTGTATATTAATATACACAAAAGTGAAGGGCAAACTGGCTTTGGATTAAGAAACATTCAAAGTTATCACCTTGCACACTGGACAAACAAATGTGTTCTTGACATCTTCCTGTAGCACCTCCTCCTTAGCAAGACAAGACACATGGTACACACGATGACAACTGGTGCAGCAGATCACATCACCACCCGCATGACACTCAAAACAGTACCAATCATGGTCATCCTTCACCAGCTGCAACCCAGATAATCTTGTCATGATACAAGACAGAAAAGCTTGTTTATTTTAAGTGAGACTGGAGTTTTAAAAATTTACACAACTGTGCATCAGGAAAGTTACACTACACACACTAACATCTTTTGTGTGCATCAATAGGTGTAAGTCTTGAACACTAGTGCTCAGAAATACACACAGATATAGATACAAGAAATACATTTCTTCAGTCCATAAAAGTACTCATAAAGGGCAATGGATATGAAACATGTCAATGATAGTATGGTATGATAACAAATAAATGGTCAGTCTTAACACACACAGACTACAGTTAAAACATCATACAACAATAAAAAAAAATACATCCCAGAAGAGCAAAGATATCATTCACACCATGGCAGAGGCTTGAAATCAAACAAGGGGGTGTTGATAAGTCCTTAGCCCAGCCTACTTTCCAATGTCGTAGGACAGAATCGATAGTATCATTGGAAAGAGGGGTCTATTTCTATGCCAAACTGCAAGTCTTTTCTTGTTACAGAGGCTGAAAGGAAGTATGTTAAGCGACATGCACAATTTCAAAAACACGGAGACCCAAGCCGTCATCAAGTTTTTTTTCTTGCAAGACAAGGTGCCGAAGGAAATTCACACCATTCTGACATAAACATTAGGGGAACACGCAATATCGTATGGCACTGTCAAAAACTGGGTGGCCCAGTTTAAACATTGTGATTTTTCCACCTGTGATGCGCCTCATCCTGGACAACCCAAAACAGTGACTACCCCAGAAATTATTGATCAAATTCACTTGCTAATCTTGGAAGACCGCCAGATTTCAGCTAAATCAATAGCTGAGCAACAACTGGACATCTCTCGTGAGCGAGTTGGGTCTGTCATTCATGAAGATTTGGACATGCAGAAGCTCTCTGCACAGTGGGTCCCGAAATGCCTGAACGTGGATCAAAAACACCAACGGTGCCAGTCGTCAGAGCAACTTTTGGAATTTTTTCAGCACAATCCAAATGATTTCCTGTTGCGATTGGTAACCATGCATGAAACCTGGTTATATCACTATGACCCGGAGACAAGGCAACTATCAATGGAGTGGCGGCATAGCCACCCACCCCGCCCCAAAAAATTCCGAGTGCAAAAATCTGCTGGAAAAGTTCTCGCCTCGATTTTTAAGGAATCAAGACAGCATCCTCCGCACTGATTATCTTCCAAAGGGCCAAACTATCAACGCGGAGTATTACTCATCTCTGCTGGTGCAACTGAAGGACATTTTGATGGAAAAACGCTATGGGAAGGTAACCAAGGGGGTCTTGTTCTTGCACGACAATACCCCGGCTCACTGGGCACTTGCAACCTGGAAGAAACTGGCCTACCTGGGCTTCCAGTGTCTTGATCACCCACCCTATTCTCCGGATCTGGCCCTGTCGGACTACCACCTGTTCCCTGGACTGAAAAAACAATTGAAAGGTCGCCATTTTTTGTCCAACACAAAGGTCATTACTGCCGCAGAGACCTGGTTGGACAGAAAACCTTCTGAATTTTTTTTGAGTGGCTTGCAAAAGTTAGAGCAACAGGCTAAGAAGTGTACTGAGCTTTATTGAGCTTCGTGGGGAGTATGTTGAATAAATCCCAAGTTTGGTCGCTGTAGCTTGTTTCCTTCCTGGTCGGGCTAAGGACTTACCAGCACCCCCTCATACACAGTGTTTTCTCAGATATAGTGCCTGTTAACTATTATTTGGGGGCATTTTCTATGAATAAATAGGTACAAATGTGCACTTGCAAGCATGTTAACACACTCAAGAATGAGTAAAAACAAAGAGATCAAAATACAAAAACTATAACTTCACTTACTGCTTTGTATGAGTGTGAAAATTGAAGTCTTACACAAACTGAGGACCAGAGAGACAGATGGGCCAAGAAAAAGCATGTTGAATAGAATATGCATTTGGAACCAAGTGGGAAGAAGTAACCACAATCAGAAGAAAACTAAATAATGAGAACTGGCAAGAAGAGGAATGCACACAAAATTACGTTTGGAAGACCAGAAGGAAAGAAACTGTAAGAGACCCAGGCAGAGATAGAAAAATATTCTTCTAGCAGTTTACTTAGCGATGGTATTTGTATACATAAAATATATGGTGTCTATGGCAGATTAATGAATGAATATGAGGCAATGGTGATATGACACTGCAAACAATCTCAATGACACAGGATGGAGGGATGTGAGACCAAAGGTCAGCACTTATTGACATGGAAATGCATCTGCAGATTTTGTGTGACCCAGGAGAGGGCCCAGTGGTAAGGACGTATGGATATGGCAATGCACCTGCAAATTTTGTGTGTCTCAGTACAGGGACCAGTGGTAGGCACCTATGGACAAGGAAATGGACCTTCATGTTCCATAAAAAACAGAAAATGAGTGGACTAGATGAATGAATATTAGATTCTTCACAAGAACATTCAACATTTTAGTGCTTCTTTCTTACACAGTAAGAAACTGCAGCTAGGTCAGTCACCCAGGGTCTGAAAACACTGCTTCATACCAAACCAGAAAATACCATACTTTACGGTATTCACATTAACTTCATTAGATGCTAGACAAACTGAATCATGCACAGAGCTGGAGCAGGAATAATATCCACAACCATAATAAAGCAACAAACTTTAAAAATAAAACAAAATACAAACCATGTTTTGAGGAAGCCGGTAACCCTCTTGCTCAACACCTATCTTCGAGCCCTTAAATCCCACCCTCTTTATAAGCCGCACCAAACCATCTCGAACACAGTGGTTCAACTGGCGCCGCACCTCATCTGAATACAAAAAAAAAAAAAAACCAGGTTAGACAATGAATGGCAAGAATTCTCCACACTCTAAGGCTTCAGATCATCATATTCTGGATTATGACAACATGTAGTGTTCTAGCGGATACTTATGTTTCAAAGGAGCATACTGCTTCCAATGCAGGGTTGAAAGATTAGATCCACTGACCCAGACTGGGCTTCCACCCTCCCAAGGAAATGACTTGCCACCTTCCTTGCAAAATGCCTACAATGTGTGTGTGTGTGAAAACTCTAGTGACAAAACCCTACAACGTGTCTGCATTCGTATCGTTCTTGATATACATCCTGACAATCTGCACATGCTCGAACTGTGTGAGGTCAGCAGATAAAAGATGATGGTAGCAACATAAAAGCCTGCAATATCTTCTTAAAATTCACAGAAATTCAAGTCCACCTAGACATCTACAATTACAACTCAAAATGCAACCTAATGATAGCAATGCAGAGTACACATCAATGCATCAGTGACTAGTGTACATGCTAAACATTAGCATGTCTGCCTGACACTGGGCTGCACATTACCAAGCTGTGACTGGCCATTCTTGGGTTTCTATTCCCAGGTCAGCCATACTAGCTGGAGGAACACAAATTGAAGCACTTGGCCAGAAATCTTTTTTATGCAGATGAAAAAAGTGGAAGGTCCGATGAAGTTTTCCCCAACAAAACTGTGGTGAAAGCTTTGGAGTACAAAACCCCTAGATGCAAAGCAAGGGGGAACAGTATTTGACATGAACAATCAAATGCAAACTTTGTTGGTTTTCCAAAAGGATAATCCTTAGCATATGCCAAGCATCAGTTGAGACAGTGGAGTCCGTAAAGGCACTCACACCAAACACAGTTCAATTAGGTTAATTCCCATGGGAATGCATCACAGGTTGGTGGTTCATTGGGCCAACCAAAATTCCCGCTTGATTTCTAGATCCGTGGTGGAAAACATCCGTATCCCGGCATGTTTGCTCAGCTTGCATATAGTTATCACCTGGTTGCTGATGATGCACTTGTCTTTTGGTTTGTGAGTGACAGCAGTCATCTTCAGAAGTGCCCACTGCCATCCTTTAGTTCTGACACACACATAAAATTTGTCATGGAGTGTTGCAGAGAACACTTGCTCGGTATCTTACTTCAACAACTTCGCTATCAGAGAGTGAACCAGCAACTCTAGAGTAACATTCAAAGTGCCACAATAAATTAACAGCAAACAACACATAAGCAGTCATACCTGCCGATGTTAAAATTATATACCTCAGGTTCTGAATGAACAAACCTAACTGGTCACTTCACACACATGATACTGCATTCTTACCATGAAAAGGGACCAGTTGGGAACAGAATGCTGACACTGACTAGAAGACCTCCATAAATTCCCTGGGGTGAGTTTGTATCTACCTGACGTACCATTTTCAAAACACACTCATACATTTGACCCATACTCCCATTCGTACAGAAATCAGAAGGAAATGAGCTTGTCCTCAACTGAAGCAAACTCCACTATGATTGACATCAGTCAGCAAAGGTGAATGTAGATGGGTAAAAGGAGTTTGATCATCACAGGCTGTTTCATTATTATGCCTGCTTCCCGTATCATCTCCTGGCATAGTCCAGTGACCAATTCAACACAGCACGTATTTCACATATGATACAAAAGCAGACATGCAAACAATAAATTTCATACTTGCCTATGAGTGGTGAACAAGCTCCAGAACTTTGTCAGTAGAGTTCCCATATATCTTGCATAATCATGCTGATGACTTCAGTGTCAACTTGGAAATAATGCTTCAACACTGAAGACAGACACAGCAGTTCCTCTGCAACTTCAGTATCCTACCCAGAAGACTACATTGTCAAAACCCAGGTAACAGTCTGAACAATCCCCACTGTGAAAATCTAAAAACATAAGACTTCCCAAGATCATGAAACTCTCAACATATGTTGCTTCATTAAGAATTCTCATTACTTACTTACTTACTTACTTACTCCATGGAGCAGAGTCCTTCTTGAGTAGCTAATTGGCTCAGCTAGTCAAGAAATCCCCGCATTTTATGGAACCCACAGGTTCATTACCACATTCACAAGTCCCCTCCACGAATCCCTGTTCTCAGCCATATCGATCCAGTCAATGCCCTCACAGACCACTTCCTGAAGATACATCTTAATATTATCCTCCCATCTATAGGCCTGCATCTTCCAAGTGGTTTCTTTCCTTCAGGTTACCCCACCAAAACCCTGTATACACCTTCACTCTCCCCCATATATGCTACATGCCCCGCCCATCTAATTTTTCTCAATTTTATCACCTGAATAATATTTGGTGAGGGGTACAGATCATTAAGCTCCTCGTTATGTAGTTGTCTCCATTCTCCTGTCACCTCATCCTTCTTAGGCCCAATTACTCTCCTCAACACCTATTCTCAAACACCCTCAGCCTACATTTCTCTCTCAATGTGAGCAACCATGTTTCATACCCATATTAAACAACACACAAAATTATAGTTCTGTATGTTTCAATCTTTGTATTTTTGGATAGCAAACTGGAAGACAAAAGATTCTGCACCAAATAACAGCAAGCATTCCCTGACTTCAAACTCTCTTAATTTCTTCCTGAATAGAACTTTTGGTTCCCAAATCTTTTAACTGTTCCACCCTTTCAAAGGAACCTGAAATCAGAACAGATTTGATAACTCACATAGCTAAATGGGTTGGTTCATGTATTTGTCAAGTGACTGGACAGTGTAACTCACTGAGCACTGTTTTGGATAGCACATGTTTATAATTTACAATGTATATTACAATATATTTGATGCTTCAACTTCCTTGGTTTTCCTTCTGTAACACTGTCTTTGAGATAAGGTATAATGGGGCACAGTCATCAAGGATCCTAATGACGAATATGTACTTGAAACTCCCATCTGACAATTTAGTGTCAGTATGAGTATTAATTTCCATGACTATGAACAGGTGTTGTATTACTACAGTCACAGTAGTAACTGCACAAAGAATTCTTTAATTATAAATACACAACGACCACCTACAGACAGAAAAAATACATTACATAAATCACACACAATGCTGATGCACATGTTGAAGTTACTATGGTGTATATATATACATATATATTCGTTTTGGTAAATTTCTGATACATATGCACTTTTAACAAACACACTTTCTGTATGCACGTTAAAAAGCTTCTGATTCAAAAGCGCAAATTTCTGAAATGCATCTGACTAAGTGCTTTGCACATGTCAGGCCATAAAATTAAAAAATGGGGGGGAATCACATAATCAAAAACACCCACGCTCATAGGGTAGTGAGATTACCAGTGACAATTTTATGACTGCAGCTACTGTACAAGCTGAATTCCTAACACAGAGGGCAAATCTGACAGTCCTTAACTACACATATGATTTTTTACTTTTGGCCATACAATCATGCTCTTCAGCTGCAAGGATTATGTACCACTGTATGAGGTGGAAAGATGACTGCAAAAAGACAGCAGTTGAGAACCTGGAAGGAGGCAGACATAGGCTATTTGAAGATACTCTTACATTTGTTTGGATGTGACGACGAAAACAACCACTAGTACGCCCGCAAAAATTTGAAAGGTATGCTACTTAATTACAATTCAGATGCATTACTATAGAACCAATCTGCTTTGTAAGATTCAGGTCAATCAAAAGAAATTATAAACATACAACTATAACATTTTATTCACTTAATAAAACTGGTAATAACAGACCCCAGCATTCCATACACTGTACATTCTCACCTTCTTTGGCTCCATGCACACGGGACATATACCGTGTAATCCTGGTCATATTTGGTATCTGACGCTGAATGCGTATTACCTTGATGGCATCCCAAAGATGCTGAGTAATTTGAGGGCAGGCAACTCTGCGGCGAGACATGGCTGAGAAGAGGCTGAAAATTGCAAACATGTATCAGGAGGCATTTAAACCCACATGAGAACACCACACAATAACAAACCAAGAAGAGTGGCTCTTCTTTTTAGCAGGAAACTTCTACCCTTCCAGTATTAACACATCTACATACCAGCCTGTCCAATTGCTACCCTGAAAATGGAGGCAGGAAGTTCCTCCAAATCATTAGAAACCACTCACAAACACTACACAACCAGAAGACCACATTCTAAAACACTAGTGTCACTCCAACTCACAAGTTTGCCAGTGCATCAAATTCATATAAGTGACGAGTGGGTGCACATTATCCACACCAGGTAACATCCAACAGTATGCTATTCATACCAAACTTCACAAAACAAGACACATCAATCAAGTCCAAACTCCTCTCAGAGAAACACAAGATCACCTTTACATGTCTTATGCTTACATTTAGCACACTTTATTTAAAATTGAAGTATACAAATCATTCAAATCCACAATTGTTTAAACAAAAGTGGTTAATTCTAATTAGCAGAAACAAATTCTTTAAAGATGACAGAAATCAGGTAGTCAGTTCTTTACTCATGTCAGATCTAACAAAGAGGTGCAAACCAAATGTGAAGAAAACCAACACAAAACACTGCAACACCTGCGGAGTGCTGCAACCTGTCAGCACAAGCACAAAGGTCAATGCCTCCTGTGGATCATCATCCTACATGCACTACATATGTACCACATCAGTGAACAAACATTTAAAACTGCATTATTTTTGTACTACAACAACAAAGTAGGACAATGGTTATATCAGTATCTCCTGAACTATGCTGGTTAATAAACCAACTTTAACAGAACCATACGCTTTTAATATGTGACTTTCTCAAACAATACTTGACTTGGCAGGAGAATTCCTAGTGTTAATTACTACCTCACACTATACACAAATTACATCTGCAACTCTGGAAAGCAGGAACTGCAATCAAACATATATTCACTTTGTTGCTTCCATATTTGGATGTCCTGTCACATTATAAGTTACTGGGACATTCACTAGCGGTTAAATAACAATTCCCAAAACAGTGATAGTGCCTGTTTAGTTCCAGGTAATAATGCACATATATTTACAACATGTTACGTTAAGTAAAGTCACACACTTATGATATTCAAAACAGTATGAAATGAGAAAATATTTTATTACCAACTTTGCTTTTGAATACACAAAGAATAGCTTTGAATAGAACACACCAGCCTCTGGTCTATGTTATTACCTTCATTTACTGCATGAAAAGACAAACAGGCATACCAAGAGAACAACACTGATGCTTCATAAGCCATTAGTACGTGATCCAGAACTACTATACAAAGTGGAACAGAATAGCATCAACAAACTGTGGGGGTGCTAACAGGAACCAAATTAAGAATTCTGCAATAAGGAGCACATGTCCAGAAACACCTTGGTTCAACAGGTTTGACCCAGTGGAACATCAAAGTCATGCTCAACATGTGTTGGTTGTGGAAACAAGCAATACATAGCACTTATAAACTTTCAGGGATAACCATGGGGATCGAATAAGAATTTAGCGGTAAGGAACCTACATCCAGGAACAACATCCTTCTAAGCAGTGGAGCATCAAAATTATACTAGACAATCTTCAGTTGCAATACTTGCCCCTGGCACAACTTTTGGACACTAAAGTGCATGAAAACCAAGGCACTTCCAGGCATGAGTTCCCCATCTCACTATCCTTAGTTTAGACCCCTTTTAATCACCCCTGAAAGTGTTATTCTCTTCCACCCTGTATAATAAATAACATGGATTTTCATGCTTCATCATCATGATGCAGGCAAAACCACAGCACCAAGATAAATAATAAATTCTTAGATATTCTCCTTCTGACTCTACAACAAACAACAGCATTACTGCACACATGTAAAAAATCTGCATGGTTCTGATGTTTCTTAACCTTGAAACCTATCTAAAATGTGATTAGCATTAACACAAGTCATTATCTTGTTCCAAATGATTAGTACACGTTAGTGAATGGCTCACCTCTCCTTCTCAATGCAATAAACTGCAACAGTTTAGGATGATGACAACAGAAATACCAAAACATACTTTAACCACAAGATTATTCTTTGAACAGTACATTACTAACTACAGGGGAAACATACATGTAATCACACAGCAGTCAAGGCCAACTGATAACTGTCTAAAATAGTAAAAAACAACAACAATAATAATGATAATAATGTTACACTTTAAATCCCAATTATATTAGAATCACAATTCTTTGATCATACCTAATGCCATGCAAATGACATGAACATAAAAATGTTACAAGGACAGAATCTGAATACAAGGCACTCCAATTTAGTTTGGATCCCATGATATCCTGCAATGCTATTATCATCACATCAATAGGAGCAGAATGAAAATCCCACCCACTGGGTGCTGCCATAAGAAGTGTACAATCATACTTTTTTCCTAGCCACACAGGCAGAGGCCAGAATGGTGTGATCCTACATGGCAGCATTAACCACAATACACACATTACACTACTTTTCTAATGCCCAATGTATACAGCTCTGTAATTCTTGAGGCCATGATTGAATCAACAGACATATATACATAAGGGAGTCCGGTAATTACACTAAAGAGGTATTATTAAAGTTATGCGGTCCCAGCAACATCAGGATAGAATCAGTTATGACTCCCCCATCATACTTCCAGTACAGTTAGCCGACAGGTGCTATCAGCAGCCCACATACGTATACACAAACTAACTGCTGCAGCACACCCACCCTCTTCCAAGCTATGTGGCAAGTTTTCACAAGAATCTATACTGACATCTACATGAAGGGACACAAAGAGTTGGCTCTAGTCACAATTATAAAAATAGTGAAGGCAAAATACCTGCAGTAGCATTAGGACAATAATCCAATTCTGCACTCCATTTCATTAGAACATGTTGCATAGTTTCATATATTTAAAAATATATTATTATTATTATTATTATTATATTGCAAAAAAAAAGTTTGGCACTTCATTTGCATATATGTTCCTAGTTTAAATGTATGTGGCAATTATTACAAGCTGCTCAAAGCATTGTAAGGTTTATGTAAGCACCAGTTGGCACATGAGTACAATCATGGTATATTACTTCAAGGCACACTTCCAAACTGGATCATGGAAATGGGCAGACATTAAGGGTATGCAAGACGTGCCTCAGAATAGGCCATCAAGGGTAGGGAGCACCACAGTACATGGTTAGCAATGTCACAATGTCACAGTATATTCAGTAGTACTATAACACAAAGAGTAAACACCCAAACATATGACACTCATTTAACAAAAGATGAAATGCAGTTTCTACACATGCGGTGTGGAAGAGCTCACAAAGTAAATCTTTACCAACAGTAAACATCATCAAGGTCAATCAAGTACGACAAATTACATCAAACAGTTTAAAAAGTGTGTATTCCAAATTACTGACACATTTCAATGCTTTGACCATCCTATACTGTTCATAAATTTTGTCCATTTCTACTGAAGCATACAATCACATTATATTATATTTCTAACTAAACTGCATCCAATTTGTTTATTACCTTATACACATAATTCCCCAACTTTCTCTTTGAACTACATAACCACATGACAAGGAACACTTTGAATTAAGCCACCAAGTGTTAAGAACTGCTCACTCTTTCACACACAACATACCATTGCCTCATCCCCTCCCAGAATTCTGTCTTAATTCTTACAGCCCTTGTATTTCATAGTTTTCTTCAGTACTTCCAACTGAAAGTGAGTGGAACATGACAATCATGAATCAAACTCATAATATGTTCCTGTCTCTGACAAGGCTAAACAGAAAATGTGTACAGTAAAAAGAGCATAAAAATGACCACTATCACCTATATGTGTCATCCCCAAAAATGTGCATTTAAACTTGTAGCAGTGCTGGTATGGGCTGATCTAATCTCTGTAGGTAATTGCAGACCACCATACCAGCAGAATAAGGGCAAGCTGACACACAAACACTTCCCAACCTGCCAGTTCTCTCCAAAGCATCATACTGGCTGCCAGTTTGTGAAGCTGACTATAGACTGCGTCTATCTGGTAAGTACTATTAGTCACTCTTTCAGATTCACATCTGTAAATTTTCAATCCACATGTTCAAACACTCACAGTACCCTTAAATTCCAAATAATTTTCTATGCATTTCAAGTCTGAAACTAAGTCCATCATGAAGGGGCTTCCAATGCATACTCATAGGTGCTCAGCTGGTCAAAAAATTCCCTGCTTTTATGGCATTCAAATGTTCATCACTAAATTCACAAAAGCTTGCCACAGGACAACATCCTGAGCCAGATCTTTCCTCCAGCCTCTAATTGTTTCCTATTTCTGCAGTCTAAACACTCTCTCCAACTCTATTCTCATACATCCTTATAAATGAGATACAGCTCACATTCATACCAAATAACAGCTAAATTCACTTCAGTTCTTAAATTTCTAAGACAGGAAATAAAGAGATAAAACTTGAAGCAAATGACAACAAAACTTTCCTGTATCTGTTCATAATTTACTTCAATATTTTCTTTTTATTACCCTACTAAAAAGTGATGTCTTCCTGCCATGCAAAATAAATTTACAGATGTGAAAAATGGACCACCATAAGTAAACTCATGTCCCACATATTTCATAAACATATACACATAAAACAAAAGCTGTGTCTTTATATACTTGTGCCATGTCCTAAACATCTGTAATTTTTTAAGGTTAAATTTAGCAGCAGGGTCTACATCAGAAGTATTTGCCTTAAATTACTACAGTAGAGACCCATTTTCCTTAATGGCATAAACGGTTTTGTTGGTGATGTTTTCCAACACCTTACAACAACAATGGAGAATGTCATCCATACTGCCATTTAAAAAAATTACGTGATTCTTACATTATAAGCAAGTACTAACACTCCCTCAACAACAGAGGCTTTACAGTGTAAATCATACAAGGAACGGCCTTACATGACATACAATGAAGATGCATCATTTAATAAGTTCTGTAGAGTTAGTTACAGCAACAAATGCAGGACACTTGTCACAAAGTTATCAAATCATTATAGGTGCCATAGTTTTTATTTCAACCAACAATGCACAATATATGTATTTTAACAATATGTATATTATAATCACAAATATATATATATATATATTGTGCATTGTTGGTTGAAATAAAAACTATATACAAGATGCACAGTATGTACATTAAAAAAAAATATAGGTGCTTTCCAGCACGTGCACTAGCGTCACAGTGTACACAAACAAGGGAAACACCTAAAACACTGTTGCATAACACATGTTATGAACTGTTTTTTCAAATGACATTTTCATTTATTACAGCAACAACACTAACAACTTACTCATCCAAGACGTACAGTATATCAGGGGTCTCAAACACACCGGATGCAGGCCTAAAAAATAATTTTGAAGATTAAGTTAGACCTCTTAAATTTAAAGAATAAACAGGTAAAATATTTTGTTTAAAATTACACACACCATTAAGGATATATCACACTGCAGGGAATCCATATGCAAGCTGAACCTGGACACTCAATAACCTGACAGGGACAGGATGAATCAGACATTGCCAGTCTCCTTGTCACATGTTCAGTTAATAGGTAACTGAATGCTTACTCACAGTCCAGCTACAGACATTGCATTTTAAAGGTGTAAATTTGGTTTGTGGTGTGCGAATGTAAGTACAGTGCACCCAAGCGGATTTGTTTTTTGTAACACGTCATTCTTTAACACAGAGGGTGTTCTAAATCATGTAAAACTACATCAGGAAAAAATTCTATTAAAACAGTCAAAACAAATTCAGAAGTTGATTTCCTGACGTTCCAGTTCCTTCTAAATCAAGAATATATAAACCGAAAAACAAACTTCGAGCAACAGTTTCCTCTTTCAATAAGAATTTTGAGCAATCTCTAAATTTTATTTCTGGAAAATATATATATATATATATGTATATATATATATATTACAGAAAGCCACCAACGTGTTCATTTAAAACCATGCAAATTTATAGTTATGCAAAAACTCTGATCTCTGTTGTGAC
>Ga0123352_10011493_pt1 | contig 13955 bp, 11 predicted proteins | sample TergutLab28metaG_FD_89700 | JGI IMG/M metagenome (GOLD analysis project Ga0123352, IMG submission 89700) | Labiotermes labralis P1 segment gut microbial communities from Petit-Saut dam, French Guiana - Lab288 P1 | ecosystem: Host-associated > Arthropoda: Insects > Digestive system > Gut ...
AAGTGTATCGAATGACAAAGAACTGATGATGGCCACTACCGGCCGAAACATGTAGTCTTTTGACCTAGAATATAACATCTAATTAACAATAGTTGTGTTATTGACTTCATACCTACTGCTAGTACATTTTCTATTCGACAGGATAAGGCCTCACCTTCTCCTCTTCTTCCTCACCTCTTTCCTCTTCTTCAGAAATTCGACTACGATTGACGTAGGCTTACGAAAGGGCTGGTTGAAGCTACATCCGACCTCACAGCAACAACAAATTTGTGAGCCCAGGCTACTCATCGCCTTAACCCCTTTAAACGCCGAGTTAAATCCCATCTGCCCATTGCTAGCATTATTCGGAGCTCACCATATTCTCCACGTTAGCAGGTATGGGGTTAATCCGATTTCGACAAAAAAAAAGTTGTAAATTCTTCGCGCACGCTCAAAGCCAGCAGCAGTCGCATTACAGCTACGTTTTGGTCGAAAAAACAGTTGGAGCGAACATTTTTTTGTTAAAACCAGGAAGTTAACAGATTGCTACCAAAAAAAGAATCACACATGAACGCATTACTGTGCATGGTGCACACTAACAGAACCAAGTACGACGCTTTATCACTGAACAATCCATTTTGAACGTGTTGTATATCTCAATAATATTCATATAATACTTCAAGATTTTTCTCTCTTCTGTAATTAAATTCTCTAAACAAACACAAATTCACAGTATTAGATACTGACTTCCTATCAACCCTTTAAACGCCGAATTAAATCCCATCTGCCATCTGCTGGCATTATTAGGAGCTCACCATATTCTCCACCTTAGAAGGATGGGGGTTAAACTTGCAGTGTTCAACAGAGCGCATTCCTGCGTGTTTATCCGAGCCAAATTCATATACAGTATTATCGTGGTCTGTCTTAACGGTCCCTTTCGTTCCGGTTTTCCGACTAAAATTCTGCGAGCATGCCTCGTATCTCCCGCCCATTGTTGTATTCCCGTGTACAGTCGCTCCTTGTTTTCATGCATTTCAAATACAAACTGCGTGCAACAGAACTGCAAAAAAAAAAACCTCAATCAATTTCCACGCACTGGCGAGAATACATATCTGACAGTGGCAGAGTAGGATTGGCATGCGAACGAAAACAGATGAACATAGCTAAATTTGTTTAGGGGAGAGATAATGGTCAATTAACACGTTTCCGCCAGAGGAAAGGAATGATATTTCACATTAAATTAAGTATTATTATTAGGCAAAATATGTTAGAACCAGAGCAAAAAAGCGCTTTAACAGAACTGCTGGTAAACAATCACACACACACAGAGCGGTTAAGGTAGCGACACAGTTCAATTTCTGATTGAATGAATTCATTTAAACATATTTATCGCACAAATCAATTGGGCGCCTTCACTAGGCCTGGAAATCTACGTACGTAATTACTTTTTGCAACGCCCAATTTATGCGCAATGACCATGTCAGTAAATTGACACTGTGGTCTTCAGGGTTATAACAAAGTGCAGCACGGTCACAGATGTTTTAAAAAAAAACTGGCTCCTCCAGCGTCAGTGATGATGGAAGCAGCATTGTCATCCGAAACACTGGTGACCGCATACCGTACAGCACACGTCATAACACCAAATTACAGACGACCCAAGGCCACCGGCCTTCCCATGCAGCCACGGAGTGAATAAAGAGAGAAAAAATTCAGTTTCAGGTAACGTATCCTAAACATTTTCAAAGCAAAATACACGCGGCTTTTTAACTATACACGCTTGTTACATTTCAAATACAAAATCAATGTCACGTGTACTGGAGCATAAATTTTGTTGGCTTGTGTTCAAAATACTTCACTGCTACAATTAAAAAGACCATCCTTCGATCCCAGGCGACACAATGTGGCAACTGAAGAATAAAAAACCAACTAGATGCCATTTATTATTTTATTGTACTTCTTATAGGCTCAACATGTTTCGGGCACTACTATGCCCATCATCAGGAGCTCGCTACTATAATGTTGATTACCACATTGGTCGTTTCGTTCTTGGTTTGCTGTAGGCTGGAGGTTAGGTTCGGTTAGGCTGGAGTAGTGTCCGGGCTACAGGATGCAGCACGTGCTTTAGCCTGCAGCCCGGACACTACTCCAGCCTAACCGCACCTAGCCTCCTACCCATGCTTTAGCCTGCAGCCCGGACACTACTCCAGCCTAACCGCATCTCATCTCCAACATACAGCAAACCAAAACCGAAACGACCAATGTGGTAATCAACATTATAGTCGCCAGCTCCTGATGATGGGCATAGTAGTGCCCGAAACATGTTCAGCCTCTAAGAAGTACAATAAAATAATAAGTGGCATCTAGTTAGTTTTTTATTTTTCAGTTATCACAATGACGACCGGTCCAGCAAACATGAAAGACACAATGTGGGGTTCGTGATGGTATGGGGTTTTCTCCGAGTATCTCGGATTTCGCTTGTCAGTATTACTTCAACTGCATTGTATTTTCATTCATTCCTCTCTCTCTCTCTCTCTCTCTCTCTCTCTCTCACCGACACTACATAACCTTAACAACTTATAGCATTGTCAAAAACTTCCCCTTGATAAGTAAGACAATCGGTAGGGCTTAATTTATTAATTTATCAACTGTTCCTTGTGATTTTCTACACGTGAATTGATTTATGCTAGCTGCTGGAACTGTTTCCTTCGCTAAACTGAACTGGAAAGACATTATGTATTCTGAAGGTCGAGGTTTATTTTTGAGAGACCAAAGGTTTTGGAAATGTTGTGTGACGTCGGTTCGAAAGAAGGTTAAGAAATTTCGACACGAATATGGCAAAGTTAAAAAATAATGGCTATAGGAGACGTTTATCACTACGAACACAGTACCAGTATATTTATGTTTGTCCGACAGCAATACCTGCAAACGGTTAAAAAAGGCAAAATTATCCCTATATACAGCATAGCATACAGAAGGAAGTGGAGGTAAAGCTCCACTGATACCTGGCCTCGGCACTAGACGGAGATGGGTGGTCAACCTCGCGTCCCAGTCCCTTCCTTCCCGGGGGAGTGAGCCCCAATACCCCATAAACATGAGGCTGGGTGGGCTACAGGGCCGGTTTGGCCTACTGGAGGGCACAAAAATCGTTCTTCTGCCGAGATTCGAACCCCGGATCGTCCAGCCAGTAGCCAGTCGCTATACCGACTGAGCTACACAGGCCTACACGAACACAACATGTCAGTTACATAATTAGGCGTGGGTCGGCCTGGGGAATGGAACTGTTCGCCTCCGTCCAAACATCGTCAGTAATGCCACAGACAAAACGTTCACAGCAAGTTTTACGGCCAATAAATTTTAAACGTTGATGTGTCTAGAACTAGCATTCATGCCCAATATAATCAAAACTAACCCCATATGCATTACATCCCAATAAACCAAACACATCTGGTAATTTTCGGCGTCACTAATCCAGCAGATTTTGATGCCGTTCCCTGCTGCCTGTGCAGTCATCTGAGTATGAAGTATTGCGTACAAACACTAGAGTGAAATCATCGTTGGTTCGGGGTGTGAACGATATGAAATATGCTGATCTGGAAGAAGTAAGGGATTAAGGATATGTATATTACATGATTACGTTGGGTAATTAGTTGTGTTAAAGCCGTATTTGTACAGAACAATTCATAAAGGCAAATGACAGAATGGAGTTATAACTCTACTCATTCTTAACCTTCGGCTCTAGACTGAGGTAAGTGCTCAGCTTCGCGTCCTCTGTCGCTTGACTCCCCGGTTAAGAACCCAAGTACTAATTGTACAGATGGTTAGGTGGGCCCCAACTGGACGATTTCGAGAAGAGGTAGGCTAAACTTTTTGTTCGGACAGGAAATCGAAACGCGATCTCTCAATTGTCCTAGTCCATAGTCTATAGTCACTCTAATGACTGAAGTATTTCGGCTCAAGGAAGCGCTGTTATGACTACTGCGCATGTGTCTAGAAACAGTGGGACAAATAATGAGCACTGAATTTGGGTGAAGAAATCACTTTAACACAACGGGGGAGCTACCAATGTCCTCGGCCTATGGAATCTGCTTCAAATCTACCAATCAATAAATTCAGGCATTCTAGGCGGTTAGATACCAACAGCAAACTTTTGTTTGTTTTGGCACAACAGCCACCAGTGGCCATGGCCTCCTCATTTAAGAGGTTTCTAGATCACACACAACAACGCACCACAGTCGGTAGGACTCCTCTGGACGAGTGATCAGCTCGTCGCCGAGACCCCTACGTGACAACACACAATACTCACAACAGAGAGACATCCATGACCTCGGTGGGATTCGAACCCACAGTCTCAGCACGCGCGCGGCCGCAGACCTACGCCTTAGACCGCGCGGCCACTGGGACCGGCAACAGGTAGCTAAGTCATGGAAATAAATAGCATGTCTTCCTCCAAGAAAAAAAACCAAAAAATTATGGTCTTAATTTGGGTTTCTGCAACATGCAGTAAGTAAGCGTTCCGACCTTTCCGAGGGGGGGGGGGAGCATTTACCCAATGCTCGGAGCAGCAAGCCAAACACAGACCAGCACTGCATTAATAACCGCCTTGAACACCTGAAAAGAATGTTGTGCCCCTTCACTAACACTAACTTTCATGTTATCCTCTCTTAGAATCCTTGATTTCTTTATATTCATTTTGGACGCAACTTCTGAAGACACAGACAAATTGTTCTCCCAGTATATTCTGTATTTAACATTCAGAGGTCCGTGCATCGCTAATATATTCTCAAAGAACAACCAACAAGATGCGACTTTTCACAATTTATTTATTTCTGTAAGACGCTCTACGTGTTTCAGACGGTTTTTCCGTCCATCGTCAGGAGCTCAAAACTGCACATACAGCGTCAGGTATTTGTCATACCGTTACTGCTACCTGCTGCTAGTCTGGACGGGATGGATGTGCAGTTTTCAGCTGCTGATGATGGACGGAAAACCCGTCTGAAACATGTAGAGCGGCTTACAGAAATAAATAAATTGTGAAAAGTCGCATCTTGTTGGTTGTACTTTGAGAATATATTTACTGTGTTTTTGATCCAGCTGATTGTCTGTAATTTAACGTAAAACGAAATGCATAAATCGCTAATATCAAAGCTCCGTACCGTGCGGATGGGTGGCGGGGCACTGCTGACGGGTAGAGATCCAGTGTAACACTTACCTGAAAACATAAAGAAACAACTAGTATCAGACACTGTTGTAATGAACATGACGAACAACAGTAAAACAACAAACATACTTTCTTACTTACTTACTTACTTACTTACTTCCTTACTTACTACTTACTTAGTCCATGGAGCAGGGTACCTCTTGAGAAGCTAATCGGTTCTCAGCTAGTCAAGAAATTCCCCACATTTTATGAAACACCAAGGTTCATTACCGTATACACAATTGCCCGCCACCCGTCCCTATCCTGAGCCAGATCGATCCAGTCCATACCCGTACATCCCACTTTCCGAAGATCCATCTTATTATTATCCTCCCATCTACGCCTGGGTCTACAAAGCGGCTTCTTTCCCTCAAGTTTCTCCACCAAAACCCTGTATACACCCCATGCTATCCCCCATACGTGCTACATGCCCCGCCCACCTCATCCTTCCAAATTTGATAACCCGAAAAAATAAAACTAATAAACATATTTTGCAGAGGGCATCCCGTTGGGTTTGTGAATTTAAAAATAAACGGTTAGATTTCAGTCAAACACAACTACTTTATTTTGTTTACAAGGATGACAACATGTTTTGGCCAGAGATGCCATCATTACAAAAAATTAAAAAAATAAGGTACAATGCAGTACAAATTAATTTGTCCTGCACCGCATTTTGTCATTTTTCTCAACAAAATAAGGTAGTTGGTTTTTAAATCTAACAGTTTGTACTTAAAAACTAATATGGCTACGTTTAAACACGCCTGGAAATTAACTGCAAGCAGCAGATTTCTATTTGAGAACCCCCTCAGCTGGTCAATATATCCTTCACCTGTAACAGAACTAACAGTTGTTCACAATGGACTCGCAATGGATCACAGCCTGAGCTAAACTGATCACGTCCACATCATCAGATTTACCTCAGTATCCATTTTAATATTACACCGACGTCTACGGTCCGGTGTGTCTAAAATTCTTATCTTCCCTCTGCGTACCTCACACACCACTCAAGCTTCTTGATTTATAGCCCAAATAACATTTGGTTGCAAGCGGACATTATTATGGCCCTAATTGCAAGGCGCCTGAGATTTGGTGTTTCAACATCCTCCGAGCACAAAACCGCAAAACACATAAACAAACCCAAATAGCAAAAACAAAGCTTGGTAAATGTTAAAAATAGAGAGCACTCAGAGTTCTGAATTTGCTTCCTACGATCAGGAAACATTCTCATCTCTTAAACGCCATGGATGACCACGAAGCCCGTGACGTCACCGCAAGTCAGTGGGCGCTGTTCATTCTCTGTGCACAGTCAAATTAACAAACAGTTCGCAGTATATAGGCTACCGTCAGCGACGGAATTATTCATGAACTGTAAAAGGCGCGGAAGAAAGCGGGCGGAGCCTAATTTGAGTTACTGTAAATGATTCAAAACTCGGTGAGCCTCAAAACATTTACAGCTTTTGTAATCGGATCATACAGGCGGAGTTTTATACACTGGACATTGTCTCGCGTACGCACGACACGTTTTCGGGATTTCACGCAGTAAACTCTATGACAAAATCAGTTCAATTCACACGCCTTGTTTGAGTTCCATTATTTGTTTATTTTGCCTTTATTTGGCGTTAGGATTGAGGGACGTTAGCTATTTATTTTATTTTTTGAAGTAACGACCGAGAAAGCTACATGACAACACCGCAATCCTTTCCTGCCTCTTTTCCACACTCCGAGAAGAAAGACAACCTGCGTGCATGGACAGTTTATTCAACACGCATAACATTTTTTTTCGGCAGAGACTCGCCTAGTTTGAACGCATCTATATTCCAACAAGTGTCTGGTCGGACTGAGGAAAAACGAAAGAAACCTCAGTACTTAAACACAGGACCTCCAGAGCAGACGACAGAAGGGCTTTTTGACGTTCAGGTGACCGTGCATCGTGATACATTCTTATAATAAAAGTAAACTAGATGCACTATTTCTGAAATTTATTTGATAAAGTACTCTACACGTTTCGGACAGGTCCACTGTTCATCATCGGGAGTATCTCAACACTGTATACACAGTAATAGGTATTTATCATACTAGTTCTGTTAGCGCCTGCTTTCAGACGCTAACAGAACTGCGTTCCACCTCATCCTGGTCACCAGCCGGCAGCATCGGCGGTGCATTATAACACAAGCTGTAAACACAGTCTAGTGCTCCTGAGGATGGGAGAAATTACGCCCGAAACATGTCGAGCCGATTGAAATTATCAATAAAATTTGTTATTGTTGCATCTAGTTGGCTGTTTATATTATTGTATCAATGATGTACAGTCACACTAACATCAAACCTCTGTGATCAGTTCCGGTCTCACATTCGTAACACAAACTATAAATATAAGGGAGCCTCATGATGAATTCAACACAGGAATGAACTCTTGAAAAACAGTTACAGAGTACTTCGGCGTGAAAAGTTTTTGTAGACCTTTTGCTGGGAAACGTTCTGTTCAGTTATGGATGATTAAAAAAAGTTATAATGAATATATTTTATTTCATATGACATAAATAACGAACTAAGGAAATACAACTTACATGACAAGCTGGCATTAATCACAAGATAGGCAATGTACATAAAGCGTAATGCCCGATATTATTGACAGATTTTAATCAAATTTGGAATTTGTGAAATTTTTATAAAAGCCCCCCAATATCAAATTTCATGTACATTCATACAGTGGGAGCCTCGCTGATACATGCAGAGAGACGTACGGGCAACAGTCTGACAAAAATTACAGCAGAACACTTTCATTGCGCTATTGTCACCGCAACAACAAAATCGACTTATGTGTCCGCGTAAAGCGTCCGATTTTTTTTTGCCCGATTTTAACAAAGTCTGGATTTTTCTCAACAGATTTTCCTAAAAGTCACAAATATCAAATTTCACGTAAATCCGCCCAGTGGGAGACCTGCTGACACACGCGGACAAACGAACATGACACAGGTATCGATGGACTTTCAATACTACGCCAACGCGCCTCAGTAATGGCAAAACACATTACTTTATGCAGGCCTATGTTCCTTCGGAACCCGTTAAAACGCATTGTTCCAGCCTTTGCATTTGTCGTACTGTTTTAATTCGCTCCTTAATAAGCTAACATTTTTAAAAACAAAATGAAAATAAGAAGCAAAGTTAAATTAAGCTTCATAATGTACATGATAGGGGTGAAGAGGTTAATAGCTAACAGCACGGTGGGAGACACGCCTAAAAGCACTACAGTTTTCGTTGTGCTTTTAGAGAAATGTTTCCAGCAAGCGTGAACCGCAATTAAGTGCAGCTTATTTGACGTATTTCGTAAGGAAAAACGCATTTATTTAATACAGCTTTTACCGTCCTTGAAACAGACCAATTACTTTTTTGTTGCTCTAAAAAGAGAAGGAAAAAAATCTCTTGTATCCAAACACACAGGAAGGATTATCGTCTGACCTGAAATTACATCCAGTTTCCTTACGTAATGAACAACAATTCTTTATAAAGTTTAAATTAAAACAGCAATTAACTTGTTGAAATAAACAAACCACCAGAACGTTTGGTTAGACCAATGAGTTGGCAAAATCAATTTAAGGTGTCAAATTATTTCTACACCTTGAAAGACAAGTGTTTTATCAATTTCAAACAACGCAAGACCACGCATTGATGACTTATTGCAAGAAACAGACCAAAATGTGCAAACATAATTTGTAATCTTATGTTTATTCGACCGTGCATCACTGCGACCGTTGAAGAATAGAAGACCAATTTGATGGCACTTGCTATTTTATTTCACTTCTTATGTGCTCAACATGTTTCGGACTTTAATATATCCATCATCAGGAGCTTGCGACTATTCTGTTGAATTACCACATTGGTCGTATTGGTCTTGGTTCGATGTGTGTTGGAGTTTCGGTGTGGTTGGTCTGGAGTGGTATCCGTGTTGCAGGCTTCACTTCTAATGTTCTCAACATGTTTCGGACATTAATATACCCATCATCAGGAGCTTGAGACTATTCTGTTGAATTACCACATTGGTCGTATTGGTCTTGGTTCGATGTGTGTTGGAGTTTCGGTGTGGTTGGTTTGGAGTGGTATCCGTGTTGCAGGCTTCACTTCTAATGTTCTCAACATGTTTCGGACATTAATATATCCATCATCAGGAGCTTGAGACTATTCTGTTGAATTACCACATTGGTCGTATTGGTCTTGGTTCAATGTGTGTTGGAGTTTCGGTGTGGTTGGTTTGGAGTGGTATCCGTGTTGCAGGCTTCAGCCTTCAGCTGTTCGGTGCGGCTGTCAATTGTCGATCAAAAAACTCAAAGAATGTAGAATTTTAATCATAACTTTCGGCTCAATGTAATTAAAGACAATTTGAGAAGGAAACAAGTAATAATCTTATACAGAAAATGATCACTGCTCCTCTGGTTGGAATGGATTCATTAAGTCCTGTATATTTCAAATCGTTGTATCAAATATTTAGATAACCATGCGTCGAATGGGAGATTTGCTGCAAATTTTAAAAGAGGAGAAGATACAAATGTAATATGTGGTGGTCTATCGCAAGGTACCAAGTGTTTTCTACCTGGGGGTCTGGGAGAAGCCACGACAAACATTTCCGTTGACTATAAGGTGAGGTAAATCCAGTCAAACACACAACTATAAATATATGGCTAAATGATGGTGTTTATTAGCAATGGAAAAACTACATGTTTCGACCTATAGCGGCCATCTTCAGGTTTTGACAACTTTACGTGCTTTTGTTAAGCTGCTTAACAAAAGCACGTAAAATGATGATGATATCTCAACATCACCACGCGGTTTAGGCGTATTATATAAAACTCTTTTAGCAAGAGAGTTGTCAAAACCTGAAGATAGCCGCTATAGGTCGAAACATGTAGTTTTTCCATTGCTAATAAACACCATCATTTAGCCATATATTTATAGTTGTGTGTTTGACTGGATTTACCGCACCTTATAGTTTAAACACACTACGGGTTTGGCACACCTCAGAATTTCCGTTGACACTAGGGACCTGGGGAACATTCAGGACTGCCAATAACACAACTCTGATGTTCGATTTAGCTATGTGGATTGTCTTGACTGTTAACAGGAATACCGTCTCTCTAACTGCCGCGATCGGCCGTGTTCCGGCTTTCGATTACCGAAAGCAACATATCTGGAATTAAGACTACAAACTTCAGTTCAGTGTAATTAAAAGAGGAGAACAAGAGAAAGCAGAATAACGTTTTTCCCTCGGACAAGTGGGGGAAGGGACCGTGTAATTTCGTTTCCTGTTAGTAAGGCTGGTTGCATAGCGACTGGGTATAGAGCGGCAGTAGGATATCAGGAAGAGAACATGAATGTCCCGAAAGTCTCAATACAGCTTAAAAAGAAGCCCCACGGTGAAGATCCTGACGGACTGTGTACTACATCAGTACGCATCACCAGCTGCAGGTGTCGGACATACACCGACGGCAGACACCATAACCGGAATACACAGTCAGGTCTTTTGGGATGTCATGCCAAGGAAACAGGTGTGGACTTTGCAAAGGAAAGAAACATCTCTAGGATTATTACAACTGATAACCAACACGATGCAAATATTTTGACTTATTTACTTCTAATCGGCTCTACGTGTTTCGGGCGATGTTTTCGCCCATCATCAGGAGCATATCACTGTAATTACAGCTTCTGGTATTGTCTACCGATGTTGCTGCTGACTGATGTTGCGTGTTGGGTGGAATTGACTTAAGTCAGTTCCACCCAACCTACAGGACGGAAGGTCGCGGGTTCGATTCCCGATAGTGTCATTGACATAATCCTACCTGCCGCACTATGGCCCTGGAGCTGACTCAGCCTCTAACAGAAATAAGTACCAGGAGAATTTCCTGGGGGATAAAAGCGGCCGACTGTCTTGAAATCTGGCAGTCTCAACATTCTGGAACCTTCTGGGCCTGTCCTGGCCTGTAACGGAATTGCTTTACCATATCGGCCATATTGGACACTGCACACACACTATGGAGAGTGCTGATGTGAAGGTACAAAACATGTTTCACAGTCGAAATAACATTACTTGTAGCACAAACTGCAAATACAGAAAAGCTGCAACACTGTACCCTAGAAACGCGGTAGTTTCACGTATATAATTGTAAATACCCTGCATAAATGTGATGAAAAGGATAACAATAATAATAATAATAATAATAATAATAGTAACAGTTAGGGTTTAGGGCCAATAAATAAGACCACGTTTGCCTCGAATTTAATATGCTCTTGGCCTCTCCAAATCACAGCATCCGCTGGGACGTTACTGCAGACCCAAAACTGACAGATGATCTCCTACCATTCCCGCAACACGCTTCCTCCATTTATTTTGGTCCCGAACAATTTATTCAAATATACTCAATACTTGCAATTTCTAACGAATGCTTGTGTTTCTCTTCTTGTCCAGCCCGGTTCAACACGTGAACCCGAATTTTAATGCCAGAACGTAGCTTCGTTTAAGCTAGCCCCGTCAGAAAGCTATCCGTCCGGACTCACACAAACCATTCCCCGAAATACTGCTCTCCATTCCAATTACCCTCACCTCCCACTGCAGTATAAAACGGTAAATTCCACCTGATTAGCTCAAATAACCATATAAGTACGTAAAATTAACCAAACTAGGAGGCGGGGGGGGGGTGGCAGCTGCGGTATGGGCCATTATCTGGGTGAGTACAGTCGCTGCTTTAAATATAATTAAATGCGCGTTAATTAGGTCTCTAAAATTGTTTCACGTTACACACACAGCATTGCTGAATGCACGGCTTGTCAGGCGCGTTGGGCTTTTGCAAATTAACTCTGTTATTGGTAACATTCACGTAACAGCCCACAATGGGCAGCGGCTTAACAACGACAGCCGGCTAAAGGACTGACAGCACGCAACCACACATCGTGTGATCAGAATTCACAAGCTCAGTCTTAGAGTGACGTTGTGTTAAGGCCAGTTGCCGACAGTCAAAGGTCCGACACAAGACGCATATTTAGCGGATTTAGCAATTTAGAAATGTTCCATGTCCCGGAGATCCTGGGTTTGATCCCAGATTCGGATGTCGACGAAACAACTTAATGGAGCACGGTCCTTCTGGAGAATCTTATGGTTGCTCAGCTAGGTAAAGGCGTCATCGCCTATCAAGGACAAGAAACGTTAACTGCCGTTAATGGTACTTGTACAGGGCCTGATGAGTTCAGCACAGATCTCCAAACAACGGTGGGCCGGGATAGCCTAGTCGGTACGGCGACCGGCTAAGGACTGGACGGTCCAGGAACCGTCTAACGGTGGGGCGAGATTTTCCACATCTGTCGACTGGTCCTGGGACACATCCAGCCTCCCGTATAGTGGACACCGTGTCTCTGTCTCGGGGGAAAAGTGACCGGGGCATGGCGTTGTCCACCCACACCCATCTAGCGCCAAGGTTAAAGAAAGAGTAGAACAATGCCCCTTTGGGCCTCCATGGCCGGATAAAGAGCGAACTTTAAATTTTACCTTACCTCTCCAAACAACGCATTTTAGCAGCATTCTTTAACCTACACCTAATCCAAAATATGAGGTTTCCCACTAAAAATTATGTGTATAATTATAGTGACTACCACGTGTGAGGGCGCTTCTAACAAAACAATACAAAAATCTGACAGGCTGCCTTCCCTAGGGGCAAGTCTGTAACATCCAGGAGCAGTTCTGTGATTGCTCTTCCATATCTCGCATTAGTGTTTATGATTAAATAACGAAGTAGCTGGCAATTTTCAGAGTTGCTGCAATACAAACCAGAGTCTGTTTTCCACTCGTCATTAATACATAAAGGGGTGGAAAAGAGGAATTCATTAGCACAGTGTAACTAAAAGCCGAGGGTGAGGAAAAATGTACAATAGGTAGAGACAAATAGAAAGAGAGGACGATAGAGGCAGGGAGAACTCAAGTAAATTGAAGAAGTAAGCCCGTTGCAGTATCTGTGTAACAGAGAGAGGCTGCGGCTAAACGGAAGACGGAGAAGTGTTAAATGAACTAGAACACGCAAATGTTTCTTGCACTTTTCATTATTTGGTACGAGAACAAAAACAGAAAACGAAAGAGCAAGACACCCCCAACATACTTCCATTTATCGATTAAGCCTTAACTCAATTATGGCGCTCATGTAGGTTTCGATTCCCGGGTAAGTAACTGAGGTAAGCAAGGATAAGGGGTAACCAGAACGATCAGCCCTGCACTGGCCATACACTGACAGCTCGGTACGGTGAAAATTTCCTGTCGCTTTGGTCCAGCGTGCAGGAATCCTACGATGAAATGGAGTAAATTAAGAAATTAGTAATCCTGACAAATACGTGACCAGAAAAGATTTTCTGAAATCCATAGGAGTGTTTACGTAATGTAGATCGGCCTACACCACGGGTATCCAAAATTGTTCTATTTTGCAAAGAGCTACAGCCATTATTGTGGGTTGGTCCGCGGGGCCTAAAGTCCTATCACTGTCCAGTCTTTCGAGTACTTACTTACTTACTTACTTACTTACTTACTCCATGGTGCAGAGTCCTTCTTGAGAAGCTAACCGGTTTGCAGCTAATCAAGAAATTCCCCGCATTTCCGGAACCCAAAGATTCATTACCGCACTCACAAGCCTCCGCCAACCGTCCCTATCCTGGGCCAGCCCAATCCAGTCCATATACCCACATCCCACCTCCTGGAGATCCATCCTACTATTATCCACCCATCTACGCCTAGGTCTCCCCAGTGGTCTCT
>Ga0123352_10011496_pt1 | contig 13954 bp, 18 predicted proteins | sample TergutLab28metaG_FD_89700 | JGI IMG/M metagenome (GOLD analysis project Ga0123352, IMG submission 89700) | Labiotermes labralis P1 segment gut microbial communities from Petit-Saut dam, French Guiana - Lab288 P1 | ecosystem: Host-associated > Arthropoda: Insects > Digestive system > Gut ...
CAGCAAGCATTTGGTGGAGCTAATAATTTTGGATATGCTTCAGCATTAACTTGGATTTTATTGTCGATGATAGGAATTTTGTCAATTATTCTATTCCAATCACAAAAACATTGGGTACATTATAACGATTAAAAGGAGGATTCTAAATGAGTACGAAAACAAAAATAAATGCTATTATTCGCTATGGAATCCTTGTATTAGTCGGTTTCATATTAGTTTATCCACTTCTTTGGATGGTGGGTAGTGCATTCAAAGAAAATATAGATATTTTTGGAAATCTAAATATATTTCCGCCAGTAGGAAGGGGAACGACAAGGCATTTCCCAGATGCTTGGCAAATTACAAGCCAAAACAATATGGCTTTTTACTACTTGAATACACTACGATTTGTAATCCCACGTGTGATTGGACAGGTTATTTCCTGTACTTTAACTGCTTATGCAATAGCTAGATACAAGTTCCCTGGTAAAAAAATAGTACTTACATTGGTCATAATAACACTTTTAATGCCAGATCTTGCTTTCCGTATACCACTTTTTATGATGTTTAGAGATTGGGGTATTTTAGACAGCTTTTTAACCCTTTATATTCAAGAAATGTTTGCCGTAGGTTCTTTCTTTGTTTTTATGATACTTCAATTTATGAGAACAATTCCAACAGAACTAGATGAAGCTTCGTATATAGATGGATGTAATGCTATACAAACTTTAGTATACGTTTTAATTCCTATACTTAGGCCTATATTGATTACTGTCGCTCTTTTAACATTTATGTGGGGAATGAATGATTTCCAAGGTCCATTAATTTTCTTAAACTCTCCTGAAAATAGAGTTTTAGCACAAGCTTTAAGTGGATTAATGACTGGAGAAGGGCAAGAAATTATATTTGGTAGAGTTTTTGCGGGTGCTTTTATGGCTATGATACCAACTTTAGCCATATTCTTCGCTGCCAGCAAGTTCTTCGTTGATGGTATCGCTAGTTCTGGTGGTAAAGAATAATTTTGAAAAGCCTGCTTATTCTTAGTAGGCTTTTCTCATAAAAAGGAGATATATGTTAATTATAAGAAGAATACTAGCAAATATAATTGATGTGGTAATATTTTTTGCTGTGATGATTCTAGGTCTTATTTTTATATTGCCTATTCTTCCAGAAGGGGTCTTTGGTGCTAGTATTTTAATTATTTCTATAATTGCTATAACTACTATTCTCCAATGGCCTTTTATGGTTGTTAACCAATCTATTGGCAAAGCTTTTTTTGGACTAATTATAGTAAGTACTAATGAAAATAGACCAATAACCCCTAGTGTTATAATACAAAGAGAGCTACTTACCAAAATTTTTCCATTTTATCTTCTTTGTTTGCCTTTGCTTATAGGAAATGAAGGTCATCATGATAAAATGAGTCAGACACAAGTGCTAGTGAAAGGACGTGAATAATGGTTGACATATTTATGTATGAAGAATATGAACCGCGAAAGTATAACATACTTGAAGTAATGCCATTTGGGTTCGTAATAGAACTTAGAAATAACGATTCATATTTCACAAAAGAATATGAAATAGAAATAAATGGGGAAATCCATAAGTCAAATAAAAATGTTTTTTCTAAGTTTGGTCTTAAGCCTGACACAGAATATACCATAAAACTTTTTGATGAACAGTTTACAATCCAAACTAAGAAAGTTGACTTTGTCATAAACGTAGAGGACTATAACAATTGTATAAACACAGCTATCTATTCAGCCCCTGAGCATTCCATTTCTCTCATTTATGTTCCGAAGGGTATTTATGAAGTTTCTACTATTTTTCTAAGAAGTTATGTAGACATTTATCTTGAAAAAGGTGCTGTTATAAAGCAAACTACAGATAAAGATAAACTGCCTATTTTAAAAGGATACCAAAAAAGCTATGACCATGAATATGTTGATATAAATGCAAGTTGGGAAGGCAATCCATTAGATTGTTTTACTAGTGTTATATATGGAAAAAATGTAAAAAACATGAAAATATATGGCGAAGGCACGATTGATGGGAATGGTGATATAAGTGGCTTTTGGGAAAATCATAAAATGAAAAAGAACGGTGCTTGCGTAAATGGAAAAATAATTAACGCTTATAGACCTAAAAATGTTCTTTTGTTGAATTGTGAAAACATTAGTATTATTGGAATTTCAAGCATAAACTCTGCTTCTTGGAATATACATCCTTTAAATTGCTATGGTTTAGAGTTTATAGACTTGAAAATTGAAAGTATAGATGAAAGTCCAAATACTGATGGCCTTAACCCTGAGTCTTGTAAGCACGTTCAAATAATCGGTTGCCATTTTAGCACCGGGGACGATTGCATAGCAATAAAAAGCGGCAAATATTATATGAGCAGGAAGCATTACAAGCCAACTGAAGATGTAACAATACGTAATTGTTTTATGGAAAAAGGCCACGGTGCAGTAGTGATAGGAAGTGAAATAGCTTGTGGAGTTTATGAAGTTACAGTAGAAAATTGCTTGTTTCAAGAAACAGACAGAGGTCTTAGAATAAAAACGAGACGTGGACGTGGTGAGAAAAGCATAGTGGATAAAATTTCATTTGAAAATATTGTAATGGATAAAGTTCGTCACGGCTTTGTTATAAATATGTTTTATCATTGCGACCCAGATGGTAAAAGCGATTATGTGAAAAATAAAAATGTTACAGAAAAAGATGAATTTACACCAACTGTAAAAAATGTGAAACTAAGAAATGTGAAAGCTACAAATATTTCAGGTAGTGGAATTTTTATCTATGGTCTTCCTGAAAACAAAGTAACAGGCGTTTCTATAGAAGATTCTAGCTTTGAATTTGCAAAAGAAAGAATTATAGAATGCCCAGCTATGCTTTGTGATTTTGAAATGACAGAACCTATAGACTTTTTTTATGAAAATTGTGAGGTGGAAAATTGAAATATATACTAAACTTTGTGGATGATTTACTGAAAAATTCCACTCCAGATAGCCCTGCTTGGAATATTGAGCAGAAATTAGAGAACAAACCGCCACATTGGAATTATATAGATGGTTGTATGCTTAAAGCAGTTATGGATGTTTATTATGCGACAAAAGATGAAAAATATCTAAACTTTACTATAAACTTCATAGATTTTTATGTAAATGAAGATGGCGAAATTTTAGGCTACAAAGAAGAAGATTACAATTGTGACAACATAAATGAGGGTAAAGTTTTATTTGATTTATATAAACTTACAGGCAAAGAACGTTATAAAAAAGCTATAGAAAGGCTTTATAAGCAATTAGAAAATCATCCTAGAATTGATACAGGTAATTTTTGGCACAAACAAATTTACCCGAACCAAGTTTGGCTAGATGGACTTTATATGGTTCAGCCTTTTTACTTGCAATATGAAATGTTCTTTAACGACAAGAAAAATTATTTAGATGTATTTAAACAATTCAAAAATGTATATGATATAATGAAAGACTCTGAAACAGGATTGTATTTTCACGGATATGATGAATCACGAGAGATGTTCTGGGCACACTCTACTACAGGTCTTTCTCCAAACTTCTGGACTAGGTCTATAGGTTGGTTTACTATGGCACTGTGTGATACTATAGAAGTTATGGATGATATGTTTTTTCATGAATATCAAACATTACAGACTTACCTAAAAGAAGCCTTGGATGCTGTTCTTAAATTAGGCATGAAGAGACAAAGCTTTTCTTTCAAGTAACAAACTTACCAGATGCAAAAGATAACTACCTAGAAACTAGTGGAACTTGTGCTATTGCTTACTCTTTATTAAAGGGTGCTCGCCTTGGATATTTGCCAGAATACTATTGGGATTATGGAAATGAGATATTTGAAAGTGTAATAGAAAACAAACTAGACGCAGAAAACTTTACTCTAAAAGATATTTGTTTAGTGGCAGGTTTAGGTGGAATGCCTGGAAAAGGTGACTACAAACTTAGAGATGGCACAGTAGAATATTACGTTTCAGAGCCTAAAGTAGACAATGATGCTAAGGGTGTTGCTCCATTTTTATTTGCTTTTTCAGAAGTTCTTTATAAAAAGGATCTTTTGTAAATGAAATTAGGGATGCCAGATCATGATTTTGGCAAAATGGAGAACCATTTAGAGGTGATTGCAAAATCTTATGATCGGTCTGTTGATTTGGGGAGAAAGGGCATTGACATATATACGAATTTACCAGAGTATATAACAAATGACCCAGATTATTCCACATTTCAAAAATGTAGGGCGGAGGGTGATGATTCAAGTAGTGGGCGTAAAGATATAAGGGATTATTTATCTCCAGCTACAGACATGAAATTTATTGACCTTGGCTGTTGCTTGAACTTAATGTTTAATGGATATGATAATTGGCCATCGTTATATCATGGGGTTGATATAAGCAATGAAACAATAAATCTTCTTCATGAATTCATTGCAAAAAAGAATTTACACATTGGTTCATTATTTTGTGGAAGTGTTCATAAAACACCTTTTGAGGATAGCAGTTTTGATATTGGTGCTTGTATTGGGGTGTTTGAATATTTCAAAAGAAGTTTCGTGGAAAAAGTATTGATTGAAGCCTATCGAATAATGAAACCTTGTGGACAATTTGTTCTTGATGCTCCTAACAATGAAAATTCAATGCGTAGATTTATGAATTTGATTGAGGAATATATGGGTAGACCTGTTAGATTTGATATTTCACCCCACGAATTTGAAGATATCCTCCAAAATTACTTTGATATAGATAAAAAAGATGAGTTAAATGATGTGGCTATGATTCAATACTTTTTGAGACGTAAAAAGTAATTATAACGGAGTAATCACTATAGAAAGGAGCTTGTATAAATGAAATTAGGAATGCGAGGTCATGATTTTGGTAAAATGGCGGAAGATGTGCTTTTTGAATTTATAAAATCCAAAGGATTTGATACTATTCAACTAGCCCCAGTTAAAGCTATAAAAGGTATTAATAGCTTTAATGATATTACAGAGGCACATATTGAAAAAATCAAAGAAGAAGCAGATAAAGCAAAAGTAGAAATAAGCGTTTTAGGTTGCTACATTGAACCTTCTTTAACTGACAAAGAAGCAAGACTTGGCCAAGTGTCAATTTTTCAAAAAAATATCGAATATGCTAAAGTTTTTGGATCTATGATAGGTACTGAAACAACACACCTTGATCCTAGAACAAGCACAGCAGAAAGAGAAAAAATATATGAGCTTCTACTGGACAGCGTGCTTCGTATGGTGGAAACCGCTGAAAAACATAGTGTAGATATAACTATAGAACCAGTAGCAGATCATACGCTAAATACAGCAGAGCTTACTAAAAGGCTACTTGAAGATGTTAATAGCGAACGATTAAAACTTATTTTTGACCCTTTCAATGTCCTTTTGTCTTCTGAGGTAGATATACAAACAAAAGTTTATGACATTTATTTTGAGCTAGTAGGCAAATATATAGAAATAATTCATATGAAAGGTCTTGAAATAGAAAATAGCGAAAAAACATGGACAACACTTGAAAAAGGTCTAATAAACTATGAATATATTTTTAATTGGCTACACAAAAACAAACCAAATATCCCTATTTTAAGGGAACATATAATGCTAGAAACATACAAAGAAGATTTACAATTTATGAGGAGGTTTATAAAACCATGCTAGAAAGAAGATATGCAAGCCATCCACTGGCGGTAAAAAACTATAATACAGAGGAATTAAGAGAGCATTTCTTAATTCAGGATTTATTTGTAATGAATACAGTTAAGCTTACTTATACACACGAAGACCGTTTAATCGTAGGTGGAATTACTACAAATAGTGAAGTTAAGCTAGAAGTATCTAAAAAAGATATGGGGGCAGACTTTTTCTTTGAAAGAAGAGAAGGTGGTATAATAAACATTGGAAAGGGCGCGGGTGTAGTAAGCATAGACGGAAAAGAATATGAGCTAAACTGTAGGGATGGATTATATATAGGTCTTGGTGCTAAAGAAGTTATCTTCAAAGCAAAAGATGCTGCAAATCCTCCAAAATTCTATTTAAATTCTTCTCCAGCACACAAAAGCTATCCAACAACTTTAATTACACTAGAAAAAGCAAATAAAGTTCATCTAGGAGATCAATCTACTTCAAACAAGCGTACAATTAATCAATATATAGTGCCAGGAATTGTAGAAAGTTGCCAACTAGTTATGGGAATGACGATACTAGAACCAAATAACATGTGGAATACTATGCCATGTCACACTCACGACAGACGTATGGAAGCTTATTTCTACTTCGATATGGAAGAAGAAACTAGAGTTTTTCACTTCATGGGAGAGCCTACACAAACAAGACATTTAGTAATAGCCAACGAAGAAGCTATAATTTCTCCTAGCTGGTCTATCCACTCTGGTGTTGGAACTAGCCGTTATACTTTTATTTGGGGAATGTGTGGCGAAAATATGACATTCGACGATATGGACTTCGTAGCAACGAAAGATTTGAGATAAGGCATTTATGAATACGTTTAAATTGCAAGGTGAATATAATATAAATTTAACAGAATATGAAGTTTTAGAATGGAGCTTTAAAGCTAGAGAGGATATAAATCCAAGTCCTTTTTCTAAAGATAACATTTATAATTTATATTCTATAAACTCTTTTGCAAAAACTCATGTGAGATTTTATCTTGAAATTAAAATAGATATGTTGCGCATATTTAAGAGATTGGAAAATGATAGTGATAACAGTAATAGTGTTGAAGAAATGAAAAACAAGGTTACAAATATTATACCGAAATGGGCTAAAACGAGGTATCAAGATAATCTAAAAATTGGTATCATTTTTTAGAAGTTTCCACAATTAGAGCTGATAAGAAAGTCCGCTCTGTTGCTTTTCCAAAGGCTTATTAATTGTAGGACAAATAATAACTTCTCCTCAAGATATAATGATTAATGGAAAAGCAGTTCCTTTCGTAAGGCAAATTCCAGCGGAAGAAATGGGAATTAACACTTCACTAGGCGTTGGGCAAGTCAGAATTTCTACAGCAAGGAGAATGGAGGAAGCAGGGTTAATGCCTGTTCCACCACCAGCAGTAACACATGACCATTCTGGATTTGGACATTTTTATTCACAAAATGCAGGGCGTATTATAGCATTGAATAATCCTAGAACTAATGTGTTATATGCAGCGGCGTATTTGAGATATCAAACTAATAGATGGCAAGATGAATTTCCTTCAATATCTAATAGACCAGATATTTTAGCAACGGTATATAATATTAGAAATACACCTAATTCTAGTCCAGGTTCTAATGATTTTGGTAGATTTGCAGCACATCATCATGATCGTATGCATGTATTGTTAGGATTAAATTGATGTGGGAAAATTTGAAGAAAAAGAAATATATAAAAAAGACTATATTAGTAATTCTTATAGGATTTTTAATATTTTGGCTTGGTTCTTTAGCACATGTTTGGTTTCTTACGGCTTCTCATGGCGAGGTGTTCAAAGAAATTATAGTAAATGATGATTGGTTTGGCACATTTAGAGAAATAAATAGAGTAAGAGTTTTAGAATTTTCCGAGGATTTTGCAAGAGTGTATTTTTCATCTATTAGGGGAACTCATGAAACTGATACTCTTTCAAGAGATTTTCGCCCAAGAACACGTTTGGGTGGTGAACTTTTGCACTTTAGAAAACGAGATGGAGAATGGCATATAGTTTTTTGGGATACTATTTGGGCAAGAACTGGAACCGCAGATGGTTTTATATGGCCGCTAATAAGGTGAAAAATGTGAAGAAAAAGAAATATATAAGAAAAACTTTATTAGTAACGCTTATAGGTTTTTTAATATTTTGGTTTAGCTCTTTGGTACATGTTTGGATTCTTACAGGTTCTCATGGCGAGGTATTCAAAGAAATTAGTAATGAAAATCTTGCAAGAATAAACATTTTTTCGAGAAGATTTTCAGGAGGACTTATCCTTCATTTTATAAAGCAAAATGAAGAGTGGCGAGTAGTCTGGTGGGATGGAGTGTGGTCTAGTTATGGAAGTGCAGATAACTTTATATGGCCACTTATACGTTAAAACATATGAGGGTATAATTGCAAAATATAATATATAAAAAAATTAAAACAAGGAGAATGAGACAATGATAAATATGTTTGATTTGACAGGAAAAGTAGCACTAGTTACAGGTGCAGTATATGGAATAGGTTTTGCAATGGCAGAAATCCTACACAAAGCAGGAGCTACAATAGTGTTCAATTCAATGAACCAAGAAAGTGTAGATGAAGGGCTAAAAAACTATGAAACTAAAGGAATAAAAGCACATGGTTATGTTTTTGATGTAACAAAAGAAGAAGAAGTAAATTCAGCTATTGCACAAATAGAAAAAGAAGTAGGCGTTATAGATATTTTAATAAACAACGCTGGAATAATAAAAAGAATTCCTATGCTGGAAATGAGTGTAGCAGACTTTAGAGAAGTAATAGATGTGGATTTAAATGGTCCTTTTATTGTTGCAAAAGCTGTAATACCTGGAATGCTTGAAAAAGGCCACGGTAAAATTATAAACATTTGTTCAATGATGAGCGAATTAGGGCGTGAAACTGTTTCAGGTTATGCTGCTGCTAAAGGTGGTCTTAAAATGCTTACTAAGAACATTTGTTCTGAATTTGGCCACGCAAACATTCAATGTAATGGTTTAGGTCCTGGTTACATTGCTACTCCACAAACTGCTCCTTTACGTGAGAAGCAGGCAGATGGTAGCCCACATCCATTTGATTCTTTCATTTTAGCTAAAACTCCTGCGAATCGTTGGGGAACTCCTGAAGACTTGCAAGGTCCTGCTCTTTTCCTTGCATCAAATGCTTCAAACTTTGTAAACGGTCACATTTTATATGTAGATGGCGGAATCTTAGCATATATTGGGAAGCAACCATAATGGCGGGGTTGAACGTATTAACTATTGGCGAATCTATGGTACTTTTTGTTGCTAATGAAGTTGGTGAAATAGAAGAAGTCTCAAATTTCACTAGATATTCAGCAGGTGCTGAGATGAATGTTGCCATTGGACTTGCTCGTTTAGGAATTAATTCTTACTATGCAACAAAATTAGGCGAAGACGTATTCGGAAGCTATTTAACTTCTGTTTTAGAAAAAGAAAATATAAAAACAGACTACGTTCAATATGACGATAAGCACCAAACAGGATTTATGCTAAAAGAAAAAGCACAAAATGGTGCAGACCCAAGAGTCCACTATTATAGAAAAAATTCTGCAGCAAGCAAAATAGATAAAGATGAGTTAAATATTAATTTTGATGAAATAGACCATGTTCATTTGTCTGGAGTTTATTTAGCGGTTAGTGAAACTGCTCGCGAAGCTATTTTCTATGTTGCAACAGAGGCTAAAAAGAGAAATATTCCAATCACTTTCGACCCAAATTTACGTCCTTTAGTTTGGAGTACGAGAGATGATATGATAAAATATACAAATGCGCTTGCTACTGTTTCGGATTATTTTTTGCCAGGAATTGCAGAAGCAAAAATACTTTGTGGAGAAGAAGAGCCAGAGAAAATAGCAGCTTATTACCACAATATTGGTGTAAAAACAGTTATAATAAAACTAGGTGAAAAAGGAGCTTTTGTCCAAAAAGAAGGTGGAGAACCTTTATATATGGAAGGCTTTAAAGTAGAAAACATAGTAGATACAGTAGGTGCTGGGGACGGGTTTGCAACAGGAGTTATATATAGTTTAGTTCGTGGATTTAATATGAAAGAAACGCTTTTAAATGCAAATGCAATAGGTGCAATTCAGCTTTCAAGTGCCAGTGATAATGAAGCCTTACCAACACGTGAAGAATTACACAATTTCAAACATAAAGCATAAATGAAAGAGAAGAAGATAATAAAAACTGATGAAAAAACGACAATAGCAGATGTTTCAAAAGTGGCTGGTGTTTCAAAGACCACTATTTCACGGTATTTGAATGGAAAATATCAATATATGTCCTTAGAAACTAAAGAACGCATAGAGCAAGTAATAGAAGACTTGAATTATAGACCGAATTTCTTAGCTAGAAATTTAAAAAGTAAAAAATCTGGACTTATTGGTGTTATTGTTTCCGATATTAAAAATTACGTTATGCCTCTGTTAATAGAAGGAATAATGAGCCATTTTATACCTTTAGGGTATCAAGTTATCGTTTCTAGTTCTGGAGAAAATCCTAAAAAAGAAGTAGAGTATGTAAATTCTATGATAGATAGACAAGTTGAAGGTCTTATCGTGAATACTTCAGGCTCTAATGATAATTTTCTTAAAAGTCAGACAATCCCACTAGTTCTAGCAGATAGAACAATAATAGGAAACAGCATAGGTACAGTAACAACGAATAATAATGAAATAACAAAAGAAACAACGAAAATGTTATATGAAAAAGGGTTTACGAAAGTAGCCCTTTTTCTGAAAGATGTTACAAAAAGTGATGTACGAAACAAACGATATAAAGCTTTTTTAGAAGAAGCACAAAATAAAGGACTCCATAGCGAACACATTTTCTCCTTAGAAGAAGGTGCGGAAAGCTATAAAAAAGAACTACTCTCACTCCTTAATAAAAAGAGTGTCTGTGAAAAGCTAGCAATATTTGCAGCAGAGCCAGTTTCTTTATTGCATTTGCTTGAAGCAATGCAGGAACTTAACCTTGAAGCCCCAAGAGATTTAGGAATACTAGGATATGATGACTTAGTATGGACAAGGTTAATCTGGGGTGGTATTTCAGTAGTTTCTCAACCTTTTTATGAAGTGGGTAGAGAGAGTGCCAAGCTTCTTTTGGACAAAATAAATGATGAAAAAAATATAGTAGATTATCAAGAGCTTAAGAGTAAATTGATTTTGAGGAATTCTACTTTGCTGAGTTGAGAATAAAAAATATTCTTGAAAAACGTTCAAAGCTGTGTTTTCACCTTCTTTGCTGACGATTATCTTTGCAGGTTGGGTGGGCGGAGTGCATGTGTCGTAGACCGCCTACCTACGGGGTTTTGGGGCTGGTTGGAGTTTGAAACAGTTGTTATCCTTTCCCGGATGTTGGAGGTTTGAGCAGTTGTCTTTTTTGTGGTTGCTTTTAGTTTGTTTCAATTATATTTAAGTATTACGCCGTCAGGATGGGCGGCAAGGCGTGTAAATTTATACTAGGTGGTGAAAGTGGAAAATGCAAAAAGGCAAAATTGTTTACTTGAGCGGAGTAACGAGCACAGGTAAAACTTCCATAGCAAGGGCTATGCAGGATTCATCAGACGAATTTTTTTACTTGATTGGAAGCGACATTTTAATGTCTATGGTTGGCAAAAAGCACCGATTTGAAAACTACGAAAAATATGAATTTGAAATGTTCATAGATATGTATCATTTTGCAAAATTACTATCTGACATGGGGAAAAATGTAATCATTGACTGCGTTTTATTTGAAACTCCAGAACTGAAAAATCATCATGAGAAAATGCGTCACATTTTAGGAGATAACCCTTTGCTAACTGTTGAAGTGGTTTGCTCCTTAGAAGTATGCAGACAGCGAAACATTAAACGTGGGGACAGGGGCGAGCTTCAATCGGCAGAACAGGATAAAAGGGTGGACAAAAATGCTGTATTGGATTTTGCTGTTAATACTGAAATTAACTCATCAGAAAGATGTGCCGAAGTAATTTTGCACAAACTGACAGAGATGTTCCGCGAATAAGCATTATCTGCCACCTAGTTTGACCATCTTGCCAAAATACTCAAATAATTTTTCACAAAGGTCGGTCGGCAGTTCGTCGGCGTGAGAATCCAAGGACAGTCCACAACTCCTTGATTTCATTCGACTTCCGAACGAATATTCGGACTTCTTGAAAAACGCCGCCCCTTGCCTTGGCAGTTTGGGTGAAGTGTGCTATTTTACAGGCTTCTGTAAGATTGACAGAAAAGTGAAAATAGCAAGTAGTTGCAATTGATTTCAGTTAGATTCAGTTGATTTGCGTTATTATGCCGGCATTTTGGGAAGCAAGGAGTGTAAGTATAGAAAATTTATATAAGAGGAAGAGGATATGAATATGGGCAGAATTATTTCATATGCGCTTTTTGCGACTGGTCTGATTTTAGTTGGCATGTCAGGATTCTACATCTTACAAATAGTTCGCCTAAGCCTTTGGGAAGATGTGATTTTTAGGATTGTCAGCGTATTGTCATTTATTGGTGGGGGAGTTTTTATAGGTCTGAGTAGAATTTTGATAAATCAAAACGAAATTATTCAATTGTTACGAAAATCAAGCAAGGAAAAAGATGGGTGACAGTATATCAGATGTACTATTTGATTATCGCTCGAAAGTCTACGTGCAACATCTCGAAAAACATCAGTCGGCAAATCGTCGGCAAGCAATTAAATCAATTTTGAGGGAGCAGAACTATGCATATAGCGAATAATATTTTGAAGCGCAGCTTGCAAAATGTTTATTTTATAACAGGAACGGTTTTGGCAGGCAAAACAACAATGTGTAAAAACTTAGAAGAAAGACATGGATTCACATGGTTTGATTATAACCATAATGGTGATCCTTTTAAAAAATGGCTGTCCCTTTGTGATGAAAAATACCAACCCCTACAATTCGCACGAAATAAACGCCACAGCAAGCAAGGGAATTACGATTGGGATGCACATTTCAATCGTTCGGCTGAAGAAATCATTGCCGAACGTGAAGGGCGTACCTTAAATGATGAATTTTTAGAGTTTGTGGTGATTGAGTTAATAAAATTGTCGCAAAATAATAAAGTTATCATAGATTTTTGTGCGCCGATAGAAACTCTTGTTGGAATTGCCGATTATGATAGAATCGCCTGTTTGCTGACCGCACCGCACTTGGTTACTACAATAAACTACGGCTCACGTGATGACCATAAAGACCATTACGATTGGCTTCTCTCGCTAAACGAGCCAGAGAAAAAGATAGCGAAGCAAGATGAAATATTCAAAATTGACACCGAAAGAACTTATGAGGAAGTACGCAAATATAATCTTTTCAGTATTGTGCGAACAGAAGAAAGTACAATTCAGGGAATGATAAAATCGCTGGAAGAACATTTTATGCTCTAACTTCCGCTAATTTGCCAACTGCACAAGTATTTTTTCGGAAAACGCCAGTCGGCAATGCGTCGGCAAGGTAAGTCTCAGACAGCTCGGGTTTGTTGGTTTTTCTCGGAGGTTGAAAAGGGATTCGGTTTTCTTGAAAAACGGTGAGGATTGCCTTGGCAGTTTGGGTGGATGATGCTATTTTATTGGGTTCTGAAAATTGGTTGAGAAAGTGAAAATTTCAGTTAGAGTTCGTTAGTTGCCGTTAGATTCGGTTAGAGTGTTTTAGTATGCCGACAATTTGGGCGGCACAGAGGGAGGACTTTAGTTTATGGAATTTCATGTGATAAATGCGGAAAGATTAGGGTCGGGTATCTTTGATTACTTTGTTTTCCCTGTAGACGAGTATAATGAAGATGATGCTCTTGAGCAATTTCAGATTATTGAACGGTTCACAAAAAATGGTGGTTATCCATATACAGCATGGAAATACGTTGGGAATATACATTGCAACGCTGAGTACAACGCGAACATATATCGTAACATTAGTTATTCGGGCATTACCGACCAACAAGGATTTAATGAATGGCAACCTCCAGAAACACCGTTTGTGCAAGCACTGGCAAATATGCAGTTTAAGGAAAGTGCAAAACAACTAAAACTTCATAGAATGAGAAAATCATCAAGTAAATTGGATTAAAGGAGTGGCGTACTGTGGATTTTGGAGAAAGCGAAGTCCTTAGAAATGAGGTAGGTTGTAGACTTTTGAAAGAAGGCGCAAGGAGAGAGCGGGTTGTCTACTGGGTACTTGGGGGCGGGAAAGAATCTCAATGTTTAAAAGACCCTGATG
>Ga0123352_10011497_pt1 | contig 13953 bp, 8 predicted proteins | sample TergutLab28metaG_FD_89700 | JGI IMG/M metagenome (GOLD analysis project Ga0123352, IMG submission 89700) | Labiotermes labralis P1 segment gut microbial communities from Petit-Saut dam, French Guiana - Lab288 P1 | ecosystem: Host-associated > Arthropoda: Insects > Digestive system > Gut ...
ATGCTCGATTCATCTCCTTTGCTTTGTACCATTTTTGATGAAAACAGCAATGTTATTGAAGCAAACCAGGAAGCCGTCCGTCTGTTTGAAATACCCGACAAACAATTATATATTGACAATTATTTTGCTTTTTCACCTGAACTTCAGCCCGATGGTATTTCATCACGTGATAAAGCCCTCGCCATGCTGAAAGTGGCATGTGAAGAGGGGCACAGCCGTTTTGAATGGACTTATATGAACTCAAAAGGGGAGTTGATTCCCTGTGAAGAGATTATCATGGATGTCAAAAGTCCCGGGGGGGATACATTGATTGCGTATACCCGCGATTTGCGGGAATTTTATAAATTTAAAGAAACCGAAAAAGCAGCATATACCGATGCCTTAACCGGGGCACGCAACCGGCGTTTCTTGATGACAACGGCGGAAAAAGATTTACAGGTATGTATTGAAGAGGACTTGCAATTCTCGCTGATTATGATGGATATTGACTTTTTCAAAAAAGTCAATGATACATACGGCCACCCTGTTGGTGATGAAGTATTAAAAATTGTTGTTTCGCGGATTCGCCATGTTTTGAAAAAAGATACGCTTGTCGCCCGGTATGGCGGCGAAGAATTTGTGATAACATTTCCAGATATCAATTATAAAGATGTATTTGAAACCGCCGAAAGGATTCGCAGTCATATCGCAAAATCTGCGTTCTCCGTCGGTGATTTGAAGATACCGGTTACGATTTCGCTTGGGGCCGCGAGAAGGTCAGAGCAATATTCATCCCTTGCCGATATCATCAACAATGCGGACAAAGCGCTCTATCAGGCTAAGCAAACCGGGAGAAATAAGGTAGTGTCTTTTGAAGAAATAACTATGTAAATCATTAACCGCGTTTGAAGCCAATTATATAACCTTGAATTGTGTGAAAAAGACAAAAAAATGTTACATTTTTTTATGCATATTATGTCGAATTATTGCGGTATAAATAATTAACAAGATATGGTAAGATGGACGGGCAAATAATTGTTGTTATTATTTATGGAGGATTGAAATGAAAAGGAGTATCTATTTGGCATTGCGGAAAGTATTAGCTTTCTGCTTGACAGCAGCTCTTCTGGCAGGGACTTTCCATATTCCGGCCCGGGCGGGCGAACCAGATGTCCCCCTACTCGAAAATCAGTCAGAAACAAATACATTAGATAATGGACTGGATGATGATTTAGACTTAGATGATGATCCAGATAATGATTTAGGAAATGACGATTCCGATAATAATCTTGATGAAGATAGTTTGGAACTTTTAACAGATGATGACTTATTAGATTTGGATGAGATAATGGCATATGGTGCTATGGCATTTTCAAGTATAGTAGCTGATACTTGCTATGTATTGTTCTCCGGTTCTAACAATGCAGAATGGGGCGGCTGGGGCCCGGCGGTTGCATTACCAAGCTTATGGGATTGGTATGGCCCGCATGGCTATTTTGAGCTTGATGAAATAAAAGAAATGTTGGTGCCAGATAGTTCGATAAGGGTAACTTATACCGGTACAACCCCGCAATTATATGTCGCTCTTGATCTTGATTTAGACGGCGAAGTACGTTTAAGCTCAAGCGGCATTTCTGATGGTATTGCTATATATACTTATGCGCAGATTAATGGGGCAATCCCTATTGCCGGCATCGGCTCATTAACTGTATTTGGTGCCGGTGCTAATGTGACAGTTACAAAAGTTGAATTAATAAACCCGGAATGTGATTGTGGAATATGCAATCCTACGGTTATTTGTGACTGTGCTGAATGCGGTTGCGCTGATTGCTTCCCGTCTGACGGCAAGTGCGGGGTATGTGATATATGTACAATTGTCTGGGGTGATATTCCCGAAACTTTAACCGCAAATGATGTCGCTGACGCGATGGGTATTGGCTGGAACCTTGGCAATACCTTTGATGCTCATGCAAGCCCCGGTTCCTTTGCCGATGCGGCGGCGGCAGATATCCCCGTCATTGAAACGGCATGGATGAACGCAGAAGATATTACTACGCAATCATTTATTAGAAAAGTTAAAAGTTTAGGTTTTGAAAACATTAGAATCCCGGTCTGCTGGAGCAAAGTTGCCGACCCGGCTGATGACTGGAAAATAAATCCGCACTACATGGCAAGGGTCAAACAAGTAGTTACCTGGGCTTATGCCGCCGGTTTTTATATTATTCTGAATGACCATCATCAGGAAGATGCCCTGAACATGAATTCCGGAAATTCACAAATTGGGGTTGATTATCTGACAGCTATTTGGACACAGGTTGCCGGCGAATTTGAATCGTTTGGCGAAAGATTAATTTTTGAAGTAATGAACGAACCCAGGTCAAGAAGCAGTTCCGGTGATATTTGGGGCGGTGGTGAAACACAAGCCCACCGCATAATGATTAATCAGTATAACCAGGCGGCTTTGGATGCAATCAGAGCCACCCAAGGCAACAATACCCGCCGAATCGTCATGGTACCTGCTTACGCGGCGGCTAATATCAAAACTGATTTTGTCCTTCCCGATGACCCGCTGAATAGTGTTAACAAGTTAATCTGGTCCGTCCACAATTATGACCCTTTTAATTGGGCACATGACGGCGTAGGGACATACGGCGGCGTTAGCGGCCTTCACTTGCAAAGTGTCCGGAATAATGCCGACGATATCCTCTCCGGCCTTCCGGTTGTTTTAGGGGAATGGGGTTCCATTCACAATGTAGTTGCAACTAATGCAACTGTGGCCCAACAAGAAACCCGTGATGCTCAAAGGGCAACCCATGCCGGAGATTTCGTTGAATTGGCGGAATCCCTAAATATGGTTCCGGTTGTATGGGATAATAGCGGTTTCAATAATGAAGGGGACGATACCAATGCAAACGGAGTTTTTACCGGCGACCATAAGTTCGGGCTTATCCGCAGGCCGGCCCCCCATCATATTGACCCCGTCCATTTGAATATTCTGCAAGAAATGCTTGGTGCCAAATTTGCCGGTTCATTTATCAATGCCGGACCGGCCCTTCCTGCCCGGACTAACTTTCTTGAAGGATATATTGACGGTGAGTTCAGTATTAGCGCGAATGTGGTAAACGGTGATAATTCGACATTGTCATTCCAGTGGTTCTCTAATACGGCAAACTCTACCTCCGGCGGTACGGCAATTGGTGCGCCGATAACCGATGTCACAACTGCAACCTTAACTATACCTACTGATTTAAAAGAAGGAAGATATTTCTACTATGTGGTTATAAGTGCTAACGGTGTACCATCAGTTACTTCAAATGTAGCCGAAGTAAGAGTCCGGCTGCTGTCCGCCGATGATATCGGCCCCCCGCGGATTCCGTTTAATTGCGGATGCACAATCTCCTATCAGGTACGGATGCCGGTTCACGGAGGCCCGACCGGGATTGATTTCGGCGCTGATTTAGCCGGTGGCAATTCTCTGGTAATCGGTGAAGTTTGCTGCGACAAGACATATACGTTCTCACGTACCTTCGGTAATGTCGGCGGCAATGTTAATGTTTTACATCTTGCGATAATAGGGTTAGCTAATGATATAGGTGCCGAGGCGGCCGAAAACTTAATCTTTAATGTACTGGATGCGCAAGTCAACGGTGTCACTCCCCCCGCCTTTAACGGGAAGGTGTCAGAAACAAGCGGGGACCGCCCTGCTAACTTTGAGATTGCATTATTCAACTCGTGGAGTGTTGCTAATGCAAATGTATTTGGCATTACCGGGAGCGGTACCCTGTCATTACCGGTGCCTAACGGGGCTACCATCTCTGTCACTGTTGAATTCAGAGGGCTTCCCTGTGAAGCAGGTACAACAAACGACTGTGAAAAATGTGGTTGCTTATCTTGTTTCCCGCCGGGCGGAAGATGCGGGGAAGATGACTGTCAACTCTGTAATCCGGGAGCCCCGGTACTCACAAATATCACCAGTATGGATTATCATTTCACCTTTGCCGGAATAACCGATTCATCGGCTACATATTCGATTCGGGGATTACCGGGATGGCATGATAAAGATATAGTAAATCCGGAAAACGGTGAGCGCGTTATTTCACATGACCTAGGTGTTCCCGGTCTATCCGGTTTCCAGCATTTTGGCTTTACGCGGGGTGTCCCGGCCAGCGTAACTGCTAGCCCGCCAAATCTCCCGGCCGGCGTAACTATGACACTTGATAAACTGGTAATCAATGATGAATTTGAATTGTTCCCCAAGACCGGTACCGGTGGTTTGGGTGCCCATGACTTTGTTATGTCTTCAACCAGCGATTCATTACCAAGCGTTTGGTGGGGGCTTAATGCCGGAACAGTTATCTTCGAAAGTAATAATGGTTTAGCATTTATCCAATTGAAGTCTGTAAATAACGATGATGTATTCCAATTCTTCGTTGGTGAACAAGTTGACGGCCCTATTTGCGAGATTTGTAATGATGATGGCTGCCACGAATGTGACATAAATTATGTATGTAATGACCCCACCTGCCTTATCTGCAATCCCGGCCCGGGGAATCCTGTTCTGGGAGAAATGCGTGATATAACGACTAATGACCTCGTTTTAGACATGGGGCTTGGAATCAACCTCGGCAATACCCTTGAAGCATGGTCACCCTGGCTTGGAAGCAACCCGTCCCAGCAGGATTTAGAAACCTCATGGGGCAGCCCAATCATTACAAGAGAGATGATTGAGGGTTATAAAGATGCCGGTTTCACTACCTTAAGGGTTCCGGTTGCATGGTCAAATCTTTTAAGTGTCCCCTCTAACTGGATTAATAATACCATTGCCCCTTATTGGCTCAATACAGTTCTGCTTGACCGTGTTGAAAAAGTTGTCAATTATGCACTGGATGCAGATATGTATGTTGTCCTCAATCTACACTGGGACGGCGGCTGGATGTACAACTTCCCCAATCATACCGCAGCTTCGATGCATCGTTATACCAGAATATGGGAACAAGTGGCCGAGCGTTTTATGGCTTATGGTGATAAACTCGTATTTGAATCCCAGAATGAAGAGTTAGGATGGCAAGACCTATGGAATCCATGGGGGGCAAGTACCGGGGCTAATGCACAAGGGAAGATTGATGCCTATGCTCTTGTTAATGCGATAAATCAAAAATTCGTTGACATTATCCGTGCTTCCGGCGGAAATAACCCCGAACGCCACTTATTGATAGCCGGTTACAATACCGATGTCGATAGGACGGTTGACCCATTATTCCAAATGCCGAATGACCCGGCCGGCCGAATGGCACTCAAGGTTCATTATTACGATCCCGGCGGGTTTGCGCTTATCGGCACCGACATGGTGAACCCGTGGGCCCCAATCCGTTTTACCTGGGGTACAACGGCAGATATAGCGCATCTTAATACACAGATGAACAAACTTTACAATACCTTTATCAATAATGGTATCCCGGTTGTTATCGGTGAATACGGTGTAGCGGCTCAAGGTAAGTCTGAAGAGGAAATCCGCAACTATACCCTGGCTGTCACCAAAGCAATGTATTCGCGTGGTATGCTGCCTATCCTGTGGGATGTCCAGCTTAATGACAGCAATCCCGGTGAGGAACACTACTACTATAACCGGTCTATCCCCGGAATGGTTGACCAGCTTCTTGAAGAAGGAATGAAAGAAATCGCCGGCGGTTCCCGCGAACTCAAATCATGCGATGGTTGTTTGCTTTGTTCATGTATGCAATGCTTCCCTCCGGATGGTAAGTGTAACAATTGCGTTAACTGTCTGATTCTTAGCCGTGTCTGGCTTAACGGCAGTGCCAATGGCTGGACTGTTTCAACCGAAGCGCAGGATTTCAATACGGAGGCTATCATTGGAAACGGAACTTACGAGTTGTGGGTAGAATTTGATACACCAATCCAGACATTTGACTTTATATCGATTCAAACTGAATTTAAGGGAACAGGAAGTTATTCGGATCCGGTCCTCACTGATTTCCCCAACCTTAAGTTAACCATCCTCTCTTTCACAGCCGATGATATTGAAATTCCCGGAGGAAGCAATTCTACTACCATATTAAGGGAGCAGGGCGGCGTAATGCGGATGGATCTGATGAGTCCGTGGGCCGGCCAGGGGCAATATATTGCCAATAGCAGCCATAATTTTGGAGGGGCTAAAAAATTTGTCGTAACTTTTACAGTTAGCGGGATTCCGGAAAAAAATCAAGGTGACAATCAACAACCGGCACCCCCTCAGACTTCTGCCCCATCCCCTAGTCCGAGCCCGGCACCTCCTCCGGCGAACTTCGGTGACTCCCCCGGATCGGTCCCGGTATGGAATGAACTTAATAATACCATCAATACCGCAATAACTAATGCAATTAACGATACCTTAGTCAATAACCCGGCTAATACCCTTGGCGCAAATACAGTAAACAATGCCGCAGGTAACGGTTTTGACCTGGTAGTTAATACCGGGACAGAAATTGTAGTCCCAGCCCAAATATTTGAAACCCTGCAAGGTACAAACGGTTCGGTGATGATGAATACCGGTGCCGGTGTCACCTTTAGTATCAGCGGCGGAAATATTCCGGCCGGTTTCGATGCCGAAAGTATTAACCTTTCACTGAAAGAAGAGGGAATGGCGGCCCCGCCGAACAAAATAGCCGAAGCAACAGCGGGGTCAGTTACCAGTATTGAAATACCGATGGAAAGCCGTGAAAGCTTTGGCATGGTAGTCGGCCAGCACTTTAATGTCGGTTCTGAAAATGCAGGTAAATTCGCAAACCTCTTCCGCTTTAATGAAACTATCGGTGAGTTTGAATATCTTGGAAGTTTTGAGATAAACGAAAAAGGCCAGGCAATGTTTGGTATCACCGGCGGGGCGGATTATCTGTTAACCGTTACTAATGAACGGCCTAATCTTCCTATTGTACCGGCTCTTGATGTAAGCTCTTACATCGTCAGGCCCGGGGACAATCTGGCGCAGATTGCCCGCCGCCATGGTATGACGTTGCCGCAGATAATCGCATTAAACCCGCAGATAAGGAATCCCGGCCAGATTAGGGTCGGGGAGCGTATCAGAGTCAGATAAAAAACTATCATATATCATAAGAAAACAGGGCGTATCGCGCCCTGTTTTAATTTTATAACTTAGGCTTCTTTGCCATTTTGTAATAGATGGGCACCTTGTTGGTAGTATATTTTGAAGAGACAATTGTGTAAATCATTAAGGTGAATTGCGGGTTCAAGGCAGATTAGGTTTTGCATTTCTCTTATAAGTACCGCTGCCGGGCAATGCTTTTTTACGTTTAACGGCAACGCTTACTTGCGCCAGGTATTGGGTTGGTTCTTTTATACATATTTCATCGTGTAGGTACATGACATATACCGGGCCGGTAACGGTCAGGGCGTTTTCCGTTGCGTACGCCGCCATTCTTCCGGGCAAATCGCCCATTTCGCCATAATAACCGCGTTTGAAGCCAATTAGGTATTCCCCGGCAGCACGTTTGAGGTTGCCGGTGGGGTCCAGCGAAAAAAAACGGTTTGGTTTGCCGGGTGAATCAAGGAAATGTTTCATATTTTCATGATATCCGCCAATCGGATAATTAAGATTAATGCGAAGGTCTTTTGCCGAGTTGCAGAAACGCATAAACGGTTCATAGAATAATTCCCCCTCCGCAAACTCATTTAGCTGTCCAAGGATATATGCTTTTTCATTTCGCTTTAAGATGCTGATTGAATTTTCATCTATATAGTCACCGCCATCCAATTCAGCATCATCGTCCACCCTCCAGCCGTCAATCACCTTGTAACCTTTTTGAAGCCTGGTGCCGTATTGAATCAGCTCCATCCTTTCATGAATAACAGAATAACATTCCCGAAGCCTTTGCATTTCCATATCCAATTGCTTCTGCTGCTGTTCTATCAGCCTCATAATCCCTTCCGGTGTCCGTTTATCCATCATTTCACCGATCGTTTTGAGCGGTATGTTTAACCCGCTAAGCACAGTTATGAAATTGACGGCGATAATCTGCTCCGGGGAATAAAGGCGGTAATTATTTTCTTTGTCACGTTTTGCCGGGGAAAAAAGCCCGATTTCATCATAATAACGCAAAGTACTCTCTTCGATGCCGGAGAGTTCTGAAAACTTCTTGATAGTCAAAAATTCCTTCATATTTGCGTACACTCCTTATCCGATTATAACGCAAATTAAGAAGAAAATCCAGCCTCATATTTTTTCTAAATAATACCGAAGCAGCTTTCGTATTTCCATCATATTCACCGGTTTACCCGTATGGTCATTCATTCCGGCAAATAAACATTGTTCAACGTCCTCACAAAATACGTTGGCCGTCATTGCAATAATCGGGATAGTTTTTGCATTTGGGATGCCGGATTCACGTATTTTTCTCGTTGCTTCCAGCCCGTCCATTTCCGGCATTTGAATATCCATAAATATCATGTCATATCGGTCAGGTGATGCTTTGAACTTTTCAACTGCCTGCATACCATTTTCTGCATATTCTATCGTCAAATTCGTTGGTTCAAGCAATGAAATAATAATCTCACGATTAAGTTCTACATCCTCGGCAAGTAAGATGACATGCCCGGTGAAATCGTCTTCATCGAGCATAATATCATTTTTATCTATCCTTTCATCAAGACAACGTTTTAAAAAAACCGTGAACAAAAACTTGGTGCCGGCCCCCTGCTTTGTTTCTATCCAGATATCCCCATCCATAAGTTCAACAATTCGCTTTGAGATAGGAAGCCCAAGCCCCGTACCGCCGTATTTTCGCGATGTACCGGCATCAGCCTGTTCAAATGGCCGGAAAAGGCGGTCTATTTGTTCTTCAGATATACCGATTCCGTTATCTTCAACGCTGATTTGTAAAAGACATGTGCCGTTTATTTCAGATATAAGCCGGGAATCAAGACGGATGATTCCTTCTTCGGGTGTGAATTTGATTGCATTAGATAAGAGGTTGGTTATTATCTGCGAAAGCCGCTGGTCATCACCGAATAACTGATACGGTATATTTTTATCCGTGCACACAATAAACTGCTGCCGTTTCTCTTCAATACAATGGTTAATAACGTCCGTGACTTTTTTCAGCATCATCGTAAAGTCAAATTTGACACATGATAATTCAAGTTTGCCGGACTCCATTTTTGAAATATCAAGAATGTCATTTATGATACCAAGCAGATACTTTGATGCAACTTCTATCTTTTCAAATGCTTCATCCTTTTTTTCTTCATCTTTAGCTGCCTTTCCAATAGCCGTCATGCCGATAATAGCATTCATCGGCGTGCGGATTTCGTGGCTCATTGTGCTTAAAAATGTACTTTTAGCTTTGTTGGCAAGGTTCAATTTGGCAAGCTGAAGTTCATTCACTTTTTGCGCTTCGATAAGCTCTGTTTCCCGAGCCCGGATTTCAGTAAGCTCGTAAACAAAACCTACAATTGCAAAACTCTCACCATAAGGGATTTTTGTAAATTCTACGTCTATGTTTTGCTTTTTACCGCAGATATTCAACTCGGTTTCAAATTTGTGGTAATCTTGCCGGACAGCATTCATAAGCCTTTCAGTCAGCGGTACGGAAACTTGCCCGTTTGGCTGGAATGCCGGTATACTTTCATTGACCCGCCTTTTAAAACCAAGCAGCATTTCATACTTTGAATCAAATCCCATGAAGCTGACTGCTGCCGGATTACAATCAGCCAAATCAAGCCGGTCGTTAAACAAAAGCTTGGTATGCGGGCTTAAATCAAACGTCAATTGCATATATATATTTTCACTATCTTCAATTGCAAGCATAATCCCTCATTTCTTTTCTGATTGCGGATACCAGCGGTTTTACATTTAAACTCCGCTTCTGTACCGCATAGATTTCTTTCATCGCCCTTATAGCTTTTTGTTCGTCTGCATCATTGATTTCGCCTCTTATTTTCAGTTCTTTAATGACTTCGCAGCAATGCTTGTCAATCGTAGTCGGGGTATTATACGCTGTGCATACACTGCCAAGTACCCATAATTCTTCAGAAGATTTGTAATTTATCCCACCATTAGTCATATTGTCACCTCATGTCATACACCTCTGATTTCATCTTTGTGTCAAGTATAAAGGTTCAAGGAACTTTAAGGTCAATATTTTTTTTGAAAAAAATTAATGCTAAATAAAAAACTCCCGGAGAACGTCCGGGAGAAAGGTGGTGTAATTTATTTTATTCTAATGTTACTTTTAATAATACCGGGTGATGATCGGAAAAGTCAAATGAAGTATCGATTGTTTGTACAAAGTCAAGTCTTACATTTGGTGACAAGATATAACCGTCAATAACATATAACTGTGTATCTTCATAATTGCCGCTGAAAGGTTTGTTTAACAGCCGGCAAGTTGGTACCGAAGCATCAAAAGCAAACTGCCAGCCCTCCGGAAGCATACTCTCGTCAAGCTCACCGGGGACCCACAATTCCGGATAGACATCCGGATAAGCCGCCCCGGGAAAGATATGGTTAAAATCACCGCCGGCAATGACATAATTTCCTTTTTGATATTCTTGAATCAATAAGGCCATCAGCTTATTAAGCTGCTCCCGTTTACCTTCACCGTCGTCATAAGCCTCAAGATGAAAATTTACCAGTACAAGTTCCTTTTCCCCGGCCGGGACCCGCTCTACTAAAAGGCAGCGTTTTAGGTTAAAAAGCCGGATTGGCCATTTAAACGGAACGGGAAGTGATACCCGTGTTGCCTCTTTTACCTCGAGGTTGGTAAGGGTAAGCAGCCCGCTTTCGACTTTGCCAATCATCGGGATAGGGAAAGGTGTATAAATACTATTGAAATTGTAAGCAAAGGCGGCATTCATCCCCGTTTTATTGATAAACTGCTCAACCTGATTGATACGATAAGAACGTTTGGAATTAATGTCTACTTCCTGAAGTAAATAGATATCGGCCGGGGTTGCCGCAATAAATTTCAGGATTCCCGCCATATTACGCTCAACTATTGCTTTTTCAGCCGGACGTACCATCGACCCGCCGTCCATGAAAAAATCCTGGTCGGCGGAAAGGGCAGCATAACCGATATTATACGCAAGTATTGTTAACGAATCGCCGGATTCAAGGCTTCTTCCGGCACTTCCGGTAACATCAAGCACGTAGACATCAGCCGGGCGGTATTCTAAAACCGTAGAAACCAAAAGAAAAACAGCAAGGAACGCTACAAAAATAAGTAAAGTTATCCCGAAAAATTTTAATATCTTTTTTATCATGCCAACTCCCATAAGCCGCTCTTCGAGCGGCATTAATTTCAGGATTGTGAAAAATTTATCTTTCACGTTACTTCCCGTCTGCCTGTCTTAGCAGGCATATAATTCAGGATTGTGAAAGATTTATCTTTCATGTTATTATCATAATATAATTACGATACCTTTGCAAGCAGTTAAGCCGATTGACAGAAAACATCAAACGAACCATTTTTTGCTTCGATTATTTTTAGTCTCCTTATATTACTTTCATCTTGAGGTATATTAACTTTAAAAGTGTGATTTTTGTCATCAATCTGATAGACTAGACGTTGAAACATCGTCGCACTGAAAATAAATTGAGCCGGAGGGTTCTTTAACTCACTGCAGGCGATAATATCCATTTCCGTAAATATGAGACTGCCAACCGAAAAATTTTTTAGAGTATATAATTCACCATATGTTTTCCCGCCAAATCCGCTAAAGCTGATTCTTTTATTGCAGGATACTGCATTTAACCTCGCCAGAATATGAATCGGCTGAGTCCAAATCGGGTAAAATGCCCCTGTATCAAGTAATGCTTTTATATTTGTTTCGCCAAAATATATTAATGGTCTTTTATATGCCCTATCTAGTCTAAGTGTAAACTGTCTCATTACATCGCCTCAACCATTCCTAATTGTAAAACGCTATCCGGGGTTGTGTAAACCGCCATAAAACTGCCATTTGAATTTATTTGCATTTCGGTTAATTCCCCGCCGTTTTTGTCAGTAAACTCAACTACTGCGGATTCGATTGTACCGCCGTTTTTCTCCCACATTACATTTGTAATGCCAACCCATACATCAGGATAAGTATCCATTATTATTGACCAAGTCATTCTCGAAGGATTATCTATCTTTTGCATATTACTCTTCTCCCTTCAATTATGTAAGCACAATATTATTATGTATATTATATCATATTCAATTTTTGGGGGGAAGTGATTTCCATATTTTACAGGTTTTTAAGCGGGACATAAAAATAACCGCTATGATTCATTTTCGGGAAACAAAAAAACATACTAAACCGAAGAATAACTTCAATTAGTATGCCTTGATTGAACCTATCTCATCTCATTTACATAAATCTCAACCCGGTTTGCAGCAACATCAGCAGCTTCTTCGGCTGATTTAGCACCATTTAAAAATGACAGCGCTTCTTCCCGCAGAATATCCATCCTCGCATCCCATCTGAAAATTTTCGTGACACTTTCTATTAAGCCCCGCAGTTGCTGTTTTTCATCTTCCGTTGGAAGATGGCTTTCAAATACCACATCCGTACCTTTCATTTCCCTGGAATTTTTCATTATTTTATTTCTCATATTTCTTTCCAATGCACTTTTCCTAATCGGTAATGATTGTGATATAACAGCATTAATTTGATATTCTTCGGTCAGCATACTGCTTATGAAAGACCAGGCAACTTCTTGATTGTCACAGTTTTGATTTATTGCAATTAATATATCCGAATAGGCAATATTACCGCTATTTTCCTCGGTTGGATAACCTAGGAACACCACCGGTTCCCCAAAATCAAACTGTAACTCTTGAATAGAAAATACAGAATCAATAAAGCCTTGACAAAATTGAACCTGCCCGTCGCGGGTTTGGTCAAAAATAAATTCGTGCGCATTAAATAAGTGGTCGGGGGTAAACTGATTGGCAAAATTTAGTATTTTTATGTACAAATCACGGTCAAAAATCCCGCCATTATTCTCACCGACAAGAATTTCGGTATAATTTAGCAGACAATAGTAAAGCACTGACGATTTATAATGCCATTCAAAAACCTTAATCTCAGGTAATTGTAATTTTTCATTCACTATCATCATCATTTCGTCAAGAGTCCAGGAATACATTCCCCCAATCTGCGAGCGACCAGTGGTAATTGTTTCAATCCGATAATTAAGCGGTAATCCAAACAACTGTCCGTTTACCTCAAAGGCCGCAAGGATATTTTCTTGCAAATCCGCCCGTTTTATTTTAGGGTCATTATCCAACAATGGATTAAGGTCAACAAGTACCCCTTTTATTGCATAAATATCCATCATAAAATTAGGGGGCAGCCAGATAATGTCCGGTGCTTTACCAGCGATTATATCTTTGTTTAGTTGGCTTGAATCTTCATATTCCTTTATCTCAATCTGATAAAGGGAGTTACTCATATTAAAATCAAATACCGGTTTTCTAAAAATACACCGTTCGCGATATGTTTGATAAGTTCCAATTATCAGTGTTTCTCTGTTATCTTTCAATTTCCAATTGTACTCATCTTCAACCTCATCTTCATTTGTGTGTCGGGTTTTAGCCGTATTATTACTATCTCTTTCAGGTTCGGTACAAGCGGATAAAATCAAGACAACAAAAAATAAAAGTAATGTTTTTTTCATGATGTTTCCTTTGCTCGATTATACAAGGGCATGTTGATGATATAATATCGTATACTTTGTTATAGGAAGTTTACAGCGTGAAAGCCCCGCTTTATATCGTTTTACGATTTACCTACTCTTTCACTGCCCCACTCGACAAACCACTAATCAAAAATCTGGCAAGGCAGAAATAAAGGATAATAATTGGGATAGCGATAAACATCGCCCCGGCTGAAAAGCGGGCAAATTCATCATCGCCCAAGCTCATCAACCCGACCGCTACCGTGTACAAATCACGGTCTTTCAGTAATAACCGC
>Ga0123352_10011499_pt1 | contig 13952 bp, 11 predicted proteins | sample TergutLab28metaG_FD_89700 | JGI IMG/M metagenome (GOLD analysis project Ga0123352, IMG submission 89700) | Labiotermes labralis P1 segment gut microbial communities from Petit-Saut dam, French Guiana - Lab288 P1 | ecosystem: Host-associated > Arthropoda: Insects > Digestive system > Gut ...
CAAGGGGAGGCTTTTGAGGGAGTGCAAAGATTGAACGAATGTGCAAAGCACGAAAAGGAAAAGTTTGAAATAGAATTATGTCAGAAAATTCAAAAAACATAACAAGTCCGGAAGCCTCCCCTGAGGGGAGGTTTGGAGGGGCTTCGGGCTTGATAGAATTACGCAGTGAGGAATTTCAGGAAATTCTCGGCAGTGTTCCGCATTGGATTTTGCGTTGGGGCATAACGGTGTTGGCTTTGATTGTCGGTATTTTGCTGATTGGAAGTGCTATAATCAAATATCCCGATGTGATTTCGGCGCAAGTTGTGCTGACAGGACTGAATCCGCCTGCGACTGTTGTTGCTCGTTCGTCGGGAAAAATCAGCGAAATGTTTGTTGTTGATAATCAGAAAGTAGAAGCAGGCGAATTTTTAGCGGTAATCAATAATCCCGCTCGCACACGCGACATTGAAATATTACGAAATTATTTGGCAAATTTGGATTTGAGTAGAGATTCATTACCCGCGCTTCCCGATAGAAATTTGCAAGTGGGCAATTTGCAAGGCTTGTTTGCCAATTTTTATATCACGCTTTTTGAGTTTTTGGAATACAAACGTTTGTTGTTTTTTCAACAAAAAATAGCGATGACCGAAGACCGAATTGTTCTTCACGAACAGCAATATCGAAATTTGCTTCGTCAACGAACGATTACTTACACACAGTTATCGCTTGCTCAAAATCAATTTCGGCGCGATTCTATACTCCATATTAATGGAGTTATTTCTAACGAAGATTTGGAGCGGTCTAAAAATCAGCAACTTCAAGCTGTTTTGACTTATGAAAATATACTATCAGCCATCAACAATATGCGAATACAAAAAGCCCAATTGAACGAGGTATTGTTGGATATGGATTTTCAAGATATTGAGCGATTTAACCGACTTTACACACAGCTTTTGTCGCTTATTTCGCAACTCAACACAGAGATTGAAGTTTGGGAACTGAATTATGTCTTGCGTTCGCCGGTTGCGGGTCAAATCACTTTTACCAATTATTGGACTATCAATCAGAATGTTATTGCGGGCAGTGAAATTTTTAATATCATTCCGTTGGGTGATTGCGATGTGATTGGTATTGCGATGCTTCCGGTGGCTCGTTCGGGCAAAGTAGAAACAGGTCAAAATGTGAATATTCGCCTCGATAATTTCCCCGAAAATGAGTTTGGAATACTTCGCGGAACAGTGCAAAATATTTCATTAGTTCCTGCACAAAGCGGTGAATTTATTTTTTACACGGTAAAAATAAATCTGCCTAATCAACTGATTACCACTATTCACACAGAATTGCCTTGTATGCCGAATATGCACGGAAGAGCGGATATTATTACGGAAGATATTTCTTTGTTGGAAAGATTGATTTTACCAATTAGACGGATTTTAAGTGAAAGTTTATAACCACAGAATGAACAATTAACAATTAACAGTCAACAAATACTAAATTATATAATTCTGTAATTCTGTAAGAAATCTCAAAAATGAAAAGATACATTCAACATAAAATTTTCGTCTTTATCCTTTTGATTTTGATTGTGTTTCGTATTTCGGCGCAAGAAATAGAAGCGTGGACGTTGGAGCAATGCATTCGCCACGCTATTGAAAATAATATTCAGTTGCGACAACAACGTTTGAGTGTTAATCAAGCTGAAAATGATTTGTTACAATCGAGATTATCACGTTTGCCAAGCGTGAATGCTTCGGGTAATTTCAACTCATCGCGAGGTAATGTGTTAGACCCGAATACTTTTACGATTGTTCAAGGTCAAGCCGTTCAGATGTTTACGGGCGGAATTGGCGGAAGTATGCCGCTATTCACAGGCTTTCAGCAAAGAAACACCATCGACCGTAACCGCTATTTTTTGCAAGCAAGTATTCAAAATGTGGAAAAATTTAAAAATGACCTTTCTATTAATATCACGTTGTATTATTTACAAATAATTCACGCAAAAGAACAGTTGAAAATAGCTGAAAATCAATTGGAATTAACCGAATTACAAATTGAGCGAACCGCAATTTTATTTGATGCCGGCAGTGTTCCCAAAGGTGCTGTGCTTGAACTGCGTTCGCAAGCTGACCGTGAAAAGTTGCAGGTTGTTATGGCTCGAAATGTGTTGGAAATGTCGCGATTGAATCTCGCGCAACTGCTTGATTTGGATAATGCAAGCGATTTTCATATAGTAATTCCCGACTTCTCCAACTTGGATATTTCTATGCTTTCTATTTCTGCCGACGATGTGCACGCTGTTGCTGAGCTTACTTTGCCCGAAATTCGAGCTGCGGAATATATGCTCAAAGGTATGGAAAGGCAGCTTGCCATTGCACGCGGAAGCCGAAGCCCGACAATTTCGCTTTCGGGCGGTTATAATACGCGTTATTCAAGCGCGCTACTCAATCCGATTGATGGATTGCACTATCCGTTTTGGGAACAGTTGCGGCATGGCATCGCTTCGTATATCGGCGTTAGTATGACCATTCCCATTTTTAATGGCTGGCAAGTGAACACCAATATCAGAAATACCCGATTGAATTTGCAAAGCCAGCAATATCAGTTAGAATTGACACGAGCCAATTTATTCAAGGAAATTCAGCAGGCTCACGCGGATGCGGTGGCGGCTTTGCAACGATATTTTGCGAGTGTGCAAGCCGTAGCATCTATGGAAGAAACTTTTCGCTATACCGAACATCGTTTTGAGTTGGGTATGATGAATTTTGTAGATTACAGCGCAACCAAAACGCAACTTGCTATTGCACAGTCTGATATGCTACAAGCTAAATTTGAATATATTTTCAGAATCAAAGTGCTTGATTTTTATACCGGAAGACCGATAAGATTTTAAAAGCAGGTTAATTGTTTTTTTGTTTTATACCTTTTCTCAAACCGCTCCTTAATAAACTTATCCACTTCCGATTTTAGGTAATAGGTTTTTTGGTCAATTTGTTTGAACGAAAAATACCCTAATGGGAAACAAAAATATATTTCTCAGAATATTCTTGTGTTCTGTCAATAGAAAACGGCTTTGTACAGGTAATTGCTAAAGCTATAAAGTGTCTTAAAAAAATGACATATAGTCATTTGAAGTACACGTTTTAAACTGTAAAATCTCAAATGATACACGCAAATCTGTTATTGTCAATTAGTTATAAAATCTTCATTCCTTTGTATTATTTCGTATCCTACTGTTTCGTATTCGCTCCTCTGTTTTGTGAATGGATTGCATTAATGTTCCTTTGCCGTACAGTATTCTTTTTCCGCCGAGCGGACTTTTTCTGTCTGCCCATTTCACAAGTGCGTTGTCGGTAAATCCGCCGTTGCGAAAACTTTCTTTGAAAAACTTTACACCTTCAACGGCTGCTATTCGCGCCACATCGCGCAAAAGATTGTCCTTTTTGATAGCATTTCATTTGAGTGGAACACGAAATTTGAAACATTTTTATCTGTTTTATGTATGCAAGCATTTGAAAAATGACTTCCCCAATCTTGTCTCTTACAACAGATTTGTGGAACTTCAACAGAAAATAGCGATGCCTTTGGTCGTTTTTTTGAAAGTTTGTAGAACAGGCAAATGTTCGGGCATAAGTTTGATTGATTCAACTACTTTGAAAGTTTGCCACATTAAAAGAGAGAGGCAAAATCGTGTTTTTAGAGGCACCGCAACTAAAGGTTGCGGTACATTGGGTTGGTTTTTTGGTTTCAAATTACACCTGATAATCAACGATAAAGGCGAAATAATCAGTTTTGTAATCACACAGGGCAATGTGGATGACCGACAACCGTTGAAATTGGAAAGTTTTATTCGAGCCGTCAGCGGAAAACTGTACGGCGACAAAGGCTATATATCGAAAGAATTGTCGGAAATTTTATTCTGCGATGGAATACACCTTGTTACCAAAATGCGAAACAATATGAAAGGTGGCGAAATACCACTAAAAGACAGATTAATGTTAAGAAAACGTGCTGTAATTGATGAATTGAAAAATATCTGTCAAATAGAACACACAAGACACAGATGTTTTACTAACTTCATCACAAACTTGATTGCAGGACTTTTGGCGTACAGTTTTTTGCCGAAAAAACCTTCAATAAAGGTACAAGTTGTAGAGGATAAACAAATCAGATTATTCTAATTCTTTATATCGAACTCACGTTAGTTTAGTTGATAAATCAGTTGGATTCCCTTTGTAGTTGTCAATATTCAAAACAACTATTTCGCAACCCTGTTTTGACGGATATTAAGAGTTGTTTGAAACGATGAAAATCGCGGTAAAACTCAGAAGTTAACTCGTTACTTATTCGTTACCTAAGTAAATTCCGAATGAGTTTATTTTCCTGAAAATCAATTCAGTAAACGCTTGCGTAGAGTTTAGAGTATAAAGTGTAACGAAATAGTTTTCAATCAAAAAAGAAGCGCAAAAATTTAATTCTTTGCGCTTCTTTTTTTCTTTGCGGTCATTCTCTATTTGCACTTTACACTCTGCACTCTAAAAAATTATTTTCCAATACAGAAATAATCGAAACCTAATTCTTTCAATTCATCAACATTATAAATATTGCGACCATCGATAATTAAGGGTGTTTGCATCAGTTTTTTTATCACACTCCAATTCGGCAGGCGAAATTGTTTCCATTCCGTAAGCAATAATAAAGCATCAGCGTTTAGTGTCGCATCGTATTTATCAGTGGCGTATTCTACTGCATCGCCAATTCGGCGTTTGCATTCTTCCATTGCGATTGGGTCGAAAACTTTTACTTTTGCGCCGGCTTCCAACAATTTTTCTATCGTAACGAGCGAAGTGGCTTCGCGCATATCGTCTGTTTCGGGTTTGAACGATAATCCCCAAACGGCAACGGTTTTTCCTTGCAAATTGCCTTTATAATAACTGTTTAACTTGCTGAAAACGACCGTTTTCTGAAAATCGTTTACATTTTCAACCGCTTTGAGAACTTGCAAATTGTACTTGTTTTGTTCGGCAGTTTTGATAAATGCTTTTATGTCTTTCGGAAAACAAGAACCGCCGTAACCGCAACCCGGATAGAGAAATTTACTTCCGATTCGGCTGTCAGAGCCAATTCCTTTTCGCACCATATTTACATCCGCACCAACGAGTTCGCAAAGATTTGCAATGTCGTTCATAAAGCTGATACGCGTGGCGAGCATCGCATTTGCGGCGTATTTTATCATTTCTGCCGAAGGAATATCGGTAAAAATCACGCGGAAATTATTGAGCAAAAACGGTCGGTAAAGTTTCGACATCAATTCCTGCGCTTTTTCGGATTCCACGCCGACAACAACGCGGTCGGGACTCATAAAATCTTTGATTGCTGCGCCTTCTTTCAGAAATTCGGGATTAGAAGCGATGTCGAAAGGAATTTCAACGCCTCGTTTATCCAATTCCTCTTGAATTGCCGCTTTTACTTTTTTCGCCGTGCCAACCGGAACGGTGCTTTTTGTAACGAGCAGTAAATATTTATTCATATTTCTACCGACAGTTCGCGCCACTTCCAAAACATATTTCAAATCTGCCGAGCCGTCCTCGTCGGGCGGAGTTCCAACCGCGCTAAACACAATTTCGACCTCGTTCAAACACGAAGTTATATCGGTTGTAAAATGCAAACGTCCTTCCTTGTGATTTGACACAACCATTTCTTCCAATCCCGGCTCGTAAATCGGGATTTTTCCCGCCAATAGATTGTTGATTTTCATTTCATCAACATCAACGCAAGTTACATTCACGCCCATTTCGGCAAAACACGCACCGGAAACCAATCCGACATAACCTGTTCCAATTATTGCTATATTCATATTTTTAGAGTGAAATGTGTAAAGTGAAAAGTGTAGTGTTTTTCGTCATTGCGGGCTTGTCCCGCCGCTCGAACTTGTTCGCTTGGTTTACCAAGAATCTCATCGCTTGGGAGATGAAGCAAGTTCGGTATGACGCTGCAAAAAACTACACTTTTCACTCTACACTCTAATTCCCGTATTGTTCCTCGTAATATTTACCGTATTCGCCCGAAGTGATGCTATCCAACCAATCTTGATTTTCGAGATACCAAGCGGCGGTTTTTTCGATTCCTTCCTCGAATTGCAGACTTGGAGTCCAGCCCAACTCATTTTTCAACTTGTTTGAGTCAATCGCATAGCGCAAATCGTGTCCTGCGCGGTCGGTAACGTAAGTTATCAGACTTTCGCTTGTTCCTTCGGCGTTTCCAAGCAGTTTATCTACTACTTTAATCATCACTTTTATCAAATCAATGTTGCGCCACTCGTTAAATCCGCCAATATTGTAAGTTTCAGCGATTTTTCCCTTGTGAAAAATTAAATCGATGGCACGCGCGTGGTCAACGACATACAACCAATCGCGTACATTTTTGCCTTTTCCGTAAACAGGAAGCGGTTTTCCGTGTCGAATATTGTTGATAAACAGCGGAATAAGTTTTTCAGGAAATTGATACGGACCATAGTTATTACTGCAATTCGTAACAACGGTCGGCAATCCGTAAGTGTCGTGAAAAGCACGTACAAAATGGTCGCTCGCTGCTTTGCTCGCCGAATACGGACTGTGCGGGTCGTAACTCGTGGTTTCGGTAAAGAGCGAATCATCGAGCGGTAAACTTCCGTACACTTCATCGGTCGAAATGTGGTAAAAACGTTTTCCACCAAAATTTCCGCTCCACTTTTCTTTTGCCGCTTGCAAGAGCGACAAAGTTCCCATTACATTGGTATTTGCAAAAGTAAACGGGTCTTTGATACTTCTATCAACGTGGCTTTCAGCCGCTAAGTGAATTACACCGTCAATTTTGTACTCGTCGAACAGCGAAAGCATTGTGTCAAAATCGCAAATATCTGCTTTCACAAAAACGTAATTTTCGCGGTTTTCAACGTCTTTCAAATTTTCGAGATTTCCCGCGTAAGTCAGTTTATCCAAATTGATAATTCTGTATTCGGGATACTTGTTTACAAACAAGCGCACCACGTGCGAGCCGATAAATCCCGCGCCGCCGGTAATTAAAATGTTGTGTTTAAAGTTCATATTTTTAAGTTTTTCAGCCCCTCCAAACCTCCCCACAGGGGAGGCTTTTCACTAAGGCTTTAAATAAAAAACCTCAGAGAATTAGAAGTCTCCCCTGTGGGGAGGTTTGGAGGGGCTTTTTTTATATAAATATTTTTTCTAATTCTTTCAACAGCGGACCGGTTTTATCTTTTTCGGACAAAATAACTTTGTCTGCTTCTATTTTCCAGTCAATTTTCAAGTCCGGGTCGTTCCAAAGCAAAGAACCTTCAGCCTGCGGTGCGTAATAATTGTCGCACTTGTACTGAAAAATCGCTTCGTCGCTCAACACCACAAATCCGTGCGCAAAACCGCGCGGAACAAAAAACTGTCGTTTATTTTCCTCGCTTAATTCTACCGAAGCGTACTGTCCGTAAGTGGGCGAGCCAACGCGCAAATCTACAGCGACATCCAACACTTTGCCTTTTACGACACGCACTAATTTCGCTTGTGCATAAGGCGGTTTTTGGAAATGCAAACCACGCAAAACACCATAAACGGATTGCGATTCGTTGTCTTGCACAAAAGTAGTGTTAAAAACTTTTTCCTCAAAATCTTTTTGCGAAAAGGATTCAAAAAAATATCCTCGCGTATCGCCAAAAATTCGCGGCTCAATAATGATTAAATCTTGTATGTGGGTTTTTATTATGTTCATATCAATCAATTAGTTTCATCAAATACTGCCCATACTGATTTTTTATCATTGGTTGTGCGAGTTCGCGGAGTTTTGCATCGTCAATCCAGCCTTTGCGGTAAGCGATTTCCTCCAAGCAAGCAATTTTCAAACCTTGACGTTTTTCTATCACTTCGACAAAAGTTGAGGCTTCGGAAAGTGAATCGTGCGTGCCGGTGTCGAGCCAAGCAAAACCGCGACCGAGCAATTCGACTTTCAACTCATCGTCTTTCAAAAATTCCTGATTTACAGTTGTGATTTCCAACTCGCCGCGAGCCGACGGTTTTATGATTTTCGCTGTTTCCAACACTTTATTCGGGTAAAAATACAAACCGACAACTGCGTAATTCGATTTCGGACATTGCGGTTTTTCCTCGATGCTCAACACTTTTCCGTCGGTTTCAAATTCTACCACGCCGTAACGTTCAGGGTCATTTACATAATAACCAAAAACTGTTGCGTAACCGTTTTCGGCGTTTTCAACGGCATTTTTCAGCATTTTCCCGAAACCTTGTCCGTAAAAAATATTATCGCCAAGCACCAAACAAGCCGTATCGTTGCCGACAAACTTTTCGCCGATAATGAAGGCTTGCGCCAATCCATCGGGCGAAGGTTGTTCGGCATACTCAAATTCTACGCCGTAATCCGAGCCATCGCCAAGCAAACGGCGAAACGCGGGCAAATCTTGCGGTGTGGAAATAATCAAAATCTCGCGAATTCCGGCAAGCATCAGCACCGAGAGCGGATAATAAATCATCGGTTTGTCGTACACCGGCAAAATTTGTTTGCTCACTCCTTTTGTAATCGGATACAAACGCGTGCCAGAACCTCCGGCTAAAACAATTCCTTTCATATTTTGGGGTTTTAAATTATAAACTGCAAATATAGTGAAAAGTTTTCAGTTTTACGTCATTGCGGGCTTGACCCGCAATCTCATCATTCGGGAGATGCTGAAACAAGTTCAGCATGACGTTGCTCTGAAAACCGACAACTCTACCTACTGCAACGGACTAAACAACCTCGAAACAGATTCTTTCAATTTTTCCCAACGACTGCGTTTGTTCCAATCCTCCAACACGACAACTTCGCATTTTTCCATATCGTGAACAAAAAGGTCGCGCAATTGGTGTGCGGTTGCTGTTTCATAAATGAAAGCACTTGCCTCGAAATTTTGATTGAAACTGCGTTCGTCAATATTTGACGAGCCGATGATTGAGATAAAATCGTCAATCACAATGGCTTTGCTATGCAAACAACCTTCTTTGAAGCGCAACACTTTTACGCCAGCTTCCAACAGTTGTTCGACATAACTTGCGGTGCTCGCATCGGTAAATCCCGAATCGGAACGATACGGAATCATCACACGAACATCTACTCCGCTCAACGCCGCCATTTGCACACAACCCAAAATCAAATCGTTCGGGATAAAATAGGGCGAGTGAATGTAAACGTATCGCGTTGCCGACATAATGGCAGAAGCAATTCCTTGCATAATAGCTTCCCAATCGGTATCGGGACCGCTCGAAACGATTTGAATGAGATTTTCGCTGAATTTCTCCGGTTGAGGAAAATATTTTTCATCAACAATCAGTTTTTTATCCACAAAATGCCAATCGAGCAAAAACTGTTTTTGAAGTCCGTGAACTGCCGCGCCTTCAATTCGCACAACGGTATCGCGCCAAGTGCCGAGAATGTTTCCTTTGAAATATCGGTCGGCAATATTTACTCCGCCCGTAAAACCGACTTTGCCATCAACCACCACAATTTTGCGATGATTGCGGTAATTGATTTTGCTTCGTCCCAATCGAAAACGCAAAGGGAGAAACGGATAGACATACACGCCGGCATCTTTCAAACTTTTGATGTATTGTGCCGATTTTGCAAGTTGAAAACTTCCCCAATAATCGTAAATCATACGCACGCGAACGCCTTCTTTCGCTTTTTTGATAAGAAGTTCGCGCATTCGGTTGGAAATTTCGTCGTCGGCAATGATAAAAAATTGAATGTGAATGTGGTTTTCAGCATTGTTGATTACCTCGAAAAACGAATCGAATGTACTTACGCCATCGGGAAAAACATCAATCTTGTTGTCGGCATAAACGGCTGCTTCGCTGTTTGTGTGAAGCAATTTAATCAGATTGAGCTGATTGTCGTTCATCTGCGACGTGTCGAGTTGGCTAATGTCAAGCGAGGCAACCGGACGGTTGGCTAAATGTCGGACAGTTCTTTTATCAACAAACTTCTTTTTGCGGTAATTCTGTCCGAGCGCAAGATAAAACAACAGTCCGAGTCCGGGCATCAGAATCAGTACCAAAATCCACGAAAACGATTTTACGGGATTTCGATTTTCAAGTAAAATAACAGCGATGGATGATACTATCAAATATATATACGCCGCTACGAGAATAAGGTGTATAATTTGCTGTGTCATAGGTTATCATTTTTTTTGTCTTTTCCAAGCCGGAATATTTTCTATATCTTCTCGTTTTTCGTCATCATCAAAGTCTTCCAATGAATACAGGGGCAAATCGGTGTCTTCATCCATTTCCGGTTCTTTTTCCGGCTCAATTCTATCTCCGTAAAATTCGTCCATTGCCTTTTTTATCACTTCCTCTTTTTTCTTTTCCATGTCTTCTTCGGAAATATCGGCATTTCCGTTTACTGTAAACGATATTTCTGTTTTGTCTTTGGCAGGCATTCCCGGAATTTCGCTCACATCAAAGCCGGTTGCAATCAAGGTAATTTTCACATTTTCGCCCAATGTTTCATCAACAGTAACTCCCCAAATCACATCAACATTCATTGCATCTCCGATTTTCGACATAAACAAATCTATTTCTTTTGACTCTTCCATGCCGATTGGATGTTCTTCCGAACAGTAGAAGTTCAGCAAAATTTTACTTGCTCCGCTCACATCGTTCGTGTTTTGCAAAGGAGAATAAAGTGCATTTTCTATTGCTTTGGTAATGCGTTTTTCGCCCGACGCAAATCCGGTATTCATAATAGCGACTTTGCCATCCTTCATCGTGCTGTGAACATCGGCAAAGTCAATATTAATTTTTCCCGGAATGGTAATAATTTCGGCAATCCCTTTTGCGGCATTGGTCAGCACATCGTCGGCTTTGGCAAAGGCATTAAAAAGATTCAATTCGGGATAAATTTCCCGAAGTTTTTCGTTATTTATCACCAAAAGCGCATCAACGTGTTCGCTCAACGCAAGAACTCCCTGCAAGGCTTGTTCGATTTTGCGTCTTAATTCAAAAGCAAACGGTATCGTTACAATTCCGACGGTAAGAATTCCCAGCTCGCGGGCTGCTTTGGCAATAACCGGCGATGCGCCTGTACCTGTTCCGCCGCCCATTGTGGCAGTAATAAATACCATTTCGGTATTATCTCTCAACACATCTTTTATTTTTTCGATATGTTCCTCGGCGGCTTTGCGTGCTTCTTCGGGTTTTCCGCCTGCGCCCAATCTTCCGATTTGTATTTTTACGGGAACAGGTGATTTTTCCAATGCTTGATAATCGGTGTTGCACACAACAAACGAAACATCTTTTATTCCTTGACGATACATATGATTGACGGCATTTCCGCCGCCGCCGCCTACGCCGATGACTTTTATTATGGACGAATCGACTAATGGCAATTCAATTGGTAAATCCTCTTCTAAATAATTCATAATTTTAATGTGTTAATCCACCCCTAAATCCCAGCCCCTTTCCCCTTCGGGACTTTCCCCACAAGGGAAAGAAAAAGGAAAATAGTTTTTGGGGACTTTTCAAACTTCGGAGTTTTTTTGTTTATTTTTCAAATTTTATTTTTGTGCCTTTGCACTTTCTTGTTTTTTTGCATTTCCCGAAAAGTCCCCTTTAGGGGATTTAGGGGTTTTCTATTTCAAATAATTTTCATCCTCAAAAAGATTCAAAATTTTATCTTTTATTTTATCCGTAAATTTCTTTTTCTGATTGTTTGCTCCTCTTTTTTCGCTTTCTTTGTGCACAGATTGCTCGCTTTCAGGATTTTTGCTTTTATGTTCATGCAAGAGAACAGCAGTTCCTATCAACTGTGCATAAATCGGGTCGGTAAAACGTTGGTGGCTGTCCTCGCTCAACCAATCGGAATGGTCGCCGAAACGAACTTCCATGCCGGTTTTTTCCTCCAAAAAATCCACAATATTATTCAGTTTCGAGCCGCCGCCTGTAATAATAATTCCTGCTTTCAAGTTGAAAGGAATTTTGTCTATGGCGATTAAAATCGGCGTCATAATTTCAGACAAACGAGCTTCGATAATCGTTGCAAGAAAATCGGTTGTGATTCGAATCGGCGAATTTCCTTCCTCTGCCGATGGTACTTGAATACGAATCGGCTGTTCGACCAAACGCTTCAAAGCAGAGCCTTTCAAACATTTCAATTTTTCGGCATTTGCTTCGCTGATTCCGAGTTCTTGAATATCTTTTGTTATATTTTTTCCGCCCAAAGGCACAACTAATAAGTGCTGTAAAACTCCGTCGGCATAAATGGCGAGTGTTGTAGTGGTTGCTCCAAAATTTATCAGCGCACAACCGGCAATGCGTTCTTTCTCCTCAAGCAAAGCGACAGACAAGGCTTCCATGCCGAGCGGCATAAAATCATCGGTCGAAATAGCCATTGTACGGTCAAAACAACGCTGTAATTCCTCTTTTATGTCAATGTTTCCGACAATTACATTATAAAATGCGCTCAATTCGCTTCCTTTTTTGTCTGTCGGGTCGTCGGTTTTAATTCCGTCAAGTTCGTAATAATGAGGAATTACATCGAATACTTCTATTTCGGAATGATTGAATTTTGCTTTACATTCCTCAAACATTTCGCTCAAAAGTTCTTCGGTTATCAGTTTTCCAAATCCCAGCGAACGGTTGATGCGCACGGAAACATGTTTCATCGTTTTGGCATTCAAACTGATACATACTTTGTTTATCTCGCCCAAACGAGAACTGTTTTGAAGCAGTTTCGTAAGTTCGTTGATGGTATAAGCACACTTGGAAGGCTGTCCGACAATGCCGTATTTTATCTCGTCCGATTTTTTCGATTCCTCGGACAAAACGCGCACTTCGCCGTTTTCCGTCATTTCGACTGCCATTATCGAAATACGGTGACTTCCCATATCAATTAGTACATATTTATTCATAAGTTGTTAGTTTTCAGTTATCAGTTTTTAGTTTTCAATTACGTTGCTCTGATAACTGAAAACTAAAAACTGACAACTAATTCCTCACTCCAACAATTTGTCCTCTGAATCGCAAATCAAGTATTTGGTAGCGATTCCAACCTATTGTATTGAAGGCGTTTATATATAATCTCCTTAATTTTTCGAGCCGCGACTGATAATCGTCGAGCGTTCCGAGCAAAATAATGCTGTCGCCAACGCGCGGAACAAGTTCAATTTGTCGGTCGGCGCGAACGTAAATTTGCTTTATCTGTGCATTCCAAAAGGTATTTCGTTTCAAAAACTCAACAAAATCGAACAGTTCGCCACTTGCCATTTCAAAACTTACATTTCCCGAAACAATCGGCAAATAAGAAGCGTGATTGCTTCTTGTTCGCACTATATTTCGCTCGGTGTCAATATAATAACTATTTCCGTTATTGGGGAAAACTCGAAATTTCGGGATGCGCTGTGTTATGCGAATACGGCTTACGCCCGAAGGAGTGATAAAAAATTCGGCTGATTTTACTACTTCTTTGGCATTCAACGCTCTTTCAATCTCCACAGCTCGAATATCTTTCACTTTTTTCCCTACGGGATGCAAATTTCTCGCTTTCAAAAACTGTTCAATATCATTTTCGGTAATCAAACCGATGTTGTTGTCCGAAAAAGTTATTCTTAATTGTTCGCAAACAATTTCCCCGTTTTTTGTCGAAAAAGATAGTGAAAAAACAAGATAAGAAACCACGAGCAATGTACCGCCGAGAATAATCAGCCCCCTAAATCCCCCACAGGGGGACTTTGATGAATGCGATTGATTATTTTTTATTTCGTTATTCATTGATTTTATATTTAGTACTTTCGTTTTTTTGCACTTCCAAAAAGTCCCCCTGTGGGGGATTTAGGGGGCTTGCATTTCCAATTCCTTCTTAATCTCCGGCACTAACTGGTCGATGTCGCCTGCGCCGAAAGTAACCAAAACATCCAAATTTTTTTGCCTCAACAAAGATAA
>Ga0123352_10011500_pt1 | contig 13952 bp, 6 predicted proteins | sample TergutLab28metaG_FD_89700 | JGI IMG/M metagenome (GOLD analysis project Ga0123352, IMG submission 89700) | Labiotermes labralis P1 segment gut microbial communities from Petit-Saut dam, French Guiana - Lab288 P1 | ecosystem: Host-associated > Arthropoda: Insects > Digestive system > Gut ...
CAAGACCACCACCCATCCAAAAACTCGGTGCAGAAAACCATATGCTGCAACTCAACATGTAATGCTCCTGATGATGGGCGTATGTACCCGAAACATGTCGAGCTAAGAATACATCAATAAAATCACCTAGTTGCATCAAGTTGGCATTTCACTTTATTTCTATGGAGACTGTCTCAGCTGGGAAGCGGTTGATATAAGTTAGGCCGAGCAGCCACTAATACACAGTACTTCTTCACCCCTCTTTTGCCATGTTTATTTTCTCCTCTACGACTTCTTAGAAGCAACTGCTCTGATCCATAACAATTATATTTATTTATATCGGGTCTATCTCTTAGCATTTATGACTGAACTCCAAACTGTCACGCCGTACTCCAAAAAGTATCATTTATTTTCTTCTTACATCTTTTCCTTTTGCTCTTCCCGTAAAATACTGGAGAAATATTTATCTGTCTTGCGGATTCCCTTCTTTCCCATGTGTACGGTGCCGACGGTGTCGTCGCACGGCACCGTCCGCACCGTACACACGACCTACGCAGTGACTCTCAAGACCACCACCCATCCACAAACTCGGTGCTGAAAATCATATGCTGCAACTCAAAATCTAATGCTCCTGGTGATGGGCGTATGCGCCCGAAACACGTAGAGCTAAAAATACATCAATAAAATTACCTTGTTGCATCAAGTTGGCATTTCGCATTATTACACCCGATAAACTAGCATGCTCCGGAATCAAGAAGGAAATGTCTACTCACATTTAGGTCCATATGTAACACTGCTTGACCGAGGCGTCTTTTACGTGATATGTTGCTGCGCACGTAATAAGAAAAAGAAAATATGGCTGAATGAAAAATTTAATTTTACCTCCCTCATGTAATATGATTTTTCAGGACAAAAGTTTAATGTTTTTCTGTCCGTAAAGGTAAAGGTAAAGGTAAAGTGCACACTTGTACAGTCACTGAGGCTCTCTATGGGCCGTACGGTCCATAGGGGAATAGAGGTATAGCTCTACTCTTTCTTGACCACGGCACTAGAAGGAGGTGAGGGGTCAGCCTCACGCCCCGGCTGCTCTTTGCCCTCGGGAAAGACCCCCTTTCTGTCCGTAAAGCTGTGTTAGTATTATTCCGGCCATATTTTTATAAGAGACTTCAGCTAATTTCTTTTAACCACTTACAGAAATACCAATAAAATCTCATAAATATGAGATCACACATCACTATGGTACAGATTATGACGGCTAAGGTCTTCTGGCAATTACATGGCACGCAGTTACTAATGTCGTTCGTGAATATTTTCTTTCCACATTCAGAGTGAAACAGAGAGGACTAGTGTACCATAAAAATTCATACAGCAGAGTACCGTGAAATTTTGGTATGTATTCACAAAGTTACACGGTACCGTATCTCAGAAGACCGTAATCAAAATTCGTTCTAATAATGGAAGAACTTTTTGAAATAAAGTAGGCCTAAGCTGCGAAAGTACGTTTATGAGCACGTCAAAGTGTTGATGGAAATGTCAGAGAGTGACTGAAAGTGTGAAGGAATAAATAAAAATGTAAATAAATAAATAAATTCAGGTACAGCAGGATTAATTCCACAAAGCCTCCAGCTTCATGCGCACTTAAAGTCAGCGAATCTAGGCCAACGACACAAGTCGGGAGAATGCCCGAAGTCATATGAGTCTAGATTGGCGTGTTTGTGTATTCAGAGTGGTAGAGGTACCAGTACTTGTCTGCTTAAGTAGAACCTGCCATCATGTGACTGAGGAAGGACAGCCGTAAGTTTTGTGCGAATCTCGCTGAAGGTTGTAATGCAAAATGACGAGGATTTTGTGAATATAATCCTCCTACACTTACCGAGTGAGTAAGTGAGTGAAAGGATGGGATAACGAATCGATAAATCTATGAAAGAGAGATGAGGTAAGTAAATGAGTGACGTGGTTCGTGACAGGTAGGTAATTTAAGAAGTAGGTGAATGAGCAAGCTGTTATTTTTGTGGACGAGTGAGTGATCTAGCAGCGGAGTGGATAAATGAATGACTGGAAGGGTAAAGGAGTGACTGTATAGGAATGAAAAGACACGATAATTATGGGACACATAACTATGCATATCTGTATTATAGCTTCGCACAGTAATGAACCAATAATAACACCATCAAACAAGAGTTTAGTTTATTCTATAAAGGTAAAGCAATCCCTTTACAGGTCTGGACAGGTCCTGAGTGTTCCAGGAAGCTGAGGTTCCAATATTTCAAGACAATCGGCACATTAAGGTGGTAAAGTTGTCAGCCGTACGTACCGGCCGCCTTTAACCCCCAGGATATATTCCTGGTACACATTTCTGTTAGAAGCGGAGTCAACCCCAGGTCCATTAGTGCGGCCGGAAAGACATGTCAATGAAAAATTATTATGACACCATCGGGAATCGAACCCGTGACCTCCCGGCTTGTAGCGCAGAGTTTATTGTATAGCAATATTTTATTTACAATACGCTACATGTTTCGGCCGACAATGGATATTATCTGGCTTTATATAAAAAAAAATGTGTATCTTTCCGCTGAGGGTCTACTTACAAACCGAACGAGGTCAAGAACACCCGACATCCCTACACACAGCTCCTTGTTTGCACCAAATCCCTGTGTTTTAAAGCGTCAGATTTATACACGATTATCATGGCATTCCATAACCATTTAAACCGCAAAATATACCAAAAATAGCTCCTACATATAGTGATTTAATTAAATAACAAATAAAATACAAGATGCCTTCTTCCTACATTTAGTGGTCACAGATTTGTTGCTTGTAATCCAATGCTGGTTGCACCAAGTTTCATTCAGATCTGTAATCTGTTTCAAAAACTCATTAAGAACAGTATGGGCACACTGACATGTTTCTGCCGTAATTGCATATTGTATTACGAGATGTGGAAATTAAGCTAAAAATCAGTGCTCGCCTACACAGTAGATGTATGCGTCAATGATAGACACATTTTGCAACAATGGCAATCTGCACAACTGCGCATTTAGTAATAAAGTTCTTTTTTATTGATTGTAATTAACCCTGTCCATCCATAAATTGTGCTAAAGAAGTAGTGCAGCGAGTAGGTGGTGATATTATTCGTTAATGACCTTGTCTTGGTTGTAAAATTAACGTGTTATCAAATGTGACCTGAAATGAAAGTAACAGGACGAGTGAACGTTGACATAACAAAGCTTTATTCTCAATAGTAATACAATATTAATTATTGAGATCTCTTGTGAATTGAAGATATATCCTGGTTTATAATTCAATTAATTTTTCAGTAGATACGTTTCAGAGTAAGAATATTATATTATTTGATTCATGTTGCACGAAATTGTGAAGTTCCAATCCTGTATTCAGTAACACTCTTACCGTGCCAATATACATCTCTTAACCTTGTAATTAAGCTGGGGTTTTTAATTCCAACTACAGCCTCGTCAGGGCGAAAGGGTTTTTAACTTACATTTACGTTCAATGCGTTAATGAGGGCACGGTGCACCGAGGCCGGCCGTATTTTAGGATCTAATGGCCCATGTCGCGCACCGAGCTCGTCTTTGCAAGGATAATTTACACCTCTCTGTATTTAATCCTGTATCTTGTGTTAAAAATTTATGTGGTCTTTGCATAAAGCATAAAGCATGAACCAACTGCTAAGACGACGAATGCGGTACGGTGACTCCCCACACGCTGGATGGCCCGGGTTTAGGACTCCAGCGAGGCAAGTAATTTTCTCTTCTCCATAGGTGTCCAGAGAGATTTCCTGAGGCCCACACGGCTTCCACTCTGGGTACTGGGGCTTTTTACAGCCGGTAAAATGGTCGGGGCGTGGCGTTTACAACCCACCCCCTATCGACCGCGGATATTAAGCACTGGCACAGCTATTCCTCTATTGCTCCTCTGTGCTACTCATTGTATGTAATGGGGTCAATTTTATAAGATTCGGGTCGTCTGTTACGTGACGCCGTGCAGACTTCGGCAAGATATAGATGTCAACCTGCTTTGGACCATCGATAATTACCTACCATAAAACAAGGCGTCTAAAAATTGGATACAGCAGGTTCCCCAGACATTTTGGTGACTAGCAACCAATTAAACTTCTTTATACACCAGGAGGGAGCACGTTTTTGTGCTTTAGCAAAGATGCAGACAAGTTCTGCTTTCTACTACGATACGGCGAGCCGTCACTTGGAAATTAGCGTCTAACTTTGCGGGAAAGCGAGGTGTTTTCTTCGTCAGGAGTCAATTGCTCAATGAATGGACATTCGATCGGGCTGTTTCTAAAAGTGTGGCACTAATTACACATTGACGCGGCGCAATGTCGCAAGAGAAGGGAGAATTCAAGCAGAAAGCAGTTTCTTCCGAAACTTAGGTACGTGCGTGTATTTACTGAACTACACGACGTCAAACACGTGAAGGTAGCAGATTCGTCCGAAACGTCGGTATGTAAATACCAAACTGTACTTCATACACACGGAGGCACCAGATTCTCCCGAAAAGTCGACGTGTTCCTACTAAACGACACCATGTCATACACAGGGAGGCAGCAGAGTTTTCCGAAACGCCGGTATGTTCATATTAAACTACACTACTTCATATACACACAGATGCAGCAGGTTCCTCCACAGCGTTTGACACTATCTACCGAACTACACCGCTTGACATGAAGATTGACAGTATGTCCCCTCGAGATGGCCTTAACTTTCTATCAGATTGCACAACGTTTCGCCCTAGCAGGCATTAATTCTCATAGTCACGGTCGTGAGAACCTCAAATATCGCACTGTGTACAAAATATTTTCAAAAATGTCACTGAATTCAAGCGAAATCATTCGAGCGTGTATCTTTTATATTTATTTTGCAGAATGAATTTCTTCCTTCAACATGAAAGTGATAAAACGGATCGTTGAAGAAGTTTCTTGCTTACATATAATTAAATATGTACTGTGTTGGAAGTTGTAGAAAGCATTGGGTTTAAACTGAGAGTGGACAAAAAGCTGTAAAGTTCGGAAAGAGGCGCACAGAATGGACCTAACAACAAATATATCAACCCATTCATGTTGCGATAGACCTAAACTTACTACAACAGCATGGCAGACTGACTTTGCACAGACCCAGTGTTCTTGGATATTGGACAGACGGGAGTGCAGAGATCGCCTGAAGGGCGGAAGCTGCGATCATCGCCGAGTAAGAGAATCGATAGAGAGCAGAGCGCCGGTAGTTACTAGGCGACCGAGTTGGGTATCGTAGGAGGAAAAATAGGGATTATAGAAAGTCAGAAGACATTCAAAAACATTATGTATATTGTGAGCAGGGAAATTAAAATAAACATTTGTTGAGAAAAAGTAAAGGTTTTATGAAACAAAGTAAGCCGTGCCCCATTTTAATGTATACTCTTTAGACTAGAAGAGGAACTTCGTTCTGATACAAGGAATATGCTTTGATACAAGAATTTGCATTATTAAGTTTTGAGAACTTCATAGCTTGGTCACTTATTGGTGTTGTACCTTAGACAACGAATATCATGGTCTAGAGATGATTTTTTTAAAATTGTATTCCCGGAGACAACGTTTCGAATCCCAGCGCCTACTCTGATATATTTTTTTTAAATGTTTTCCTTCATATATCCTGAAATATATCTGGATAGCACCTCAAATGAGCCAAGATCACTTCCTTTCCGAATCTCAAATATAATGATATTTAAAATTATAATATATTTAATAATTAAACCTACTTACTATTTTTTATATTTCTTCAGTCTTTATATTATTCTAAGGTAAAGGCTTAGATAATTGTAGATTTCTTAGGTAAGGTAAAGGTAAAGTGATCCCGTTACAGGCCCGGTGTGGCCCAGAGGGTGGGTAGAGTTATGGCTCCACTCTTCCATGACCGCAGCACTAGAAGTGGGTGAGTGGTCAGCAGCACGCCCCGGCCGCACTTTACCCCGGCAAAGACCCGGTACCCATTTTAAAGGAGGCTGGGTAGGCCCCAGAGCCGGTCTGAACAGGCGGAAAATCTCGTCCCCACCGGGATTCGATCCCGGACTGTCCAGCCCGTAGTCAGTCGCTATACCGACTGAGCTACCCGGCTCATAGATTTCTTAGATAACCTACCAAAAAAAAAACATTCCCCCAACAAATCGGTACTGAATAATAACACGTTGTCACAAGCCAAAATATCATAATCTGAGCTATGATTTTTTTTTTCCGCACAGCGAATTTATGTTTCTTACATTCTCGCAAAAAGCTACCTTCATTTCTCCAAACAACATTAGCCGCATGGTCTCTAGTACGGATGTGTGTGGGTTAGTAAAAGCAGCTTTGAGTTTAAGTTAAAAATGGTGTATACCACGTGTTGTACGTCTGTCAGTCTTTCTTCTTGCGTCATCTCCAAAATTACTTGACGGATTTCAAATGAAAGCTAAATATTTGTCAACATACAGGTTATTCTATAAAATGTCGTGCAGGAACAGAGGAGACCTAGTGTCACAGCTCTACCGCAAAACAGTGCGTCCACGAAGTTCGTCCAGAGATTCAAGACAACACGATTCTTTAAACAAACTTAGGCAGACACACGCATCTTGCTGTGGCGTATAGTCAAACTCTGGAAAGTTTTTAACTCAGCCTTCGTAAACCGTAGTTTGGGCAACGCTGGTAGCACGGAGAATGTTCAGTCGATATTCAAGCTCTTGTCATATTCTGAGGAACATGTGAATATGAAGAGTTATTTATGGTTACGCTTCATCAGGTCATCAATTCCACCAAATGGTGGCTGGTAAACAGTTCGCTTGAAATAACCCCACATGAAGAATCTCATTGGTGGTATGTCTGGGGAAGAAGGAGGCCAAGGGAATGAACTATTTTTGCTGATTTCTCGTCCCGGAAAATTATTGTCGAGGTATGGGCGTTCAGGTTAACCCCAACGAGCGGGGACCGCTGTCTCGTTGTAGAATACTGTGTGGTTATGGGTAGTCAGTCTGAGGTAGTGCATAGAACTGCAGCATGTCCAGGTAGGTAAAAGATAAAGGTAAAGGGATCCCGTTACAGGCCCGGTTTGGCACAGAGGGTGGGTAGAGGTATAGCTCTACTCTTCCATAACCGCGACAGTAGAAGGGGGTGTGTGGTCAGCAGCACGCCCCGGCCGCACTTTACCTCCGGGAAAGACCAGGTACCCATTTTACAGGAGGCTGGGTGGGCCCCAGGGCCGGTCTGGAAGGGCGGGAAATCTCGTCCCCTCCGGGATTCGATCCCGGACCGTCCAGCCCGTAGTCAGTTGCTATACCGACTGAGCTACCCGGCCTACATGTCCAGGTAGGCACTGGATTAAAATCCGGGATGAACTTGTTGGAATCCCTGTACAACTTCGACGCTACAAGTGGGAGTGTATTGAACGCCATGCCTCTGTCACTGCACTCCCGGAACAGGCACCCGGTGCCCATAATACAGATGGATGGATGGACTTCTGGGTCAGTCTCGACTGATATGGAAAGCTTGCTCTAAATATTTGTGCTACATGCAATTTTGTGTATTACCTATCAAATTTGTCCCGTGCTTCTTCCGTAACTTTACTGTGACTTCTCTGAAACGAATTCCATCATGCAAGGTGCGGCAGATGTAGAATTATTTTCATACCTTTGTTCCAGATATTTTCTATAACTAAATTCATGGACCCCACTTTCGAAGGCTTGGGTCTACGGCTTCTCGCTTGCTGGGATTGCAGGTTCGAATCTCGTCGGGAGCTTGGATGTCTGTTTGCTGTGATTTGTTTTGTCAGTTAGAAGTCCCTGTGTCGGGCTGATCACTCATCCAAAGAAGTCCTAGAGGGTGTTGTGTGTCTGAGTGTGACGGTGAAGCATCCATAACGAGGAATCGTTGTCGCACTGGTGGCCGTTACGCCGTGGGGGCGGCAGTGAGAGGGAATCCATGGAGCAGAGTGCTTTTATAAATATGATGGAACCATAGACCTAACTTGGCTAATAACAATGGAGGGGTTGGGGACTATGAGTTGTGGGAGTCAACACACGGAGCGAATTGTTAAGGAATTACCACTACAAGCTGCGTGGTAGTCCAGAAGAGCGCAGCTCTCAAGGTGTCAAATCACACAGAGGGGGAAATTGGTTTTAACCAGTCCCCGATATCCATACAACACTTTCTCAGACTCTCACCTCAACTCGTTATCTAGGAAGTGTGTCATGCCCGTTGTGTGTGTGAAACTTGGAAAATGGTATGTAGTCAAACAAAACTGTGTCACATGAGGTGTATTTAATGACTATATAATGAACAACTACATGTTTCGACCTGTATTGGCCATCTTCAGGTTGTCTTAGTGGAACTTAAGATCTTACTATAAGCATGCTTATAGTAAGATCTTAAGTTCCAAGTCAACTCGTTATATTGGCCCCTCTTCAAATCAGTAGCAAAAATTTAATATGTAGAAGAAATATTGGAGGGGGGAATTTACCCCCATTCCCCCTTCCACAGATTAAACCTGTGCGAAAAGCCCATCACTGGCTCCTATCCTGAGGCAGCTAAATACTGCCAACACTAACTAACTAACTACATGGAACAGAATCCTTCTTGAAAAGCTAACAGGTTCTTAGCTAGCAAGGAATTTCCTTGTAGTCGATGGAATCCGAAGGTTCATTACCACATCCACAACTGCCGGCCACCCGTCCTTATCCTGAACCAGATCAGTCCATTCCATAATTCTCCATCCCACTTCTTGCATATATATTTTAATATCATCCTCCCATCTACATCTGTGTCTTCAAAATGGCCTCCTTCCCTCAGGCCACCCCACTAAAACCCTGTATGCACCTCTCCTCTCTCCCGTACGTACTACATGCCCCGCCCATCGTATTCTTCTTGATTTGATCACCCGAATATTATTTGGTAAGTATATATATACTGCAATCCACACCAACTCATCCTCTATCTTTAATACCTTTTGTATTATTATATTATGATCTACATCTAGATACTTGAAATATTGTCTTCCATTTTAAGTGATCTGTCCAAAATTACGCATGAATTTTTCGTTCCTTCCATGAATGTAGTATTTTCCAATATGCTGAACACTCAAGAAAACATTAGTACATGTAATTCAAGTTATTTCATAGTCCGAGAGCACCATGCAATTTTTGAGATTCTCATGTCGGTGAATATTACATCCTTCTTACAAGTTACGCAGCTCATTTTGGCAAAGAGGTACAATACTTCGGGGTGCCGGGATAGCTCAGTCTGTATAGCGACTCGCTATGGGCTGGACGGTCCGGTGATCGAATCCCGGTAGGGGCGAGATTTTCCGCACCCGTCCTGACCGGCCCTGGGACCCACCCAGCCTCCTGTACAGTGGGTACCGGTTCCTTCTCGGGGGTAACGCGGCCGCAGCGTGGCGTTGACCACCCACCCCCATGTAGCACTGAAGTTAAAGAAAGAGTAGAGCTAAACCTCTACTCCCCTATGGGCCTTCGTGGCCTGTTCTAGGGTGAACTTTACCTTTACCTTTACAATACTTCGATGGTAAGTGTTGCTTCCAACTTCCGCTACCCTGGAGATGGAGGCAGCAGTTTCTAGCGGTAAGTTAGTGTCCAGTTACCAAACTAAACGCCCTGACAAACGAGAAGACAGTAATCTGAGATTTTTTTAACTTCGAAGAAATATATCCTTGTCCGCAGTAAAACACGTGAAGGCCAGTGAAGTGTGCGAAGTTTCAAAGGTAGACATCTGGAAAGTTTCCGTGCTTGTTCAGAATTGAGATGCGCGTCACTTGTGTTGTCGAGCATTCACTGCTGCTATAAATAGCAAGCAAGTATCCGGTAACTGGAAGCCGTCGTGTTCAAGGACTGGAACAATGTCTACAGAGCTCTCTTGGCAGCCAGACACAGCAACCAACAGTAATGGGGAACCCCGGCTTACGTGCCAACTCTGTGATTAACAGCCTCACTCACTGGTCACATGTCTCATATCACGAACTTCCCTCAACTGAATCCGGTCTCTCGTTTTTGTCCGGATATGTTGCCATGGAAAAATCGTTGGTGGTAAACAACCTATAAAGCCACTTGAAGAATTATCGGGAAATGTTTGATCGTGTAATGTATTGAGAAAACACTTTCTGTACACATGCAGCACTTATGCCTCTAAATACACGGGCAATAGACAACCTCAATAAAAGAAGTGTAGTCTACATTAACACAATATATACAAATTCTATAATATACAAGTAAAAGGTAAAGGTAAAGCAGTCCCATTACAGGCCTGGAGTGGCCCAGAGGGTTCCAGGAAGTTAAGGTTCCCAGATTTCGTGACAACGGCACAAGATGGTGGTAGGTTGTCAGCCTTACGCACCGGCCGCCTTTACCCCCAGGAAATATTCCTGGTACTCATTTCTGTTAGAGGCTGGGTCGACCCCAGGGCCATAGTGCGATCGGAAGGATTTTATGTCAGTGAAAAATCCACTGGCACTAGCTGGGATCGAACCAGCGACCTTCTGATTTGTAGCACAGCACCTTAACCACTGTGCTACCGCGGTCCCCATAATATACAAGTAACTTACTAAAACGCTACAGTTCTTGCAATACCACCGACCAAAACGTGTCTTACAGCGTCGTCCATCTCTGCCATCTTCTGCATCAATTCATAACCGCCACCGACTCTGACATCATCTACATGAAACTCATTACGAGGGACTCTCAAAGCGTGTGTTGTCTTATAATGGCGGTATTCGTGATAACAGCTTAATAACATTTAAACCAAATGCAGAGCAACAGCGAATTATGCCTTAGACTTTTGTAGAGAAAAATTGTACATTAGGTACATAAATTTCAATGGCTGTATTGCTAAGGTGTGTCATCCCCGTTGTGTGTTGAAAGACTAAACGGTGAGTTAATTTCAGTCAGAAAACACAACTACAATTGTATGATAGATTGTGGTATTTATTAGCAAAGTAATTAACTACATGTTTCGGCGTAAACTACCCCCCCCCTAATACATACCCAATCAAGGAGATCCACACCACACCATTCATTGACTCACTAGACATCCCACTAGATAAACTTACATGTAACACGTAATACGATGATCAGATCTCAACATCACTATGCAATACAGACATAAATATGACACTCTTTGAGCAAAATTGTAATTGTGATAATCTAAAGATGGCCGCTTTAGGCCGAAACATGTAGTTATTTACTTTGCTAATAAATACCATCATCTAGCATACAGTTATATTTGTGTTTTCTGACTGAAATTAATTCACCATTTAGGCTGGATTGCCTAACTGAATACTACGTTGTACAGTTCTTGTTCCATTATAAACCCCTTGCATTATTCTTTGAGTTCAGACTTTAAAGTAGGACCACGTATTTTGCATAAAATTTGCAAATTGGAGGATCCATATCTGAGAAGTTTTCTTTAAGAACGGAGTAGAAAGTGGGTATTTCGAAGTCGTTTCAGTTTATCAAGTGTTCTTGGTTTTGACATGCAGAATCTGTATTTGCTTCAACCTCACAAAAGTAAAACACATGAAGACAGACGGGGATATCACGAATGTCATTTTATTGGTTCTCAACGCCCAATCCACCGACCGTGCTTGGGAAGTAAACACACAAAACTAAATGGCTATATATCGTAAAAGAAATGTCATATTTTTGCGATTCTTGCATCATTCAAGCCTAACTGACTACCGCTTTACGGTTAATGTATTTACCACCACTCTGTATGAAAACTGAATTGCTGACGTAGGTGAAATTTTATGTGAATTTATAGCAGAAAGATTTGTTTTTCTGATAAAGAGGAAGTAATTGTGTAAAGGTGTGAAGAATGTTGTGTAGTTGCAACTTACGTCACAGAATGTGGTAGAAATTTACTGAAAATTCGGAGGGCTGTGCTGGGTCTATTTTAAAGATGGCAGAATGTGAGACTTTCCCCTGATGATGGATGCAGGACTTTCATCCGAAATATCGATAAATTTTCTAACAGACCGAATGGTGTCATGTCCTAGAAAATGGTAGTCTTTATATGTCACTGTTGTAAGAATCTTAAATCTCAATTAGGATGGCTTGCTTATATCATTATTCTCTGTCAATTTGGCCAGGAATAAGTGAGTCATATTCTTAGGACAGCGTCTCCCATCTAGGTGTCGCGGAATCCTACGAGTCCGCGTAAGATATTTAGGGGTACCGTGGAGAAAATACGTAAACATTTTAAAATAATGCGAAAAATTCCAAACACTCCTAGAAATTTTCGCGGGAATTATGTCAATGGAAAACACGCGAAATTGTTTAAAAAAAACTGAAGTCTTCGGGGGCAAAAATTAATCCTTTTACGACCTCCTGATACTTAGGATGAAAGAACTATAATCCTCTGAAATATTTGCTGCTATTTACGAATTTCCAAGGCGACAACCGTTGAAGACGTGACTCTGCATAAATTCTTTGTTTTGTTTAAACCGAATTATTATTAACATATAAAATCAACATTGTTTCCCTTTCTTGAGGTGACTTAACGCAATCGACAAGAGTGGCGGCTAGTGGCATTTTCTTATGGTATGACTGGGGCTAGATATATTATATATTTAATGACAAATCTTATGAGAGCTTTCCTTCAATACAGACACTGAACCACTTATGTTAAACTGTATAACATGGTTAAAATGTTTGGACACGAATATGTATTCTACGCAGTGAAAGCTGGCAAATAATGAAACCAGATCATGCAAGGCCTAAATTTTTAATCTCGCTGTCGTCAGCATGATTTAAATTGCGAAACATTTATGCCCAGTAAATATTTCAGTGTTATTCTTTTCTTCAAATTGCAACTACCGAAAGTCAAAACTTTCACAAATATGGCTTTGGAAATAGCTAGGTAAAAATGGTTACCAAATTTCATTTGTACGAAAGTTAGACAAAGTAAACAGATATAAAAAAGTAGAGATACATAAAAAACATCCTTCTTTAATCGTTATCTGACATTCTTTGCTTGCAACCCTGCCAGCGACCTAGCTGTTTCAGTCTTTTCACCACTCGCCTTTGCTAAGCTAACGCACCGCGCAATGTCTGGGAAGGCCATGGCCTTCTGCTTCAATTAAGAATCCGTCGCAAATATTAACTTAAAATAAATTTACTAATATTTTTAAAGGAGGTACATATTTCTTAATGAAATCGTTTTTTTTTCAGGTGTTTAGTTTAATTTTTCTCAAAATTTCTGGAAAGCCTGCAGCCTTTGGCCCACACTTAACGAGTGTCGCGAAACCAATTTCAGTGTTATTCTTAAGTTTAGGCTAAGATATGCGAGGCAGTCTCTGCCATCAAAATTCCCTTGTTGTAATTTCGTTTGGAATCAGCCTCTTTAAAACTGTAACGTGCTCCACCCTTCTAACACATAATTTCACAATCCAAAATATAACAATTAAAAATTACGTTATTGGGTCACACGTCTATGAAACTACATGCAAATTTATTAATTGCCTAGGTAATTAAGGAGGTAATTTAGTTGTTACGTAACAGACTTACTATTTAACGACCAAATAACCAGCCAACAAACAAAGCAACGAAATTAATAACTAAAGAATTGACTGAATAAATCAACTACCTAGCCAATTACTAATTTAACAGTATATTGTAGAAGTATCCGAAAAGTATATTTAATAACACCACGCAAGCGATTTTTTTTATTGGGAATCTGAGGGTTTCAACACCGCTCAAGAAAATCCCTCACTCTCATTTGAAAAGGAATTTCCCATTACCATCTTCAATACGCCTTAGCACTTTACACTACTCTAAACCAGGCGAATCCAAAATAACCTTCATATGTTTCAAAACATATTTAATATGACCTTTCTACGAAGAACTCTGATTTTTAAATAAATAAAAGTGAATTGGTGAATTGAAGAAAATATGTGCACGTTAAAGGATAGCAGTAACTATTATAAAGAAAATAA
>Ga0123352_10011505_pt1 | contig 13950 bp, 5 predicted proteins | sample TergutLab28metaG_FD_89700 | JGI IMG/M metagenome (GOLD analysis project Ga0123352, IMG submission 89700) | Labiotermes labralis P1 segment gut microbial communities from Petit-Saut dam, French Guiana - Lab288 P1 | ecosystem: Host-associated > Arthropoda: Insects > Digestive system > Gut ...
GAAGAAGAAGAAGAAGAAGAAGAAGAAGAAGAAGAAGAAGAAGAAGAAGAAGAAGAAGAAGAAGAAGAAGAAGAAGAAGAAGAAGAAGAAGAAGAAGAAGATACACATGCAAAAATAATGCGGACAACACAAAAAATACAGGTGTAGGTCCGTCCGTGGATCGAACCACATATTGCAACTCGACCAAGTGTACTGTGCCAGAGAACTGAACTTACTTCGCGTACTTATCTGTATAATTCCTTACATATGACATGAATACTGTTACCGGAAATCGTGGCCAGGAAGTGACGTCATTTGTTGCACGTGCTTAGTTGCTAGGGTCGATTTGAAATATTGTGTTACTGCGTGGTTTGTTGCGCATTTATATGCGCTTCTGAATCCACAAAGCAGCCTTTCTTGAGAAGTTAACAGTGAACGGGCTAATGCAGAGATTGTCCACATTTACGGAACACACTGTTACAGCAACCGTTGTTGAGTTACTTGAATTAGTCCACTCCCTCACACCCTGTTAAATTACGGTCTCCAAAGTGGACGCATCTCTTTAGGTTTTACCACCAACATTTTGTGTGCATTTCTTATGTTCCACGCAAGCTTACCTCAGCACAGTATTTGGTAAGGACTAAGAATGACGAAATCCCTCATAATGTAGTATTTTCAATATCCCTCTTACTTCCTCTTGCTCGAGCCTAGTTATACTTTCCTCGACATTCTTTCAGAAGCCGTGAAGATGTTTCTTAAAATACCATAAACCTAGTTTTACACCCACAAAAAGGAATAGGTACAACTCTAGTCCAGTGTATTTAAATCTGTATGTGTTTAGATAGGAGACGAGGAAAAAGGTTTTCAAATTTATGGTAGCAAGTATTTTCAGAATGTATGGGTATTATAATTACTTACTGAAGGCAAACGTGATTTGTTCATTATGTTTCCTGTTCCAAAATACCTAAATGTAGCTGAACTTTGTGGATTCACAGTCGTTTTCGGTCAGTGCCTGTACGTAAAAAAGAGAAGTTTGTATTGTTGATTATTTATGATTTTGAGCCTTTCGGCTGACCTTCAGTTTTACTTTATGTTTTTCTCGGACATGTCCATTATTTATTCGCGCGAAAGTTTTTGCGTTATTATGCCAATTACAAAGAAGTAAGCACGCTCACACGTGAGAGTGTATGCGCATTACCAAATTAGGCAGAATTACATGGGAGTACGGTTCGGCCTTTTAGGCTTGGGGAAATAGAGGAAAATACATTGTATTCGAGAATGTGGAGGGAGTCATTACTTCTGAGTTATAGACATGGCTAAGGAGGTAGATTTACTATCAAAATTAATCCAAAGCAACAGAGAGAACTGGATGAAGTTGGCTCAATGAACTGTTAATTGGCAAGTTTCATGGCCACGGTAATGTAATTTAGATTTAAAAAATGCAGGAAAATTCTTCCCCAGGAGAGTGAATACCACGTTCTGGAGGTGTCATTTAAACTTACGCCTGTCTGGGACTGTAGGGTACAAGAGGGACCGAGCGTTTCGCTGTAACATTGAAGTTGTACTATGGCCCTGGGGCGACTCAGCCTCTAACAGAAATGAGTACCAGGAGCATTTCCTGGGGGTAACGGTGGCCGGTGTGTAAGGCTGACAACCTTACCACCATCCTGTGCCGTTGTCATGAAATCTGGGAACCTTAACTTCCTGGAACCCTCTGGGCCACTCCAGGCTTGTAATGGGACTGCTTTACCTTTACTATTGAAGTTGTACGTGACTGTCTTGAATTCGATCGGATTATCTATTATCGTGGTTGAGTTTTTTTTTCCCCCCCGAGTCCAGTCTCGCACTCCGAAATCGAAGGCCTAGAAAGTTCAGATAGATGCCGACATCCTCCTTCGCCATCGGCTTTCATGACACAGTGATGACAATCTTAGATTTTTATTCGATGCTGTATAATCACTGCATCTGAACTGTTGTTTTCCAATAAGCTGGGAATCAGCCGAGTAATCTGTCATTCATTCAGTAGAACAATGACTTAAATATTTTCACAAAGTGTCTATGGGGTACGGTGGAATAATGTGACAGTTTGCGATTTAAAAAAAAATAGACTGTGCCATCAGGTTCGAACCGGGAACTACGCATCCTGTCTGATACCATTGGCAGTTAGAAACAGGCTGAGGTTTGTTCTACAAAACTCAGACCACGTATGTTGACCAAGGTAATCCTCGATTTTCCGTAGTATCTATAGGACAATGCCTCAAATAATAATAATGATAATAATAATAAACTGCAATTAGGTTGTCACCCGGTGGCAGTGGTTATTTTACATGTATACAAAATATGAAATTGGTTACTAATAAATTTAAGTCGGGAGGGCTACATGAGAAGCATGTGGTGGCAACTTGGAATCTTGGGAACCGTCTCAGCATTTGCCAATAGACGCAGGGAAACCAAGAAAAACCTGTGTCAAGGTGGCCGGTCGCAGGACCTTCCGAATACTGACTTCTAGCCAGCAGTTCGGCATCTAAAGTAAAAACAGCAATACACACATAGTACAACAAATAAACATAAGATGACAACAATACACACAAGACAACAACAATACACACAATAACAACAATATACACAATAACAACAATACACACAAGTACAACAATAACACAAGAAATTAGACCACAACCGCTTCTTCCCATACTTCTTACAATTCTCTATTCACAATATTTCTATCACTGTACGCCCTGAGATACCGAAAGCGTCTGTAAGTAACAAAAAATTAACAAATGCAATGTGCTTGGCGCAAGATTTGTTCAGTCGGAAGAGATTACAGAAAATCTTCTGCAGACAGATGGCGATTACAGTTTGTTTCAAACCCGGTCCTACAGTGTGCCATAGAATAACTTGCTGTTTTAAACAGCATTCCCACTGCTATCGGCGTTTGCACTCAGCTGATTGTCGTAACGAAAGCCGTATACTAAGTTACGACGCATGATATTTGGTCTGTATTACCTTCTTACAAAGACATGTCATGTTTATGGTGCAGTAACCAACAAAATGCGTCATAATTGTCAATTAATGCTCGGAAATGAATGCAGAAAAAAATGTACCGTTACGTATGATATGTTCGTTTCTAGCCTGGGAGTTGGGTCGAGATCAGTAAATTATTTGGAGTTCAGAAGGTCATTTCAGAACTGTGCCATAATTTTTAGAGTTGAATTCTGTTAATTAGTACAATTTATTGTTCTTTGTTCTTGCAGCCATTTAGTTAAAGTTAGTTAGTTAGTTAGTTAATTTTAAACTTGGAGACAGAATAGTGTCGCAAACTCTGCTGGGGAAGTTGACCTATTATCGAGACAGACCTGACAGCATAGTCGTCATAAATTGTGGTGAAACGAAATGGGGCGAATTTAGGTGGACTCGATTAGCTGCACTTCTTCACGTCAGACGACAGTTTAACCGCATTGTGGTGGGAGGATAAAATGATTAAAATGTTTAAAACACTAGTGCTTGAGAATTAAAAACACACTCTTTCTGCGCAGGTTGATAAAACACATTCTCTAGATAGGCCTGTATGTTGCAGCCCATTTGTGAAATCGACCGTTTCATCGAATGGCCGAATATTTGCCTATTCGGTGGACCGGCCTCCTCTGTTACCCATTTCGTGGAATGGGCATAAACGTGTTCCCCGCCTGCCGATTCGCTGAACACAATACGAATAAAAGGTAAAAAAATATACAATTTATATCGCCTTGATTTCACAATAAACCGTCATGAAAATAGTAAAAATAATGCAGAAACGTGCAGCAGAATGATTTTATGTAGGTCAGGTGGAGGGAAATAATTTCTTCTGGGGTCCTATGGGCCTGCCCAGCCCTGTATATGGACAGTTTTATTTACTATAGCATGCACAGTTATTGAAGTACACAAACAGTTTGAATTTGAATTTGATTATAAATTGTTTTCTTGTTTTTTGGCAGTGATGTCTCTCTAAGTTGATAATGTCGGAAGAATCCTACGTATGTGGAACGTTTAACCATTTAAAGCCCAATTGCAAATATGCATGAGGCACAAATCGAAGTTTTCCGGACCAGGGCAATATGGCAGTTTTAGGCTGACATTATTTATGGGTCAGTGTTGTCACCTGAAATGTAGGCCGGTTGTCTTCGGTGCGTATGTACTGGGCCTTGCGCCTCTCCCACTGTTGGAAGCGTCTGTAGCTCCCGTTTCGTGATGCGTTTCGACTTGAATCTCCGCGATTACGTCGAGTCTTCGTCAGTCAGAATTTTTAGGCGCGTTCGCTGATTTGCGAACAGTGACTACTAATTTGTCATGTTTGCATGTATGCCCGCTCCCACAGGACGGATTTTCACGAAGTTTGATATGTGAGTATTTTTCGAACATCTTTGAAGAAAATGCAAGTGTGATCAAAATTTGGCATGAAATTTGGGTACTTTACGTGAAGACCTGAATGCATTGATAATAATATCTCGTTGAATTCTTCTCAGAATGAGAAATGTTTCACACAAAAGTTGTAGAAATAGAAAACACTTTATGTTCAATAGATTTTTTTTCCCCCGAAAATTGTGCCGTTTTTGGGATGGCATGGTTAATTTGGCAGACCGAAACCAACTGCTGATGAGAATATAATGCTGTGAGAAACTCTGCGATTTTTATACCGGATAACAAAGGCAAGAATACAGAGACACTTTCATAATATTTAACACGTTTTCCACTGCAACAGAGGTTGCGCGAACGCCCCTCAGTGTTACGTTATACGTACATTTGCCTGTCTTCTTATCCTTGTGAAAAGGCAGAAGTCGAGAGCGACCGCGTCGGGGAAGTGAGTTGTACGTTTGTGTCCTTTTCGGCCCGATCTTGCAAGCCTGTCATGTTTCTGGTAGCCATTCAGTGCACGGGGCATCAATTTTGCAAGCAGTCTGCTTCTTCGCTTAAAATGCTTCGGTTTGTACCAGTGTGTTAGACCTGGAATGTTACCAGCATTGTTAAACGTACTCCACCTTTTCCTCGTTTATGACTTGACGCACTTTTCCCACGTTTTCGACAGTCGGAATTGACGATGAGCGACGTGAACATCAGTTGGTACATTTGAAGGACCAATATCTTCAGCAATGTATATTTCACAGTATTCTATTGGAAAAATAAACTACATCATGTTTAGAACCGTATATTGTGCCTTTAACTGAAATCCTATGCTATGTACTAGTCTCATAAATCATACTTGTCAACCTTTGTTTCTTCACTTTGCGTTGTACTGACCTGCATCATAATTGTGCAGGTGGACCGAAACGCGTTGGAGAAATATTAAAGGTAGTTGGGTTGTCCCATCGGCAGTGGATATGACTGATTTTAATTTTTGTGAATGAATGAGGATGTACACGGGGCAAATGCAACATTTCATCTTAAAAACCTTAATGGAATTACTATCGCAAAGATGGTTAATTTCGTGGTAAAGGGGTGTATGAAGTTCCAGTATGTACGTGTAGCATCTTCTGATTATCCAATACGTTCGAGATCTTGCATTATATGCAGAGATGCCGTTTGCAGGTATAGCGGGAAAGAAACCGCCTCAACGGTGATGGTAGATAAATGGTGCACTAGTAGTAGTAGTAGTAGTAGTAATAAATAAATAATATACAACTGCAAAAATCTGTATAGTAGTAGTAGTAGTAGTAGTAGTAGTAGTAATAAATAAATAATATACAACTGCAAAAATCTGTAATTCTTGGCACATGTTCAAATGTAAGAAACTTTTTAAACTACAAGACCACCGAGCCTAATCCTGTTGATTACTACATCCCAGGATAGGTGAATATTTCCCAGCCAAAGCTGAGAAGTAAAAAACTCGATGATGATGATGATAATAATAATAATAATAATAATAATAATAAACAAGTCAAAGAGGCAAAGTAACTATATTGCGTAACCATATTGTGGAACCAACAAATACAAACTGACAGAACTAACCCCAACAACAAACCAGACAGTATAATCCGTGATAATGAAAAGGGAACATGTATGTTAATAGAAGTTGCAATCTCAGGATTATGTGATTAAAAAAGAAACCGAAAAGATTCTAAAATATAAAGACCTTACAATAAAAATACAGCGCATGTGGAATGTAAAAACAAAGGTGATACCAGTAATAATAGGGGCGAGTGGGACTATTTTAAAGTCATTCAGAAAATACGTGAGCAACATACCAGAAAAACATGAAGTCAAGGAACTACAGAAAACACTCATATTTGGACACTGCACACATACTTCAGAAAGTACTAATGTAAAAGTACGATAGATTCAACATTGAAACTAACGATATAAGCACCATGAATAGTAACAACAGAATAGCAGCAACACCGTATTCCCTAGGGACATGGTTTGTCTCAGGAATATAAGTATAAATACCCTGCATAAAGGAGATGATGATGATGATGATGGTGATAGTAATAATAATGGAAAAGGAGTGCAAGGGTCGCTATAATTTCTCAACCATAACAGGTCGTACTGTACAATATGTAAATGGCTTTTAAAGACCAACCGAAGTTACATAGAGAGGCTGCGGGCTGAACGATCCGGATTTTGAATTCCTTCAGAGGTAGATGTCAGTCTTCTCCAAAATGTCCAGAAAAGGTATGGAGCTCACCCAGCTTCCTGTTCAATGGGTACTGGAGTTCTTCCCCTAGGGTCAAGTGGCCATGGCGTGAATTTGACCACCTCATTGTTGTGCAGAAGTTAAGATTGGGTGGAACTGTACTTCTGCCCTCCTGGAGTGGACAGGGCTAACTTTACCTCTCTTGGAACTAGTTTAAATATCATTGGTAGATTTGAATGTACCGCGATTGCGTCATATCGGTTCACCCAGCGGAATCTCTTGTCTGACGTTTGTTTTAAAATTAAACACAGCAGACTGGACCGGATGGAGCGTCACAGGCATGCTGGGAGTAATGTTATACTCCAGTATTTTTCAACGTCTTCAAAATGGCGCTGTCCTATCCACAACCGTGCTACGGACTTTGCCAGTACTGTATTTTTGTGAAACGAGATTTGATACGTTTTAGTCGTTGGGAGGTGATCAAAAACATGACTTTTAAGTTAGTATTTTGAACCGTCAAGTTGGCAGGTCGTGTCTGTTATCAAACCACAACTTGAAGGTAGGCGCATCCTGTTGATAAGGCACCATGCGGGTGGCTGACCTCCCAGCACACCTGTCACCGACACGGCCTCACGGTGTATGGCTGAATATTATGTCGTTCGATGTCTGTCGTACATGGAATATGTAACTACGAAGTACAGTACACGGGTTTCGTCGAGAAGTTCGTAACCTACGCTGCGGGGTAAGAATTTTCCTGCTTGTGTGTAGTTCGGATTGTGTTCATAGACCCCACCGTGCACGAGTCACATCCTGTCCACAGCTGCACGCCACGTTTCTCTGCGAACGTCAGATTAACCCCTTGTAGGGCTTTTGAACCTTTTTGAGGTCGCGTGCTCAAATTATAAATTACGAAGAAATTCTTTCGTGTGCCCACAGGAATTCTGAAGAGCAGAATAAGGTCTTGAGAGTCATCCACAGTATTTATTAATTACTGCATTATAATTGTTAATGTTTATTATAATTATAATTGTATAATTCATAGTATAATTATTATATTTCCAATAAAGACCTTCTCGAGGGATGCGATAAGGAAGAAAATTTGGAAGTAACTGGAGCTGCGGCTACTTCCTGTTTGAAAAGAAGATTGCAAAATGTGTTTGCATTTTGTTCCGTCCATATCCGCATTTATTTAGTGACTCTAAATACCGTATATTAGGGGAAACAACACACCACGAAGCTCAGTGCGCAATTCTGTTTGTTCCCCTTCACTCTGCCTCGCGAGTCGAAATGTTTACTCAGTACAGAGTGGACCAAAAGTCAATTCTCCGAGAATGTTCTCTCGTATTAACGGGTATGTTCACTGTCAGTGATTCGGCTGCAACCGTTGCTTCTCATTCAGTTACTCCAGATCTCATTTCGAACAATACTCGTAAATTCACCAACTAATATATTTACAACTTGTTTTACTCTAGATTCTACTGACCGGGTAGCTGACTTTTGGACCACTATATGTCTCATTTTCAAACACCGTCAATCTGTGTTCTTCACTAACCGTGAGACTACGCTCATGTTTTTATTTTTATAGGGAGACATCACCTAATGGGGCAGGGGCTCGTCATTATCGAGGCATCACGATCACACTCAGTTGGACACACACACACACACACACACACACACACACACACACACACACACACTCGGTAGGACTCCCCATTGATCAGTCCCACGCAGAGACCTCTACCTGACAACACACAACATTCACAAGAGACAGACTTTCACGCCCCCGGCGGGATTCGAACCCACAATCCCAGCAAGCGAGCGGCCACAGACCCGCATCTTAGACCGCGTGGCCACTGGGGTGACCACGTCTCATATCCGCATAAAAGAACGTCGTAACATACTTCTGATTCACCTTATGATCCTGTAATAGGACTTATTTGGCTGTAAATTTTATTTCCAATGCAGCCAGTGTGACACTATCTTTTACATATCGCTGCAAGTTTCAGCATATAATTCCATCTTCAGGCGTTATATAATATCGTAAATCTAAAATTCACTAATCATTATTGTGGTATTGTTGAAACACCGTCACTAACTGCACTTGAAACAGCTGGTTACAACTGAAGAGGAGAGTTACCTACTTCTTCTGTTTCGTCTTCTCCACTTCTGTGTATGTTGCGTCATGTTGGAGTGAAGAAGCCTGTAGTTTGTGTCGTTGCATTGTTTCAGTTTGTAATGGTGTGTTATGAAACAGTGCTGATATTCTAACATATTTGCCTTGGAGTGTAATGAATTGCATGTTTAATTCGTTGTGGACGAACGGATATTTCGCGTGTCCTGCTACTTAGTAACAGGTTCAACCTCCTCAAACATGAACACGCACCACACACAATACATTTCAATTTATGAGGAATATCCGTATCTCTACAATGGAATGAACACCCAATTCGGTACGTAAAATTTAAAAATTTGATGAATATGATAATAACTAATACCATGTAGCAGAATTTTTTAGAAGCTCACAGTTCCTTAGTTAGTCAAGAAATACCCCGTACTCTGTGGCACCCAAAGATTCATTACCATGTTTACGACATTCAGCCATTGTTCCGGTTTAGGGCTTGTCATTCCTTCCTTTTTCTTTAAGATAAATATTAATGTTAACCGTCCATCCACGCCTAGGTTTTCCAAGATTTTTTTCCTTCAGGATTCTCCACCAAAACCTTTTATGAATTTATTTTTTCCTCCATGCCTGCCACACGCTCCATCCATCTCATTTCCTTGGTTTAATGAACCAAATAATACTTGATGCGCGACGGAAATTATGAAGCTCATTAAGAAATTTTCTCCAGCCTCTTTTTACTTCCTTCCGCTTAGGCCAAAATATCTTTTCTAACACCCTGTTCCCGAATACCCGCAGTGATGTAATAGAACAACATAACCAACAACGATTGAAAAAGTCCTAGCGGTGGATTATTTATTGTAGGAGTGTTATTTCGCTATGACTGCGTATCCTAGACGTCCGTCCGCCCGACCACCATGCTTGTAATTAATGTCACTGATAGGGGAATAAGAATTAGGCCTGCAGTCGGGTCGAGGGGGGTTAGCATCTAGTGTTGTTCACGGCCGTCAGTTGTTTCACAACTTAATTGTGGGTACAGCCACACAAACACGATGATCCTATAATTTACTGTGGGTACAGCCACACCAACACGAAGATCGCGTGCCTTACTTTGGGTATAGCCGCACCAACACGATGAGCCCATGACGTATTGTGGGTACAGCCACAGAACACGATGAGCCATGTGGGTACAACCACACCAACAAGATGATCCCATGACTTACTGTAGGTACAGCAACACCAACACGATCCCATGACTTATTGTGAGTACAGCCACACCAGCACGATCCCATGACTTATTGTGGGTACAGCAACACCAACACAATCCCATGACTTATGGTGTGGGCACAGCCACACCAACATGATGATCCCATGACTTATTGTGGGTACAGCAACACCAACAAAATCCCATGACTTATTGTGTGGGCACAGCCACACCAACACGATGATCCCATGACTTATTGTGGGTACAGCAACACCAACACAATCCCATGACTTATTGTGTGGGTACAGCCACACCAACACGATGATCCCATGACTTACTGTGGGTACAGCAACACCAACACAATCCCATGACTTATTGTGTGGGTACAGCCACACCAACACGATGATCCCATGACTTATTGTGGGTACAGCCACACCAACACGATGATCCCACAACCCTGTCTTTCGTTGTGAAGCAAGGACGACTGTCTTAAAATACTTGCAGACTTTTTCACCTTTTACTTTCTCTGTTTTTTAGAGTTCGGAAGGCGAAACGTATGGGAGCCTCTTAACGAACATGACGTCTCCGTGCGGTCGTCCCTGCGTCCATCTGAAGACTCCAAGAAATCACAGCACAAACAAGGCACGTAGAGAGCTGAATACATGCATTGAATGTTGCCTAATGGAGAAATGACGCCCAGAGTTCCACTGATAGACAGAGCTTTATTATACATTATACCTCAAACAGCTGCTTGAGACAAACGTACTTAGGCCTAGTGACAATTCAGCGGCGGTATGACTAAAGGAGATGGTTGTTGGTGTGTGCAGTTCACATAACGGGGTGGTGTATCTTGAAGGAACCTATCTGGCGTTTCGTTGGAACGGAGGTCAGTGACATATTACATGGGCCTGCCACATGAAATCCAACCCAGTCGCCTTGCTATAGGAAACGTTGCAACCGTACACATTACGTACAGTGTCGAATGGGAGGTTCATTACTGTGACAAAATAAATCGGAAGGATCTGAAAGGAGTACGGCGCGTCCCGTGTTCGTGTACTCACGAAACAGCCGTTTTAACTGCTTAGCTCAGTAGCCGGTTTCTTACCGCGGAGCACCCGGGTTTAGTCCCAAGGAATTTGATGTTAGATTTACATTGGTCAGAGTATCAAAGCGAAAATTTCCATGTTCGAATAGGCCTGCTTCGATTTTTTCCTTCGAAATAGCAATTCCACCAATATTCTTCTACCTTTAATTTGTCATCAGGAGGTAATACAAAAGAGTCAGCGTGAGATCACGCCAGGGGTGGAATTCTATAACTAGCTAAACGAACATGCACTTTTCAAGTAGGATTCTTCTTTATGGAAAAAGATGATCACTTTGGCAATATTTATTCAAGCATAGTAACGTATAGGACTACTTGGATGCCTCATACACGTATTTTGCGACGACTTCCCAACTCCCCACAATGTGGACTATGATGAATGATAGACATATCGCAACATAATGAATGAATTAGTGACATAACCTTATTGGAAGCATATGTGACGCATAGTGCTCCTACAGTGCTGCAATGTACACGAAGTACCTGGCACTGTAGTTAGAGGACCTATCAATGTATTCTGTGCATGATTTGTAGCAGTGAGAATTCGAATGCGATTAAATTTGTCAAACGTCTATGAAGTTTCACGTCAGTCTTATATCCGTAATAATTAATAAAATTTAAAAAAAAAATTATTCTTAACGGAGTTTGTTGGTATGTTAATGGCCTATCTCCAGAAGTCCATTTTACATGCGAAAATTTAGGTGGTTCGTTTGTTATTGCCTTGTTTACATTCTAAGAATATATTATCTCAGAAAAGTGTAAACTGTTTAGAAGATTATTGCCACACAAGATTTCACATGCACACACTGAATAATCTGCACAGCCGCTAAGTTGGTATTAATTAGTGTTCAGTAATCATAGAGTCAAACTTTCGAGTATCCCGTAAAGGCGCGACGTTTGCACTGAGTTTCATGCAAATTCATACGTTAGCTCAAAGGTTGTTAAGCTAGGACATGTGGGCTACACATATATGCTGATATGATGGGGATGTCTTTATCACAACATTGTAAAAAAAAAGTACTCCATAACGCAGTACACAAATCACCATATAAGTTGTTCGAAGTTCGTTATGCCTCCATAAAAAATGGAACACTTAACGGCAGCAAAGTGTGTGAAAGGTGTGTGGGCTACGAGGAACTTAATTTTACGGCCCTGTAAGATTTATTATATGTAAATCAATACGGCAGAAACTCGTGGGCCGGAATATCGCAGTCGGTAAAGCAACTTGCTAAGGGCTGGAGGGTCCGAGGATCAATTCCCATTGGAGGGGGGGGGGAGGAGAGAATTTCCGCACCCGTTCAGACCGTCCCTGGGGCGCATCGAGCCTCCTGCACAATGGGTATCGTTTATCTTTTCCGGGGTTAAAGCGGCCGGGCCGTGTCCTTGACCACCCACCCCATCTAGCTCTAAAGTTAAAGACAGAGTATAACTACACTTCTTTTCATCCCTCTGGGCACACATGGCTTGTTATAGGGTGTACTTTACCTTTACCTTTACGACAGAAAAACGGAATTGTCAATCAACATTTTGTGTCATTAAAAGAATCTGTGTTGTGGTTTAGGCCACATTGACCGACCGACACAAGATGACCTCCGCATGAGGCGTTCTTTTCTGACCTTGTAAAGGACGTCTAATAAGTACAGGAGACTAAATATAATTTGCAAGTATCAAAGTTAAGTAAATAAATATAATATATCGAGTAAGCACTATTCGCACGAGACACAAGAAATGAACGCACATTGGAGATGTCAGTGCCTCTTCGACTGCACTTTCGTCTGCAGAACTATTGAAAGAATTAACCTAATTTCTATTATTTCTTATTTTGAGACTTATTATGACAGTCATAAATCATAAGTGCCTAAAGGGTGCAAGAAGAATAAGAATAAGAGTTTACGCGGTCACGAGTCCCGTCCACACTGTCACGACACGGCGTTACGGTACGCGGTAAAATTACAAGTGTGTACCCACCTTAAGAATAAAGAGACCCATTTAGCAGCCAGCACAAGCTGTGCAAAGAAATCGGAACATCATGTGTCCAGTTGTACCACTGTTTTAAACTTGTCCAAATGTGTCACCGGCGTCGTACCTCCTGGCCGTCGACATCCTCAATGTGTCATTAACTGTGGTTCTTTGTAATGTCACTGAATGACGTCACAATGAAGAAGACCAGAGGAAGGAAATAATACAGAATCCCGAAGTGAACTTTCTGTCCACTGAACAGCAGAATCTCGAATTACATCTGTTGAACTACACATAGGCCGGGGTCCAGGGTATGCTGGATGTGCAACATGCACACTGTCTTTTCTCAAAAAACGGCAAACATGTGGTATTTTGTATATCATGTTTAAATTCGTAATTTTAAATTAGAGTTTAATTGTTAATTTTAAGAAAAGTGTAGGTAAGTAGCTTGTTTGGTGAATAAGAATAATAACGGTTATTATTCAATAAATTTTCAACTTTTAAAATATGAAATATAAAATTCCTAATGAAATGAGCTGCTCACGTGTAGGTTCAGTACGAGTATTATTAATGCCCAGCGCAACATATCGGCGCTCCTGGAAAGACCTGCGATATTAAAACACGTTTGGAAAATATACAGGTCATATAACCTGGTGGTGATAAAAGCATGGCAGTAAACGCGTGTCATTAAAGCGGACGTCTTTTGTTCAGTTTCTGTGCAGTCATGTCCCGCTCTTTCATTGTGCATAAAATGTTAAACACACGTAGGATTAGAACTAGTTGACTTATTAGAACACTTTTTTATTATCCAACAGATGCACAAATATATAATTCGTAGATACAATTAGAATTACTATAAAATCTTATGCGTATTGGACCGTGCATCATCTTGATATTTGAATAATGGTTGACCAACTAGATGACACTTGCTTTATTATATATTGCTCAACATGTTTCAGACGTTAATACGTCCATCTTCA
>Ga0123352_10011510_pt1 | contig 13945 bp, 5 predicted proteins | sample TergutLab28metaG_FD_89700 | JGI IMG/M metagenome (GOLD analysis project Ga0123352, IMG submission 89700) | Labiotermes labralis P1 segment gut microbial communities from Petit-Saut dam, French Guiana - Lab288 P1 | ecosystem: Host-associated > Arthropoda: Insects > Digestive system > Gut ...
ACTTATTATTTTATTGTACTTCTTATAGGCTCAACATGTTTCGGGCACTACTATGCCCATCATCAGGAGCTCGCGACTATAATGTTGATTACCACATTGGTCGTCTCGTTCTTGGGTTGCTGTAGGTTGGAAGTTAGGTGCGGGTAGGCTGGAGTGGTGTCCGGTCTGCAGGCTAAAGCACGACTTTAGCCTGCAGCCCGGACACTACTCCAGCCTACCCGCACCTAACTTCCAACCTACAGCAACCCAAGAACGAAACGACCAATGTGGTAATCAACATCACAGACGCGAGCTCTTGATGATGGGCACAGTAATGCCCGAAACATGTTTTGCCTATAAGAAGTACAATAAAATAATAAGTGGCATCTAGTTGGTTTTGGATTCTTCAGTTATCACAATGATGCTCGGTCCAATAAATATCAGATTCACAACTATCTTAGTTTTTTCGCCTCACATGGAGTGTACTACTTATACATACACAATATCAACTTAATGCACATTTCTTGTAAGGCACAAAACTCCAGCTTATTTATATACATAATTATACCTAACGTACTTTACTCATAGGAGATAATATTAGTTCAATATGGATAATCCAAACAACAACGAGATCTCTTTGGAAGTTTACAATATGCACCACTACTAATGATCATACACTGTATAGTTTTCCTCATTATACACTTGGGTTACCTGAAGATGGCCCTCAGTGGCCGAAACATGTTGTCATCAACATAATAGGATACAAAGACAGTTGTGTTTTGACGTACCTGCCCCTTCCTAGTTGCTCACATTGCGTGTATGTGTTTTGTATGTATCTCAGAACAAACAGCGACTTTGGCTAGTTCTGTACAACATAAACAGACTGGTTTTATATAACTGAGGTGGAGAGTGTTTACTGTGCGGTACGGACTGAGTTCTTATAGAAAACAGACGTGTTTCGTATTTATATAAACGCAACAAAAATCCTTCCACGTGACTCACTGCCCGTATCACGCAACGATGCACAGAATGCACATCCGTAAGCAGGGCACTCTTCGCAACATAACATTACACAACACGGTAAGCGTAAATCTCACATCAGTCCAACAAGCCTAATTATTTGTATACAAAATTATTCTAATATTTATTTTGACGATACTTACTTGGTACAATTTATATTACAGGCATGCTGCCACAACACCCAACTTGTACAACGAAATTAATCTGTGACTATTTTGTAGTGTGACTTTAGCAAGGAAGATATAGCTCCCTGATGATGGTCTTAGGACCCAAATATGTTGGAGCGTTTTTAATGTTTTAATGTGTAAATTTTATAAATTTTATATATGTGCAGTGGTTGGTGAAATAACTGAGTAACGAGGCATGTTTCGTGTTTAAAGAATTAAATATGAGGTCTGGCGGAGTCCAGAACTATCTGGATGATTAGGAGAAGAGAAAAATCCGCAAGTTCTGCCGGCAGTCTAAACATGATTCCTGGGACGTCCTGTCCGTAGCCCTGTTACTGTTCAGAAGGATAACATTAACCTGAAATTAACGTTTACCTGGCAACATTCAGGTTAATGATGGGAGCAAAAAACCTGGCCATTTGCACAGTTCTTAAATTTTACTGTATAATATCCTATCAGGAAAGGCTGGAATTATATTCGTATAAACTACTAGTCTACTCGGGCACCGGTGTGGCTCGGTGGTTAAGGTCGCTGTGCTACAAATCGGAAGATCGCTGGTTCGATTCCAGATGGTGTCATTGGAATTTTTCATTGACATAACCGTTCTGATCGCACAATGGCCCTGGGGTCGACTCAGCCTCTAACAGAAATGAGTACCAGGAATATTTCCTGGGGGTAAAGGCGGCCGGTGCGTAAGGCTGACAATCTTACCTCCATCCTGGGCCAGTGTCACGTAATCTTGGAACCTTAACTTCCTGAAACCCTGTGGGCACCTCGGGCCTTTAATGGGACAGATATTACTAGTCTACTCATCATATCGTAAGTCCAGGAAATAAACTCACAAATGGTCCTAAATACAAACTAAACACGAAATATATCGGGCGTGTGCTAAACTGTTTATCTAAACACACTTCTTGTAAACAATAAAGTGAGTTAGATCGGAGACTCACACGCGCATGCGCTAAACATCGACCGCTCCTTCCTTGCATGAAAAACAGTAATGAAAACAAAACAAAAAAAAGACAACTATAGATGCTACAGCAGTAAATTAAAAACGAAGTGTCACGTCCCAACTTTCCGGTTTTGAAACATGAATTATAAGTAAGAGTAATTCTGGTTTGTTACTGCTCATTGAATTTAATGTATCCAATTCTGATACTCATATCCGGTCACTAATTGATAATAGGATAGGATACAAAAAACCGCACAATAGTATTACATATAATTTGCAATTAAAATATTACAGCTCCAAAGTGTTTCGACCGTCTTCTTGACAACTTCAGGGAGTGGAGATCAAATACAGTAGAGTCTCGTTTTACGACGGGGTTACGTTCTCCAATATTTGGTTGTTAATCGAATCGCCGTACAACGAGTACTATTTATATGGTTTAAATTGAGATAGGTTCATGGGCCAAACAAATCGGTCAAATAATTTTATAATTTACAATATTTCTTTACATTATGACATACAGTTTTAATTTAATGAATTGGGTATACAGAAAATTACGCAGATAATTGGAAAAAATATCAATCAAATCACTTTCAATTGTGCTGAAGAAGGACCAAGCCGTGGTTCAGAAGACATCAAGACAGAATGTAACGGCAACTGTTTGGATTTTTGCTTCTTTTCTGTCTTTTTGATGGACGTCATGGGTGGAAAAATCACAATCAACTTAAAAGAACTGCACTAAAATATAAAAAGAAGAAACACATGCACACCGGAAAACAGCTAGAAGCGCACTGAGTAGAGAAAGGGCGCTTGAGTTACGGCAGTGAAGCACCACAAGTCGGGAGTGCTCGGTCCGACTGGAAAAGGGCCATAAAAGTGAACCGCCGCAAAACGAGACCCTATTGTACACACACACACACACACACACACACACACATATATACATATATATATATAACGTAATTTAATATTTAAGCCCAATTTAATTACAAAAACATTTGTTTTTATGAATGTAATTGAGATGCATTCCTGAAGATGACACGAAGAGGGTCGAAACATGTTGGAGTTGTAATATTCTAATTTTAAATTTTTTGGTCTTATCTTATACAATTTAATGTGTCAGATGTAAGGTCAGTACATAGGGTCTTCATAGACAATTTGTGTCCAAAACGCCTATCATAATGACGGCCTATAATCTTGCAGTTTTTTGTAAGTTTAAAACTTAAACAAGAATAATATAAGGGTAAATCTATCCCTTTACAGGACCTGGACAGGCCCTGAGGTTTCCAGGAGTTTGAGGCTCCCGGAATTTCTGCACAACCAGCACATAAATGTGGTAAGGTTATCAGCACTGCGCACCCGCCGCCTATCAACAGCAAACACCATTTGTACTCATTTCTGTTAGAGTCTGCACTGTGACCCTGTGGTCACAGTGCGGATAGAAGGATTAAGTCTACGAAGAATCCCAATAACCCCATCAGGAATTGAACCCGCGATCTTCCGGGTTGTAGCGCTGTGCCTTAACCAACTGTGCCACCGCGTGCCCCAACCAAAGTACAGGTTATATCAATAAGTGAGGTGTCTATCATTTTAACCTTCGACGGGGACTACACTAATGCCACTTACGGTATGACAAAAACGACCAGCAAGTGCATATACAAGTATGTAAATTTAGAGTATTATAAACAGCGCGATCTTCTACATGTCTCGGCGAACTGATGTGGCCATCTTGAGGGAGGTGTTCTTCGAAGGATATATTACATAGAGGGCCAAAATAATTTAATTTACTCCACGGTGCAGAGTCCTTCTTGAGCAGCTAACTGGTTTGCAGCTAGTCAAGAAATTACCCGCATTTCACGGAACCCGAAGGTTCATTACCGCACTCACAAACGTCCGCCATCTATCTCTATCCTGGGCCCGCCCAATCCAGTCCATATAACCACATCCCACCTCCTGGAGATCCATCCTAATATTATCCACCAATCTACGCCTAGGTCTCCCCAGTGGTCTCTTTCCCTCCGATTTCCCCACCAAGACCCTATACACCTCCTTCTCCTCACCCATACGCGCCACATGCCCAGCCCATCTCATTCTTCTCGATTTTGTCACCCGCACAATATTGGGTGATGATTACAAATCATTTAGCTCCTCGCTATGCAATCTCCTCCATTACCCCCTTACCTCGTCCCTCCTAGGTCCAAATATTCTCCTCAACACCATGTTCTCAAAGCCCCTCAGCTTCCTTTCCTCCCGCAATGTCAATGACCAAGTTTCACACCCATACAAAACAACAGGCAAAATTATAGTTCTATATATCTTGATCTTTAAATTTTTGGACAACAACCTGGAAGACAAAAGATTCTGCACTAAATGATAGCAAGCACTTCCTGACCTCAATCTGCTCTTAATTTCTTCCGCAATAGAATTTTGATTTCTTAAAGTTGTAAAATAATTTAATTTACAAACCTAAAATACCAAGTTGTAAATAAAATTTTAAAATCTATGACAAATATAAAATACTGTTGGTCTCGTTTTGTGACGGTTCGTTTTGCGTCGATTCACTTTTACGACCCTTGTCGAGTCGAACCGAGCACTCCCTATTGCGGTGCTTCACTGTCGCAACTCAAGCGTCCTTTCTCTACTCAGTGCGCTTCTAGCTCTTTTCCGGTGTGCACGTGTTTCTTCTTTTTCTATTTTAGTGCAGTTCTTTTAAGTTGATTGTGATTTTTCCACCCATGACGTTCATCAAAACGACAGAAAAGAAGAAGAAAATCCAAACAGTTGACGTTACATTCTGTCTTGATGTCTTCTGAACCACGGCCTGGGCATTCCTCAACAATATTAAAAGTGATTTGATATATTTTTTCAATTATCTGTGTTACTTTCTATATACCCAATTCATTAAATTAAAACTGTATGCCATAATGTAAAGAAACATTGTAAATTATAAAATTATTTGACTAATTTGTTTGGTCCATGAACCTACCTCAATTTAAACCATTTAAATAGTTTTCGTTTTACGACGATTCGATTTACAACCAAATATTCGAGAATGTCATAACTGAACATTAAGAACCAAATAGATGCCACTTATTATTTTATTGTACTTCTTATAGGCTCAACATGTTTCGGCCACTGCTATGTCCATCATCAGGAGCTCACGACTATAATGTTGATTACCACATTGGTCGTTTCATTCTTGATTTGCTGTAGGTTGGAAGTTAGGTGCGGGTAGGCTGGGGTAATGTCCGGGCTGCAGGCTATAGCACGTGAACTCCTGATGATGTGCATAGTAGTGCCCGAAACATGTTGAGCCTATAAGAAGTACAATAAAATAATAAGTGGCATCTAGTTGGTTCTTATTCTTCAGTTATCACAATGATGCACGGTCCAACACACATCAAGTTCAAGGACGTAACCCCGTCGTAAAACGAGACTCTGGCGTACTTATAAAATTATATGTGCTGAGATTTGGGTATTGATATTCTGTATATATGGTGATACCATCCAAGCGCAGTTGGTAGTGCTGTGTCTGCTGTTTGCGCTGTAAAGTAAATTATTTTGACGTTCTATGTAATATATTCTTCAAAGAACATTTCTCTGAAGATGGCCATAATAGATGGCCGAAACATGTATCAGGCTACGCTGTTTATAATACAATAAATTTACACATCTGTATATGCACTAGTTGGTCGTAACGGTCATAATGAATCATCAGTGAACTGTCATGAATCATTTTAAAACAGACATTTACACAGTGTCCTACAGTGAGCCTAGTGCAAGGTGTAGCCAATGGGCGCGTTGTTCCTGTACTAATAGGAACACATGATTTCAGGTATCAGTTACCCATGACGATTGATCCGCTTCAGCTAAACAGTTATGTGAAATGATGCAGGCTCTTTCCGGTTCCTCTCCCTGCGCAACACAGGTCATGGGACAACTGCAATCCCTATCGGCGAACCCATAGAGACCGGCTATTCTACTACTGGTGTATTCCCAACCTGTTTGGTGCCACTGAAATACTTTTACATATTTCAGTATGAATGCTGTAGCCTGAAATGCCACTCAATTATTTCCACAGTTAACAGGGCCCCAAATCGTGATATAACCGTTTGCAGGACTTGATTGGAAGTCAGCATTTCCTTCAAAATGCATTCAGACCCAAGACAACTTACGACAGTGCGATATCAGATGTTTATTGGACCGTGCATCATTGTGATAACTGAAGAATAAAGAACCAACTAGATGCCACTTATTTTATTGTACTTCTTATAGGCAAAACATGTTTCGGGCACTACTATGCCCATCATCAGGAGCTCATGACTATAATGTTGATTACCACATTGGTCGTTTCGTTCTTGGTTTGCTGTAGGTTGGAGGTTAGGTACGGTTAGGCTGGAGTGGTGTCCGGTCTGCAGGCTAAAGCACGTGTTTTAGCCTGCAGCCCGGACACTTCTCCAGCCTACCCCCAAATATCTTCCAACCTACAGCAAACCAAGAACGAGACGACCAATGTGGTAATCAACATTATAGTCGCGAGTTCCTGATGATGGGCATAGTAGTGTCCGAAACATGTTGAGCCTATAAGAAGTACAATAAAATAGTAAGTGGCATTTAGTTGGTTTTTTTTATTCTTCAGTGCGATATCAGGTTTTCACAGCGGAGAATGTTCAGATCTTACGGGTTGTGACACCGTACATTCTTGTGCTGTCCAAATCCACCGCCGAAACGAAAGACGTGAGCATGCGGTCAGGTTACACGCGTCGAAGGTGAAAAGGAATTTAATCCAGTCGTGTAGACAACAGTTCGACGCCCGCCCCACCCCGTCCCGGAATTATTAGCAAAGTTGCTTCCAGAACTCATAAGAGGGATCCAGAACATTGCCGTCTGTCAGAAGTACGGAATCCATCCGAAAGAACCGAAAACAAATTTTAGTATTCCCTATGTTTGGCGCCCACCCCCCCCCCCCCTCCGCCGCCGGACCGACGCAGACCTCTGCAACGTGGAGTCTGCGGGGGCCTCATATACGCCACTGATCTTACGATAAAATACCAAAGAAAAAAGTAAAAATATTCAGATCAGTACGCGGCTGAACAATATGAACTTATAAATACAGTCGAACCCTGTTATAACTACATCGGTTTATACACCTCGCCTAGAGCGCTAGATATTCTGTGGTAACATTTAATTCCTCATGCGGTGGTGCAGTTAGTACAGGCACTGCGCTACAAGCTGGAAGGTTGCGGGTTCGATTCCCGAAGGGGATCATCGACTCTATCCTTCCGGCCGCACTATGGTCCTGGGGTCGACTCAACTTCTAACAGAAATGAGTAACAGAGATGTCTCCTGGGGGTAAAGGTGGCGAGTACGTTGGGGTGACATCCTTGCCAACTTCACATGCCAACTGTCTAGAAATTATGGCAGCTTCAACCTCCTGACGCCCTAAGGATCTGTCCCGGCCTGTGCAGGGATTGCTACCGGGATTCGAACCCTGAATCGTCCAGTCTGTAACCCAATTCCTACACTACATACTATGTCCAGGCCCATTTATATAGCCTACACAAATTTCTCTTCACCAAAAAATAGAGCCAACTTAGATTACACTACGAATGGCACAATAAATTCTTCGAGAATGTGATAGAGTTTAAACGTTGGGTAGCGACAGTAACAAATGGAAATTGCATTCGCAGAGAAGTTAAAAGCAGACAATTTCGATAATTCACTTCAGAAGAACTCGTCTTTCCTGCCTCCTATCTTAAAGCAGCACAACTGGCCTCGTCTTTCTTTCACAAATTGAAGTAACTTGCTTGGTCTCTCAGCACACAGAGAGGATGAAGACTGAACGTGTCAGAGCCGAGTGTCCTGAAGTAGATTTTTGATCTTATGAGAAAGGATATTACAGGAGGCTGGTGAAGGACCTTCAGCAATTGTACTCGTCATTAAAAATTATGAGAGTGATGGTATCACTGACACAAAAACAGCAGGGTATGTAGCACGCAGGGATAGAAAGGGAAATACATAGTATTTTTTTACGTTTTGTTGACCGTGCATCCCAGGAGGTCAAAATTGCATTACACAGCCTCTGGTATCATCACACCTATAGGTGTGATGATACCGGCGGCTGTGTAATGCAATTTTGACCTCCTGATGATGAGCACATGGTGCTCGAAACATGTAGAGGCATGAAATAAACTTATTGTAAAGCAAAAATTTTGTGTATCAAGTTGGTTAATTACTGAGATAAATACAGTGCATTATGTTGCATCGGTTAGAATTTTGTATGAGTGTGAAACTTGGTCGCTCACATTGAGTGACGATATTTGAGAGTTGAGTTTTCAGGAGAATATTTGGGCCTAAGAGGGACGAGGTAACAAGGGAGTGGAGAAAACTACATAATGAGAAGCTTAATTATCTGTGCGCCTCACGCAATATTGTTCGGGTGACCAAATCGAGAAGAATGAGATGGGCGGGGCATGTAGCACGTATGGGGAAAGGAGAGGTGTATATAGGGTTTTGGTGGGGGAAACCTGAGGGAAGGAGGCCACTTGGGAGACCCAGGCGTAAATGGGAGCATAATATTAAGATGGATGTTCAGGAAGTGGGATGTAGGGGTATGGACTGGATCGAGCTGGCTCAGGATACGGACAGGTTGCGGACACTTGTTAATGTGGTAATGAACCTTCGGTTTCCGTAAAATGCGGGGAATTTCTTGACTAGCTGAGAACCGGTTAGCTTCTCAAGAAGGACTCTGCTCCATGGAATAAGTAAGTAAGTAAGTAAGTATTTATCAGAAAAAGTGAAGGAAGAAGACAACCTGGGAGACAGAAGAATTATAACTTTCTGAAAGAGATCTGAAAGAAAAAGTGGGTGACGGTATGGAGTGGCTTCAGTTGGCTCGATTTAAGCTCCATTGGAAGGATGTTGTAAATGTGGGAATATACTTTCGGTTTCCACAATTCTAGACCAGCACAGCGACTGCCAACTTAATAGAAGAACGTTCGCACTTGGCGGACTTTGAAAGTCCTAATATTAAAGAAGCATTCAGGACAGTAAAGAAAAGAGACGAGAGGACAACAATTGAACTGCATAAACAAACCATTGTGTCTGCGGTACTCCAGCACTGTCTTGCTTGTATATTAACACTTACACTAGCACTGCCTCTGCTCTTACAGTGGTACTTACTCTAGCACTGTCTGCTTGTACATTAACACTTACACTAGCAGTGCCTCTTCACTTACACTAGCACTGCCTCTGCTCTTACAGTGGTACTTACTCTAGCACTGTCTGCTTGTACATTAACACTTACACTAGCACTGCTTCTTCACTTACACTAACACTTACACTAGCACTGTCTCTGCTTTTACACTAACACTTATACTATCACTGTCTCTGCACTTACACTAGCACTGTCTCTGCTTTTACACTAACACTTACACTAGCACTGTCTCTGCTCTTACACTGATAGTTGCTGTAGCACTGTCTTGCTTGTATATTAACACTTACACTAGCACTGCCTCTGCTCTTACAGTGGTACTTACTCTAGCACTGTCTACTTGTACATTAACACTTACACTAGCACTGCCTCTTCACTTACACTAACACTAGCACTGTCTCTGCTTTTACACTAACACTTATACTATCACTGTCTCTGCACTTACACTAACACTTACACTAGCACTGTCTCTGCTTTTACACTAACACTTACACTGTCTCTGCACTTACACTAACACTTACACTAGCACTGTCTCTGCACTTACACTAACACTTACACTAGCACTCTCTCTGCTTTTACACTAACACTTGCGCTAGCATTGTCTCTGCTTTTGCACTGTGATTTAAACTAGCTCAAAAGGTTTTCTCCCCTGCAGTCTGCGCACTATGCCCATGTTGTCCAGTAGCTGCATGGCCTCGACGTTCTCGTGATGCTGGGGTCTTCCTTCGTGCTTTTGTACAAACCTCTGCATTTTGCTAGTCACAACATCCACTTGCAGGTCTCTGTGGAGGTGACTGTTTCCAATGTACCAGGGTGAAGCCTATTATGGACGGATTCAAAATCTTCCCACAATTAAGTAATCGAAGTGGAGTTACAGCTGTATTTATAATTGACCTGGACTCCAGATCTGTCAGTCTCAAGCCCCAGCTGTTTCACCCAGGTCAGAGAATCACCGGTGTCCATTAACTAAGAGGTTTTTGCGGGCCTTATGATCGGTCTGGGTGGTTCGGAGAAGCGAGAAAATCTCTTGTTAGTGCCCAGGAATCGAACCATGATTTCTTACTTGTCCATTTTACAGCTAGTCACTATACCGAATGGAACATCACTTGCTGCCTTCAAAGTAAAGATGTCTTAAAGTGAAGTTAAGTAACAGTTCCAGTTCTATGCTGAACATTAAGGCAGCTACAGGGTCAATCAAAAAGTTTGTAAATATGTAACACAGTCACTCTTCCTTGTCACTGTCACAAAAAAATCAAAGCTCTCACTTAAAGATTTGATTTTAAATTACATGACCTAAACAAGCAATAGTGGGCCTACGCAAGAAAATCAAATATGGAGGATTAAATCTAACGAAGAATTAGATAAACCGATAAAACATAAAAATATAGTCAATTATATTGAAGCTCAAAGACTAAGCTGGTTTGGTCACGTACAGAGAATGCCAGATACTAGAATAGTCAAGTAGATATTTAAATGGAATCCTCTAACCAAAAGATCACAAGGAAGACCCAAGTACCGATGGGAGGATGACGTCAAACATGACATTTGCCAAATGAAGGTTAAAAATTGGATAACCTGCGTCCAGGATCGAGGGAAATGGAAAGATGTCGTTGAGAAGGCCATAAATTTCAACCACTAAAGGAAGTTCAGTGCAAGAAGAAGAAGAAAAATAAGAAGAAGAAACAAGCAATAGTCGCTGTCAATACAAGACAGGCAACGTAACGCTGAAGCGCGTTCGCGTAACAACAATTGTAAAAACAAGAATAAGCAGCCTATTACATATTCTGATTATGTGCCTTAGTTATACGGCATGGAAATCGGATCCTTCCTGCGTCTTATTATTTGCCATCCGTGTCCTCTCTGGCTCTACCACATTTCTCCACATTATCACAAACACGGCACCATTTTCGGGAAAAATCTACTACACATTACTAAAAATCTACTGAACATATACTAAAAATCTACTAAACATATACTAAAAATCTACTGAACATCTACTAAAAATCTACTAAACATCTACTGAAAATCTACTGAACATCTACTAAAAATCTACTGAACATCTGCTAAAAATCTACTAAACGTCTACTAAAAATCTACTGAACATCTACTAAAATCTACTAAACATCTACGAAAAATCTACTAAACATCTACTGAAAATCTACTGAACATCTACTAAAAATATACTGAACATCTACTAAAAATATACTGAACATCTACTGAAAATCTATTGAACATCTGCTTAAAATCTACTGAACATCTACTGAAAATCTACTGAACATCTACTGAAAATCTACTAAAAATCTACTGAACATCTACTGAAAATCTACTAAACATCTGCTAAAAATCTACTAAACATCTACTAAAAATCTACTGAAAATCCACTGAACATCTGCTAAAAAATCTACTGAAAATCCACTAAAAATCTACTGAACATCTACTGAAAATCTACTGAACATCTACTGAAAATCTACTAAACATCTGCTAAAAATCTACTGAACATCTACTAAAAATCTACTGAACATCTACTAAAAATCTACTGAACATCTACTAAACATCTGCTAAAATCTACTGAACATCTGCTAAAAATCTACTGAACATCTACTAAAAATCTACTGAACATCTACTAAAAATCTACTAAACACAGTAGGTGAGTGATCAGCTTGTCGCAAAAACCTCTACCTAACAACACACAACACTCACAACAGACAGACATCCATGCCCCCAGTGGGATTCGAACTCACAGTCCCAGCAGGTGAGCGGCCGCAGACCCACGCCTTAGACCGCGCGGCCACTGGGACTGGCAACCAGATGTGTTCAATACGATTAATATTTACTGATACTATACTGAGCAAAGGTTTAAAAACAAACATTCAGCCAGGGTGTAGACAGAGGCCAAGAAATGTAGCTATTTGCACTTCCCCGTGTGAGAACTAAGGATTAAATTGGCACTCATTTTATGTGTATATAAAGGTAACAAAATTGATAATTTATACATAAAAAGAGGCAATTATGTATGATTCCAGCCCTTTCCTGTCAAGGTTCTTTAGCATCTGCGTGTCATTTCAGGATAATACGTGCAGTCGTAAGATGACAACCTGGTAATACACAACTTGCATAATACCGCCCGCATACACACAATACTCGTTATATAAAACCAGCAAAAACATATATAGTAAACAACCAAACCGGAAACTACACTGTATTTATGTAAAACAGAAATGTACTGAACACAGCCAACTTAAAATAATTATATACGGCTAATATACATCAGTCTTATTACAATTTTAACAAACAAATGTAAATGAAACAAATTAAAGCAAAAAAACGCAATCCCATTACAGGCCTGTTACGTATGTGTGTCACCTCCCTCTAGTTCTGAGGTGAGGAATGAGCGGAGCTAAACCTCCATTCTTCTTGTATGCCTTCATGATACGTAAAGGTAAAGCAGTCCAATTACAGGCCTGGACAGGCCCTTGAGGGTTCCAGGAGGTTGAGGCTCCCAGATTTCAAGACAATCGGCACATGAAGGTGGTAAGGATGTCAGCCCTACGTACCGGCCGCCTTTACTCCCTCAGGAAATATTCCTGGTATTCATTTCTGTTGGAGGCTGTCAACCTATGGGCCACAGTGCGACCGGAAGGATTATGTCAATGAAAAATTCAAATGACACCATCGGGAATCGAACCCGCGACTTTCCGGCTTGTAGCGCAGTGCCTCAAACCAACTGCGCCACCGCGAGCCCCAAATTAATTAAACATAAATTATATTTTCGTTTTTAGTGCGTGTAAATAGTAGCGAAAAGCGCCTATTAGCTTCGCCTTGTACGTTTGTCTGTCTGTCCGTCCGTCCGCATGTATCAGCGCGGCCCCCACCGGACAAATTTTCGTGCAATTTGACAACGGGGACTTTTTTAAAAAAATCTGTCTAGAAAATTCAAATGTGGTTTAAAACGGACAACAATATCGGGCACTTTACATGCAGACCTGTCAGTTCTTTCAGTGTCTCCTACAAAACGGCGAATTTAAACCATCAATTACCGTCAGGATTTTTAAACGCGTTCGCGTAACTCGCGAAAGGCGCCTATTACCTCCCCCATGTCTATTTACCAACCTGTTCGCACTATCAGCACAGCTCCCATGGGACTAAATTTTGTAAATGTTGTATCCTTTTCTCTGGGTAATTCCCCGGCGTCTGAATTTTATATGCCGACGTTTCGGAACAGTGTTCCGAAACGTCGGCATATAAATTTCTGACGCGGGGGAATTACCCAGAAGAAAACACACAACATTCAGAACACGGCGAAAGTTTGAAATCAAGAAATTTTGTGAAATTCTATATACTGGGGGTCTTTTAAGAATATCTGTCGAGACACTACAAATTTTGGCGCAATCTGACAACAGTATCTGGCACTTTACATGAAGAAGGAATTGTGTTTCAAATTTTTTTTAAATCTTCATGTTTGCACCGTGCATCAATGATAATTAAACACTTTACCATCCAACTAATGCACAATATATAATATGTAGATACAATTAAAATTATAAAATATTTAAAAGTGCTCCAACATGTTTCGGATCACAGAGGATCCATCATCAGGGAGCCTTGTACAGTGCTTGG
>Ga0123352_10011517_pt1 | contig 13943 bp, 9 predicted proteins | sample TergutLab28metaG_FD_89700 | JGI IMG/M metagenome (GOLD analysis project Ga0123352, IMG submission 89700) | Labiotermes labralis P1 segment gut microbial communities from Petit-Saut dam, French Guiana - Lab288 P1 | ecosystem: Host-associated > Arthropoda: Insects > Digestive system > Gut ...
CCTGGCGGTGATTTCAGGAACTTTTCAATGCGCGTTCATATACTCACTCGCAGTTCTCCATATTAGTGTTAACAAATACATTACAGAACATCCATAATGACAAACATAAGTAACGTGCCAGTGTCACAAGTATGAGACACCGGAGTGTATTAAATGGAGTAGAAAGGAAACACTGTAAGACATTTTATTAATGCAATAAATATACGTCACCTACTTTTAAATTTTAAATTTACTTCAAGCCTGATTTTAACAGTGACTATATTTAGCATTTATAACACGTTACGAAAATACAATATTGGAAGATGGTACAGTCATACCGAATTGTGCAGCGACTGTGAAGATCTGAAAGAGTAACAAATAAATACAATAAAAATTATACAATTTTTCTTGGACCACCTCTTCTAAATCTTTTCTGATTGTTGTTTTAAAAATAAGCAATGCCTTTCTTTCAAACTTTCACGAGAAGTGGCTCAGCCTGTAGCGAGGAGATTTCTACTAGGTTTCGAAAGTGCCCATGATGATCCATAAATTCTTCATATTTATGGAACCCGACGATTTCTCACAGCATTAAAAAATACTTATTTTTGAACATCATTACAACAATATTCTTTGTAATATTTTTATTTTATTTTATTATGCATGCTCCATTACTATAAGTAATAGTACATGCTTTGTTGGCTTACATATTTACTTCTTTTCTAAGCTTACTTACTTACTATATACACAAGTTAGTGATTCTTCTACATGTTATTTTATACTCTATAATTTTTCAAGGGTTATGCTGAACACATATTTGTTAAAAATTTTGGCGTATTTGTTAATAAGATTATCTTTACTTTCTAATATTATCCTTCCATCTACGTATGCCTCCATTATTTTTTCCTCACACCCGGTTTTTCTGACAAATTTCGTCCCTTGATTTATATTCACATTATTTTTCAAATTGCTAAATTATATCATGTCGAATGACACATTAATTGTATATGTATAAGTGCAAAAGTCTTGGAACAAAACGACAATTTAAGTTTATTTCGCAAGTACAAAAATTCCTGTGCTGTATTAGATCTACTTTAACAATGTTATGAAACAACCTGTGGGATTTGTGGTTGATGCTCTGATGTCGAAGGTATACCAGTTTAGCGACTGTTTAAATGCTCATATCAGCTCGAACTGCCAGATGTCTGTTTTGTATAGGAAGTGTACCCAGATCGAGTCGCAGCAGACCCCGTCTTTCCCAACCAGTATGATCCACAATTTTCTCAACAGTCTGCAGGAGTGAAATACAGAATGTTGCAGCTACTCCTTCCTCGCCCCTGTCTACTACATAACACTTTAACATACACCACTATCAGTTCACTTAAAAGTAATATCTACAATTGTTACAAACTACTGCATTCTTTGTGGATACAGCTAAATATTTGATTCTACAACGAGTTTGCTCGGTAATTAGTAAACAAAACCCGATCTTTATTAACCCTTTAAGGAAGAAAATGAGTCTATTTGATTTAAAGGTCCAGTCCGCACCGCGCAGTGAACACTGTCTGCCTCGGTTATAATAACCGATAAGTTAATGCTGTATAGAGGAATAATCGCTATTTGTTCTGAGATCCACTTAAAACACAGAAATACAATGTAGGCAGAAGACAATTTCTGAATGTTATAGCTGGTGATATGTTGAGCAAGTTTCAAGCTTTAACATGTTAACATGTAATTCGGACGTGCATTCTGTAATAAAATGTTTATCTAAACGACTGCACAGCCTTGAACCTTTCATTATCATTTTCTCCTCAGACATCAAGCTCTTGTCACATTTGTAGAACTATATCCGAGTCATGGTACATACCGCATAAACGTTATTCTATTGGACCCTAAGTTTAAGTGTTCTCTCTCTCTCACTATGTAATTCCAACTTAGACTCAGCGCCTTGGGCTGCTTTCCATTATTACCGTAACATCTTGTGCATATCTAAACAGCAGCATACATCAGCCATGACAATGTCAAGTTGCGGCCTCGAGCGCCTGCTAATGCAAACTTTAATCAATTCTTCTACCAAGAATTGTAAAAAGGAGCAAAAAATGTCAGCATGTAATCTCTAGCGACATTCCACTCATTTCACTAGAGAGCGAGAAATATATAAAGATTAGAGAAATTAAAGAATCACAAGTAAAATGGGAAAGAATAGAGAAGAATATGAACTATAAAAAGAGGATACGGAAATGAAAATGGAAATAAATGCAATGGAATGAATAAGGTGTAAGAAAACAGAAAATGAAAAGAGGTAACTAAAAAGAGGGAGCAAGAAGAAGTAATGGAAGAGATTTCATGTTCGTAGGTCTACGTCCGAAAATTTCCTGAAATTCGCAGCACTTACACCACCCGCACTCTCATAAAACAACAGAGTTCGACACTTATGGACTATTTGCAGCACAGTGGCCACCTACAGCAGTGCGAGAATTGAATCTTCCACAGTCACGATTAACTAAATTAAAGTGGCCAGAATTTAGCCAGCTTCAACAGAAAATACAAAAAAAATAGAGGAAAATTAAGAAACCTGGTGCAAAATAAAACACCTAAAGATAACAATTTGACAACAATAAATCCTTAAACCATTGTTAGTTTCCTGTAGAAATTAGTGGACAAAATTAAAAATAATCTCCTCGTAAATGAGCACCGACTTTAATAAACACTTCGTGAATTTTTCTATCGTCATACTTGCCTCTCTGTAAAATTAAATACAAGACTAAAAGGTGCATTTCAGTAAACAGCGTACGTATGATCCATCTTGTTAGCCATCTTAGTTATTACGTTCAGCGACTGTCTCAGATAATCTTACTTGTCCTCGATCCTTCACCTAGGCTAGTTTCCCCTACTGCATTATAGGTCAGTTTCATGTATGACGTCATGGAAATGTGTTGCACTTCAGAGTCAATTTTCTTTTACAGATTAAATGAAAGATTAAATAGACAGCCTTTAAATAACTTTATTAGAGTGGTAAAATAAAGAAGATATATGGCGCCAGTAACCAGGACTGAACGGACGAAAAATACTAAAATGTTTTACGTTAGAAAACCACCTGAAAGACAAGGCATGAGTGGATAATACTAAAATCAATAATAATTACTAGATCAAACTCGAAGGAAATAATGCACAAGGCAGTGGCTTTGCCCGGGGTAGAAACTGGTCATAGGCTTTTATGGGCACGGCAATGAACCTTCCGATTCCATGTAAGGCAGGTCACTGAATAGATAACAGTCCCTCCAGGAGACTTTGTTCCTTCATAGTGATCTTTATTGAAAACAATATTTCCACTGCAAACTGTCCGTAATAACTTGTGTCAGTGTGCAGCGTGGAACGGTGTTCTGAAAATGTATGGTTTTGGAAAATGGTAAGACACAAGGCACAGATCATTTCCAAAGCCCAACTGTTCTATAGCTGCAGACCCCTTCCTTCCAATGCCTGACACTCGTCCGGCGTTCGTATCGACCTTGCCTCATAGTACAAACAAACCCACGGCATTTCTCCGTGTAAGTTACCGTCCTGTGCCCATAAAATCCCTCTTAAAAAAACAAAATAACCATAAATTGATACATAAATTCGACGTGTCCATTTGTAATTCCAAATTCCAAGTCAGAATTCTTTGCAAATCAAGACATTATCTAAAAGTTCATAACATTACTATTCCTATAAACACAATTAATCACATTACTTTATGGTATAATTGTAATAAAGTATACTGAAGTGTCAAAATCAATACTTACTACAATATTTAAACAACCATTCTCAGATCACGAAAACAATAGACAAAGTGGTGAGGTTTGAATCCGGCATCGTCTCCCCTCCCTGCCTACAGTGCACAAGTCTACCTGCTATGTTGACTACCATATTCTAGGGAACATTCTTATCAATTTTTTAAGTACTATCATACGCTTTAATATACCATAGCAAGTTTTGTACTACATGTCGCAACGAATTTAATTGAATGACACAATGTTATTATTGATAACCGGAAATTCGTAACACGTGTTCCAATAATGCACCAATAACTAAGAAAGAGAATGTTAAATAGTAGATTAAACAGAAGAGTAGAAATGACAGCAGATAGAATGAATTAACACGCAGAACGGAGGAAGCTGCTAGGCAGTTAGGAGTGAAAGAAATCAGTCTTTCCCTAGCCCCAAATTACACAGTTTCTTGGATAAATGCAAAAAGAATAAGTTATGTAAATAGAAACGTACTGTTTCTAATCGTATCACACCCTATATCGGGCGGAAAATATTATTTCTTGTAACTTGTTACATATTTATCATACCGAACAATGTTAACGATCAAAATCTCATTATGTTATAATCATAATTTTTCGAAATGCTTTCAGTTTCCTAGAAAATCTTCATATTTAGAAATCTGTTTCATATAAAATGTTTACATTAGACAGACATAAATAAAAATTATTTTTGCTTAACTTTCAGTCTACACCCCAACATCACTTTATACATCTAAAGTATTGTACTAATTTTGCAGAAAAGTCACGCGGAACAACAAGAATGGTCTTTCAATCTGCCTTAAATATATTCACTTACAACCGAATAACAATAGCCACAACCAAAACACAATTAGCAGATTTAACCTATCTGTCAGCATCGGCTAAATCAGCGAACTGGGGGGTGCAAGCGGTAAAGATGCTTCTGTCACAGTTTGTATGTGTCACTCTGTCAGATTCAACTAGAAGTTTATAGATTTTCTCTAACACTACGAGAAGGGACACTGACTTGCAACTTCAGACTGGTTGTTAGCTAAAGACTTCCTTATGTTTTAAGCAGAAGATTCTTGCACTGTACAGAATTCAGTTAAACGTTTAAATGCTTTAAGGACAGATGAAACGTAATCTTTTCCGTTAATTCGACTAAAGGAAGAAGAATCAATGTGGAATTGATCCGTACGTAACATTGCAGTAGACCGCTTTTACGTCCTTCCCAATGTAAAATTTGTGAGGCAATATCACTAGTTTCTTAGTAATCGTAGAGCTAGACATATACACATTATGGCTATTTGTTATGTAAAGACAGTAGAAAATGTATCAACTAATTACTTGAAGAATTGCATAGATTAGCCTGCTGAAGCTTCATAGATTTCAAATATTTTGAAAAATGGACAACGTCAAAAATGATACTGGTATGATGGTTATTTTCATTAAATCCAATTGAAGGTTACTGATGAAGAAGATATTAACGGAGCGCATAGTAATGACAGCATAGCGGCTGAAAAGAACGGCTTAGCAACGTCAATAACAAAGTCACGACATAAACCTCATCCAACTCTCACAAATTTATACGGCCTTCCATTTGGCTTTTTTGAATGCGTTTTCTCCCGTAATATACAGACATTCCTTCTCTTCCTCGATTTAACTCTATATCCAGACCAGAAGGATCTAATGAATTTCATCACTTTAAAAATATTACAGGATCAGTGTGGGTCGTAAAGTTTCGGGTTATGAGAATGTATCTACTGATTCGTAAGGCACAACCGTTATATGGGAATAACAATCAAAACGACAGCGACTTTTCTCGGGTTACAAAAGTCGGAGACGGCCTCCAGATGTCAATGGTAGCAGTCCATATACTGAATGAGCACCCGCACACTACCGACAAAGCAAGATCTTCTAGCTTGGGGGTTACCCGAAGGCGTAACTGCTCAATGGAAAACTTAAAATGTTACGGACTGTATCACAGTGCCCCGAAATTGTATAGGTCTTTTGGAACAAAGTAGGCAAGGAAAATGGACATGGGATTTGGAATTTGAAATTGTTTCCTAAAGGTCAGAGTCACTGAATACAGTTACAAGAGAACTAGCAAGGTGTATCTTAGATAAGTGAGATTAGAGGAATTCAGATGGAAAAGACCACCACAGAAAGAATTTGTTCCTACAGAAAATTTAGGTACAGAATTTTAGGTACACAAGAGAATTATACCTCTAGTTGATTGTGTCAAACTTGTTAGTAATACAGTATCAATTATTCTAAGAGGTCGTTTATGTGATATTATTATTCTTAAAGTGCGTGCCACAACTGAAGTGAAAGTGATGATCAATGGCATCGCATTGCTGCTGTCTGTGCCACACGACAATTGTGTTCAGAGAATTCCATGTGGAAGTACGGACAGAACACATTTGCAAACCGACATCTAGGAACAGTAGTCTCCATGATTCGATGTTCGAGTAGTGAAATTCACAACATCGCAAAACGTAATTGTCAACAGAATCATGTTCCTACATAGTAACATTCGTAAATACGAGTTTTATTCCTAATGACTGGAAGAATGGCTTCAGATCGATAGCATACTGATGCTGTGAAAGATACTGAAGTAGATTTTTCAGTCTAAGAGGGACAAACAATATAACAACATATTCGTATTGCCATCTCGACACAGGTTTTGCCATCTCTTGGTTTCCCTGTGTCTATAAGCAAATGCTGAGATGGTTCCCAAAATTCCAAGTTGCCACTACATGCTTCTCATATAGCCCTCCCGACTTAAATCTAGTAGTAACCAATTTCATGTTTTGTTTACGTGTAAAATAACCACTGCCACCGGGTAACAACCCAATTCCAGTAAATAAATAAATATAAATAATTAATAAAAAATTTGTGTAATAATATAAACACTTGGGTTCGAAAAATTTCGAGGAGTTTCTTGAGAAATTGAGTAGTACGATTTTCAAGAAGGACGCCGCTCCGTGGGGCTGGTAACTCACTAGGAAGGCTTGGTGGCGTTCACTTTGTGGAAAATAATTAATATATATTAATTCGCATGGTCGTCGGTCAAAGAATGGGCACAATAAGCAACACGATCGTACAATGAATGGGCTTACTCAAAAGGGTATTTACATTCTCCGGCACATTGCAGATTTTAGATCCTACATGGCGTTCGGGAAAATGGATACTTTTCCAGTAACCGCTTTTGACAGTAGTTTGGCTTGCATCTTGAAGGTTACGTTTCTGGAAAATGACGCTTTACATGTCGTCGCGCTGTTCGAATGTTACGGGAGTTGTATTTTTGTAGTCTTTAGAATGTTACCTTCTGCTTTACAGTCGCTAATGAAAGCAGAGAATACTATAACCTGAGGTAATAGTTTAATATTTCAGGTTTTTATCGCTGCACCGTGCATTTTGCAAACTACGCAGTTCACATACCAACAAATGCACTATTTATTAACTTGGTTAAATGTTTAAAACGTGATACGAGTATATAATGACGTAATTTTACCGAGTGTTTTAACGTAAATATAACTTTAGTTAGGTACAGATAAAGCTCCCTGATGATGGTCATTGATGAACGAAACATGTAGGAGTGATACTATTGTGCATTTTAATGTAAATTTAAAACTTTTAACCAAGTTACTAAATAATGCATTTGTTGGTGTGAGAACTACGTAATATCTCAGGTTATTTAGCAATCATGCACAGACGTGCATATGAGTGTACATTATAAGTGAGGTACTGTGGAATTTGTCCTCTTTCGTCCATTCTGATTCACTATTCACCCTGCAGCCGTTAATTGAGCAGGTGACCGCTATTCCTATTTGTTGCACGGTTGATATCCCAATGACCGCTGTGCCTATTTGTTGCACGGTTGATATCCCAGTGACCGCTGTGCCTATTTGTTGCACGGTTGATATCCCAGTGACCGCTGTGCCTATTTGTTGCACGGTTGATATCCCAAAGACCGCTGTACCTATTTGTTGCACGGTTGATATCCCAAAGACCGCTGTACCTATTTGTTGCACGGTTGATATCCCAAAGACCGCTGTACCTATTTGTTGCACCGTTGATATCCCAATGACCGCATTGCACAATGCGCAGACTCTCAAAGTTCTTGCAGTTACATTTATCCACGAACACATTTTTTAATATTTGTATCATTGACACACTGGACACTCGTTAGTGAATTCGTCCTCGAAACTTTCGTTCCCTGACCTCAAGATGTTCACTGAAACAAACACTGTTGCATCGGTGCTCAGTACTTAGTTTATTTATTTCGTCATGAAACAAGAATTACCTGAACATTTCAAATTTGCTGTTAAGTTGCAGAATAAATAGTCTTCTATGCTCAACAGGGGACACCCCACTGATAATATCCACGCAGTGTCGGAGCATGTGCAGGTTTACCATCAAGGGGATAGTACATTCAAATGTGATAATAACCTTAATATATGTATGTATGTATGTACATATGTATTTATGTATGTATGTGTGAGTTTATGTACGTATGTATGTACGTATGCATGTATGTACGTATGTATGCACGTATGTATGTATGTACTTATGTAAGTATGTGTGTGTGTGTATGTATGTTTGTGTGTATGTGTGTACGTATGCATGTATATACGTATGTATGCACGTACGTATGTATGTATGTACGTACGTATGTACGTATGTATGTATGTACTTATGTATGCATGTATGTGTGTATGTATGTATGTATGCATGCATGTATGTAAGTATATTTGTATATATGTACACTTGTATGTATGTGTGTATGTATGTATGAATGTGCGTATGTACATATGTATGTATGAATGTATGTATTTATGTATGTATGAATGTATGTATGAATGTATGTATGTACGTATGTACGTACGAGGGGGTGCTGATAAGTCCTTGGCCTGACCTACTTCCCGATGTCGTAGTACGCAATCGATAGTGTCGTTGGAAAGAGGGGCCGACAATGTGGCGAATTGCAAGTCTTTTCTTGTTACAGTGGCCGAAAGGAAGCATGTCAGGCAACGCGCGGGATTCCAACAACATCGAGACGCGAGCTATCGTCAAGTTTTTTGTCTGCAAGTCAAGGCGCCGAAGGAAATTCACGCCATTCTGACAGGTACATTAGGGGAATATACACCATCATACGTCACCGTAAAAAAAAACTGGGTCGCCTTGTTTAAACGTCGTGATTTTTCCACCTGTGATGTGTCTCATCCTGGACGACCCAAAACTGTGACCACCCTGGAGATTATTGATCAAATTCACGAGCTAATCTTGAAAGACCGTCGGATTTTGGCTAAATCAATAGCTGAGCAACTGGGCATCTCGCGTAAGCGGGTTGGGTCCATCATTCATGAAGATTTGGAAATGCGGAAGCTCTCCGCGAAGTGGGACCCGAAATGCCTGAACGCAGATCAAAAACGTCAACGGTGCCAGTCGTCTGAGCAACGTTTGGAATTTTTTCGGCACGATCCAAATGATTTCCATTTCTATGAACATGGACGAAACCTGGTTATATCACTATGACCCGGAGACAAAGCAACAATCAATGGAGTGGCGGCATAGCGGTTCACCCCGCCCCAAAAATTCCGAGTACAAAAATTCGCTGGAAAATTTCTCGCCTCGATTTTTTGGGATCAAGACGGCATCCTCCTTATTGATTATCTTCCAAAGGGCCAAACTATTGACGCGAAGTATTACTCATCTCTGCTGGTGCAATTGAAGGAACCTTTGAAAGAAAAACGCGGCGGGAAGTTCACCAAAGAGGTCTTGTTCTTGCACGACAATGCCCCGGCTCACAGGGCACTTGAAACCCAGAAGAAACTGGCCTGTCTGGACTTTCAGTTTCTTGATCACCCACCCTATTCTCCGGATCTGGCCCCGTCGAGCTACCACCTGTTCCCTGGACTGAAAAAGAACAATTGAAAGCTTGTCATTTTTTTTCTGACGCGGAGGCCATTGTTGCCGCGGAGACCTGACTGGACGGACAAATTTCTGAAAATTTTTAAGTGGCTTGCAAATGTTAGAGCAATGGGCTAAGAAGTGTTTTGAGTTTCGTGAGTAGTATGTTGAATAAATCCCGAGTTTGGTCGCTCTAGCTTGTTTTCTTCCTGGTCGGGCCTGGCACATAGCACACATAACTTCACATGAGCAAACCACTGTAACTTGCTCGATACTGAATACTTTTATGTACATCTTTCCTCCTACTTTGTAGGTTACCATACTGCCGGTAAATTATTAAAATGTTTAAGATTCTACTCAGGGTGTTTATTCAACATTTATGTAGTAGGCTACAACGTTAACAATCTAATGCCATTCTAATTAGCAAATCAAAGAAAGTTAAAATTATAAAGTACCTCTAATTATTTCAGTTATACGGGCTAACTATCCCAACGACGATTCATGTTGGCTTAAGATTAGAGTTCTCATTTTATGTAAAAACCAAATTTTATTTGTCTCACCAAAAGAATTTTTAACTAATAAATTAAAATCAAGGAAAAATATCGCACAACACACACGCTTGGTCACTAATAATTATTCGTTGACCTACTCCAAAAAGACTCTTACCTGTCGTTCTTCTTCCTTCGCTTTAATCAAGGCTTTCTTTTGCATTAATTTCGCTTCAACAGTAATAATTATCCTTCCTATCGCGTTCGATAATGTTAATAATAACTAATAACTAATCATCATATATGAACGTGATTTCATAAATACTTATAAAGATGGGTAGAGCAAAGTCAAACACAACTTGTGGATATTTTATTGCTAAGGAACTTCATTCACACAGCGTATCTTAAGAACAGCTACATGTTTCGGCCTTTTCCAGGCCATTGTTCATATTACCTATCCGAGGCAACTGTACAATATCCAGTATTAGGCCTTTAGTATCTAACGAGATCTCGTTTTCGTCGTTACAATTTCATGTTCGCTTGAATATAAATTATTGTGAAATTTAAAATAGTTTTAAAATTTATAGTTATAAAATTTATAAATATTTAGACAGCATAATTTTTGGAGAGGAGTATCACATTAGGGAGTATATTGTTTTACTACGTTATTTCGCGAGTGACGAAGTGATTGAATCATGTGTGGTGTCGTAGTGATTGAACTCCTGGAGATGTTATGTAGAACTGTCTTTTCTTCGTCTATAGCGTTGGTCGCCAGTTGGATTTTTTTTAGAAAATTTTATGTAGACATTCTGGCAGGGAGAATCCAGGTTCGAAACGTTGGTTACGTGCAGACACGTATCTGTATCAGATGTGTCATGTACGACGTGAAAGTGCCCAGAGATGGCTGGTATATTAGTAGTTATTTATGGAAGAGATGCTAGTTGGTAGGCTATTTTTATTGTCAAGGGATAATGTTCTGGATTCCTATGGTAAGTTTCACTATAGAATCCACATTTAATAATACTTGAGATCAGGCGTGCTGTTCCTTGTTGATGTTGAAAGATAGTAGTGTATATACGTCTGTGATTAGTAGAGGACCAGTAGTAGTAGTAGTAGTAGAAGTAGTAGTAATAGTAGTAGTAGAAGTTGTGTTTGACCTATCTTTACGATTGCAGCACAACGGGGATGACTCATTTAAAAGTCACAAATACTTAATTAAATTTGACGATTAATATAAGTTACAGATCAAAGAAATATCATAATTGCTTACTAAGTCTTTCAGATCAACTCTTTCAATTGGGGTTGACCATAGTATAAATATATTTAATTTTGAGGATGACATTTTTTTAAGAATGGCCTGCCGAACAGTATAAATAATATTCATTTGCTTAGCGGCCTTGAACTCAAACTAAACCTCAGTTATTCGACAAACGTCCTCTCAAAATGTTTACATTAAAGAGCATTATTTAGGATTTCAGGAACTTTCATGTCAGTAATGGAGACGGATAAAATTACAAATATGGAGGATCCTCGTGTATACTCGTACATTCACACATGATTAGACATTTGCGGATGACTGAAATAGCTGAAACCGAGCTGAGAATTTGTTTAGACCACCAAGAAAGACAAATGGAAATGCCTCGGCACATACGTTCTTTGATTCTTTACATAATATTCTACAATAAACCTTTTCAACCATGAAAATGGAATAAGTCTGTACAGTCTGCGAGTATTTGCTGCAGACGATGACGAATACGAATTTTGTGTCAACGTTTGTCCCAATGTTAAACACACAGTTGAAGCGTTTAAATATAGAGCAAAAAAAGATGAATTATAATGAACCTCTTCTCTTCGCTGAAAGATGAATACTTCTACAGAGATTTTAGACGTATTTCCACAGCTATTCTACAACGACACAACGCACGGATTGCTACAGTGGCCAGGTGTGTAAGCCAGCTAAAATTCAGTACTTAATAGCGAATGTGGACGAGCCTGTTATTCTAAACTTTATATAAAAATTGTATAATGCTGTCATGATTGCATCCTCAACGTCTAGTTCCTGAAAACATGCATAGACTCAAGCCAACTTTAAGGTATTCTAAAGACAGTAAAAGTAAAGTGATCCCGTTACAGGCCCGGTGTGGCCCAGAGGGTGGGTAGAGTTATAGCTCTACTCTTCCATGACCGCGGCACTATAAGGGAGTGAGTGGTCAGCAGCACGCCCCGGCCACACTTTACCCCTGGGAAAGACCCGGTACCTATTTTACAGGAGGCTGGGTGGGCCCCAGGGCCAGTCTGGACGGGCGGAAAATCTCGTCCCCATTGGGAATCGATCCCGGACCGTCAAGCCCGTAGTCAGTCGCTATACCGACTGAGCTACCCATTCTAAAGATAGTACATTACAATAACCTTTACTAGTGTTTTCAACACATCTGCCATTTAAATTGTTCTACACTTTTACGGTCTGCCCCTTTCTCCGATAAAGCTCTTGACACATCCACGAGGTATAATATCAACGCAATATCTGTTAGGTAGAAAATACGTACTAGTCAGATTTGTACCAGTATGTGCCGCTACGTGCGGTTTGTTTGGACCATGATCATGCTGTGAAATGTGTTTGTCTTTAAGATGCCTGTGATGACATCGATTTGTTTACAGCATGGTCATGATCCCATATAGAGTTGTTTGTTAGGTGGTCGTAATGTCGTACCTATTTTTTTAAAGATTAACATTCTGTTATGTCTGTGATCAATGCGTTTGATTTCTTCAGATAATCCCTTCACAGGGAAAGTCTATGTTGCTTACAGGTGGTGTTTTCAGTTATTCCATGCAGTATAGGCCGTACGATTGACTGATTCGTTATGTAGGCTACACTACCAGTGGCCTGGCTCTAATTTGGAAGTGAGCCAAAGCAAACATAATCAAGGCAGTAGCACGTAGAATGAGAATGTGAAGTGGACAGGCCCAAGTTGCTTTGTTGATTGTCAGATGGGGAGGTCACGAGCACTGCGTAGGCAGCCACTTCAAGATAGTATTCCGGTATTCACTTGAACACAACAAGCATGTTCACAAAAAGACGTAGTTCAACATGATTTGTAACATTTCTAAATTAGAGACGTTTGTTTCTCGAATGTAAATACGCAAAATTACTATTGCATCAGAGTTACGGGGTTCCTATCCTTGGGTTCTGATGATAACAATTATGGCGATTATGATTATAATTAATTATCCACTTTTGGCAGATTAGAATCCAATAAGCCGTATACATATTTTGTACATTAATAAACCTACATGTAGATGTAAATTTATTTTCTTTCCTTATTTTCAGCTTAAAATAAACACAAATTTTTAAATTCACATTGAATTTCTAATTGCTTTCATAGCTGTGTTTAGCAGTTAAATCTTCTACACTTCATTTTTTACGATTGTCTCACGTACTTAAGTGCACACACACAAAACAGTTGTAAATAAAGTAAATTTATTTGATGGTTTCACGGCGATGTTTTGTTAATGTCTCAATTGTAACAAAAAATTACGCCTGCTTTCATCCTTATAGCAAATTATATTCAGTTTCACAAAAGAAAGATTAGGACAACAAGTGTATTGCTACCGCCAGCCACTGCTATTAAAATACGTATTCACACAGCAAGAGTAGGCTGACGTGTAAATAAATTACAATACTAAAAACTAAAACTAAACTCCGTGGCCTTAGTCCGCACGCGAACTATACCGACAGAGCGGCCGCCGCCGGTCGGCGAAGTTAGTGCCAACTTTTGCGGATAGAGGGGTGTCACGTGGTC
>Ga0123352_10011519_pt1 | contig 13941 bp, 4 predicted proteins | sample TergutLab28metaG_FD_89700 | JGI IMG/M metagenome (GOLD analysis project Ga0123352, IMG submission 89700) | Labiotermes labralis P1 segment gut microbial communities from Petit-Saut dam, French Guiana - Lab288 P1 | ecosystem: Host-associated > Arthropoda: Insects > Digestive system > Gut ...
TAATAATTTTACCACTAATGAGGATATTGCAACGAAATTTGAAGCGGACTTACCGCATTGTGTAAGAAATGTGACGACATCACAACATGTGCTGGAAGTGAAAACCATTTGCGTCCAGACAGGCGCGCCATATTTTGGAAAGTCCTTGCCAGTACGTCCGCTGTCACTGCCGGGTTCGGTAGCGAGTGGGACACACTGTATATATGTATACGTAATAGGTATATAATATATAAATTATAGTTTTTTTTCGTGGCTCCAGTAAAGTATACGTTTTGTCGTTCAGGTAACCGTGCATCGTGATAAATTCTTATAATAAAACCAACCAGATGCACTAATTCCTCAAATTTATTTTTAGAATAAAACTGTACATGTTTCGGACAGTTCTTCTGTCCATCATCAGGGATTTTTCACTGTACACACAGCAAACCTGTAGGACATATACCATTGCTGTGTGTACAGTGAAAACCTCCTGATGATGGACACAGGTTGTCCGAAACATGCAGAGTTTCATTCCAAAAATAAATTTTGAGACATTAGTGCATCTAGTTGGTTTTATTATAAGAATATACGTTCTGTAGTATCCGTGCACCCCTCTCACCATCCCCACCGCGGGCACTCAGGAGTACACTGTACAAACAATTTCAAATTAAAATGACTTTACATGTATGCTTCCATTAAGCTAAGTATGCTTCGGTTTACACTGCCTGCTTACGTTGTACCTGCAAAAGTAAATTTGAGAGAGGAAACCAATTTCTACACTGCCTGTCGGACCGGCCTGGCACTGCTTTATGTAATTTCGCACGCTTAATAAGTACGATCGATCACGACAGATAATGGCAGGACACTGCTACCACAAGACCAGTATCCTCTACCTCAGTTAATTTAAGTACACTGTAATCACTACGAAACTAAGTTAGAGAAAACAAGAGAATTTTAGAGGTGTTCCAGATGCATATTTCCAAAATCCCTTCACTGTGCTCAACAAAATAGCCCACTAAACTGAGGAATACTGCAAGCTCTGACCGTCACGTGAAAACGGGAGCAGGGGTTGTGAAAGAGAGTTTACACAGATTTTTAGCGTATTTTCTCCTTCAACGATTTCTCGTTTGCTAATTAAATTACTGACTGTGCTAAAAGTTATACACTATTTGATCCAACAAATTGCACAGTTAACAATAAATAATGATTTATCACTTACATTCCTTATATATGTTTCGACATCTAAAACGTCATTATCATGGCGGTATGTACAAAGATATACAAAGTTAAAGATAAGTTCACCTGAGAACAGGCCACGAAAGCACAGAGGGGAGTAGTAGTATAGCTTTGTTCTTCCTTAACCTCGGCGCTAGATGGGGTTGGTGGTCAAGGCCACGCCCCGGCCGCTTTACCCCCGGGAAAGACCCGGTACCCTTTGTATAGGACGCTGGGTGGGCCCCAGGGCCGGACTGGACGGGTGCGGAATATCTCGCCCCCACCGGTATTTAATCCCCGGACCATCCAGCCCGTAGCTAGTCGCTATACCGACTGAGCTATCCCCCCCCCCCCAACAAAGACATACAAATACAGCAAATTCTGTCGAAGTTGTGCGTGTGTCAGTTGCATGTATTGTGCGTATGTGTTGCGTACTGTTCTCATAATATCAGCAAATTCATCCCTTCAACAGCATTAAATATTTTGTCTTCATAAAGGAGAATAATGTGGATTCCAGTCTTCTGGGACGTGACGTGGTGTCGCTGGGTGTATGATCCCCGACCCTTCGAATGAATTCATCTTCATAGTTCACGGACCTTGCAGCCTTGAAGATGAAGGCGAAAATTTTCCTCGAAACCTCATGAAACACTTACCCACGGAAGCAGCCTTCAATCCCAGAACACAGTAATTCTCGATAACACGAATGACAGGACTTCAAAACTCGAGAAAAGACTGTGTTCTCTGTGAGGTGGGAACTTAATTTCCAAACGCTGAGATTAACTTCATGGTTAAGAGTATTACTGATGTTCAGCCACTCCAAGTCACCCTCTTCCACTCGCGAGAACATCGAATCACTCCCCAGTTTCGTACAAGTGAGGTTCTTTAGATCAAATGCGCATATTCTAACCAACAGCGTGGTTACGGGCAGCGGCTGGAATCACTGCTGTCTGGCGGCAGTCGTTTGTTTGTGGCTGTCCTGCGGTCGTAACACGACTGTTGTCACGAAACCGCGGCCATATCCCCCCCCCCCACGCTTTTACATATACTTTCGAAACATCCAAAACTCCATGAATAAAATTTAATTTGTTTTCATTTGAAATGACGTGTGGCTCTTAACAGCAGAAATACAAGTCATGTGGTTGGCATTTGCCAGCTACTGCGGTGTTCGTATTCAAGATTTTACTATTAATCGGATTTTGCACTTTGAAATCGCACAAAAAAAACAATATTATTAGACAATGAAGAAATAAAACAATTGAAGACGTGTAACTATTCTTATATTTTTCTACGCTCGCACCGAAATTACTCTTTATTCCTTCCGAAACTATTTACCGGGGTGCTGATAAGTTCTTGGCCCTACCAGAAAGGAAACAAGCTGTTCCTGTCAAAAATGTGATGGGCAGAGAAATGGATTGATTTGGCTAGAGTAGGGACAGGTGGTGGACTTTTGTGAATGTGGTAACGAACTTCCAAGTTCCATAAAATGCGGGGAATGTAGCTTGTCTCCTTCCTGGTTGGGCTAAGGACTTATCAGCACCCCTATAATAAGGTGGTCGTTTGTTGTTCATATTTCATAGGCGAGTTATTAGTTTTGTTTAATAGTTTTTACACAAGAATGTCGTCTTTCGTAGGTCAAAATAATTAGTTTTATTGTCTGTGTGATAAAGGCCAGCTTTATTATTTGTCAAATTATATGTCACGAAGTGTTCTTCACTTCGTAGGTTCTTAACAATTCGAATATTTTACTGAAACATTGATTCGAAGTGTATGCACGTAAATGGCTTAATATAAGCAAGAGAACTGTATTCTAGTATCGTTACTGTATATAAGTGTTTATTCTGCGCTCAGCAAAGACAGAGGTTAATAATGTCGGCATTTTTAAAAGTTCGATCCATTGTGATTCCGCTGTTTGTTCTGTACATTTACGATGACAGAATTACAATGAACTTTGGACCTTTCAATATTCTACTGCTGCTCGCGAATAGCTCTTCTACGGGGTAAGTTGGTAACTGTTGCTCAGATGTTGCCGTTTTCTAACCTCAAAATAATATACGACCCAAAGAAAAGGATTCTCTCTGCTGGATCTTCTCCAAAACAAGGCCGTGTCCCCTTTCTTAGAATTACGCCTCCCCCTATTCCAACGAACAAAAATTCTATAGTCCCTTTCAGTGATTTACCCAGCTCTTATTTCCTTCGTTTCACTCAGCACAGTTACACGTGCTAAGATTTGTATTCTCTAAAGGCCAGTTTATCACAGACGTCTCCAAAGTACCACTGTAAGAACTGAATCTTTTTATGAAGCAGGAAAATGATATGAATTAAAGCAATTTTCGAAAGTATACTGACAGCCAAGCAAAGGTAACTTTACAAAAAAAATCTATCAATTTTACTATCTTTACAATTTCGTTATCGAGGCACAAAAGTATCTACTCTTATTTCATTATGTTCCTCTACATGCAAGATTCTAAACAACGTAATTAGACAGTCTTAAATAAAATATACTTACTGGCTCAACTCTGCATGTATTGTCACATATTATATGTCTGTCTTCTACTTTTAAACTATTCTCTCATCTATACTTGGCCCTTTTTCTTCCTTCGAGAATTTCCCTCAAATTACTTATATTTTTATCATTTTCCTCGTTTGCACAAGACTCAAAGACTTTCAAACCTTTGATCTTGTTTCCCATCGGTCATTTTATCAATAAAGCCTTCTACTGCATCAAAATACAGCTTATGTTTCTGCAAAACCAAACCTTTTTAAAAATGTACAATTTTGCATTATAATAATAATTAATGTGGATTATGGTTTTCAGGATATCACGTCTCAGACAACTGAACATGGAGACTCACGTAGGCCTACCGATTGCTTCCCAGTCACTGCATCACTGCAAACTGTCCCAGTTGCCAGTGTCATTAAATGCACAAACAACTGGATGTTTTAGACGATGTCTAAAATACACGTACATCTGAACACCCGTCTTAACTCAGGACGTACTCTGACAGCAGAAACGTTTTGTTCCTCAACCAGATATCCTGTATTGCAAAACCCGGTTTCCGCCCTTTCACTGTTTCATGGTTTAATTGAGTCGTTAACGGATATGAAACTGTAAATAATTTTAATATAACAGGAGTAATTCTATAAAGTCTACAGCTTTAGGCGTGGTAAGGTTAGCGAGCCTAGGCTGACGACATAATTCGGGAGAGTGCGCGAAGTCGCGTGCGTGTAGATAAGCGTGTTTCTGCAGTCGGAGCCGTAAAGGTGCCAGGATTGGTCTGCTTACGTAGCAGCTGCAGTCATGTGACTGAGGTAGAAGGACCGTAAGGTTGGTGAGACTCGCAGCGAAGGTTGTGGCTGTAAACCTACTATACCCTGCCTCAAACGGACCAACTATAAAACCAACTTGTTTTAATCACTCACTGATAACACAAAAAGTGTGTTATTGCTATTTCCTACGATTGTAAATAAATTTCGTAACTTTATTTTCCCTGTTACTGTGGCAGTAACATGGCCGTCTGAGGCCATTTATATCACTGAAGCTACATGAGAATTCATTAAGCACAGTAGTTCCGCGTCGAAGATTAGTTCCAAATGAAGTAACGTTATACTTTCCAACAGGCATATGGATACCGGAAATGCATTATTAACAGAATCCACTAACTCCCAACTGATGGGGTATTGAGCTATACAATTCCCTTCTAACAAAGGAGCCCCTAAGAAGTTACAGACGGAGTGTACGTATTTATCAAATTACATGTACACGGCTGTTAATTTAAGTGACTTTCAAGTAATACTAACGCATTTCCGACGCCCGCTGAGCTATGAAGGCAAAATGTCGCTTTAAAATCGGTACTGACTTATTTCTATGTATATCTGCCGTGTGTAGTTTTCGGTTTCCTGCCACATCTTGCAGCTTTAAGATAGTCTGCAGCAACCAATAAATTACACAATAAAAATATTATTACGAAAATCTGTCCCTCTGCTGAAAGTCTAAGCAATCTAAAGAGATAAAAGAACGAAAGTGTCACGCTGTGAGTACAGCACAGCCTGTGTAGTAAGGAAACAGAAGATGTGTGTACCTGCATGTTGCATATCTTGTAACGAACGGCTTCTCCTTTGCAGCTCGTTGGAGAATTACAGCGTCGCAGTTGATATGAGGCGCCACCATCACAAGTGCGAGAGCATGTGCTCCAGTCTGACCACGAAGACCAGCCAAGACCAGAGCGAGCAGCTGACCCACGGCGGTCGGGTATAGGCTGCTGAAATAACAAAGTGAATTAACACACACGTGGAAAATAAAAATAAAAAAAGCTGCTGTCTCAAATCTGGGACGGCCCTTCCGTCTACAGTGCGCTACGTCATCTACACACGTCATCTACGATTCTTACAAAAGTGGTGGGATACCACACCACCCCAGCCAAACCACAACGTAACACCAACACACATCGAACCAGAGCAATACAACCCATGAAATAACTCAACAAATTAGTCGGAAGCTCCTGAGGATGGATGTATTAACATCCGAAACATGTTGAGCATTAAATAATGAAATAATAAAGCTAGTGACATCAAGTTGGTCTCTATTTATTCAAATATTTCTGAAAATGTTTGTGCCCTCCTCTCCAAATGACAGGTTAAAGCATGGAATCTCAGTCTGTTAAGCTCCTTTGGAAAACCAGAACCATTAAGAGAAAAAACAAATAAGGCTGTTTCCTTGCATGTTAAGCATGAAGATGTATTTGAAGGGAGATACAGTATAATTCCACGCACAAGTAACCTCGGAACTGAATAGATATGAACGCTCAGTTTCACATTCCGGGCAGGTTTACGTTCGGAGGACCAGCTGAGTATGAGAATGGGCAGTCCTCAGAGAAGATTTAGACGGTATAGAAAAGATAAACACACAGTAAACTGAAAAGTAGGGAAGGCAAGCCACGTCTGACGGTATCTTGACGTACAATTTATTGCAACATTTCTGTACGTTTTTTGAACCGTGCAATGTGACAAACATATGTATCAAGAACCAACAAAATGCACACTTTTTTCATTAATGATTTAATTTAGTTATAGTGTCTTCGACATGTTTCGAACAACAAATTGTTCATCCTCAGGAAGACTTGTACATGCACATTCTTTCATGCATCCGTATAAACAGTCAGGTCGAAGTCAGGATGCGTTTGATACTCAGACATTTTGTTGATTCTTATTATTGCAACATGTTTCGACTTACTTAAAAATCCGCCATCAGGTAATGTAAAAATACTCAGAAAGGTGACGACATACCAGATACATCAGTTTAAAATGTTCTTTTTACATCACGTCATACTGTTGCAGTAAATAAGAAAGTAAGAAGCCGTCAAACGTAGGTGTAACAGACTGTCCCTACTTCCTTCTATATTTTACGAGAATTACAACAGGTTGCTCCACGCACAGATAAAAAAAACGATTCCAAAAGCCAGGAAATGCACCCCGATTCTTCACTTATACAGCCAGTGTCTAGTCACTATAGTTACAGTCCGCAACCACGAGAATTTCTGCATGTTTTTGAACATTGTTCACAATTCTATTTTCTCAAATTACAAGGCGAAATAAAGGAATCCTATTCCTTTCGGATCCATTACACAACCAGTCTCAACCACTAAACGAGGGAAGTATTGAGAGACAAAGAAAAAACCCTGTCTAAAAAAGTCAGCTTTGGTGCAACTGTGGCTCATAAAATTATCAGAAGGCAAACACGGAATTACCAGTAACAAATATCGTCTGCGGAATATGAGAATATATTTCGCATTGAAAAACTAAGTTGAACAATATTAATAATTGTGGTCAAGAAAAGTGGGTGAAACTAGCTGAGTATCTTCTCCAAACATGGGCTTTCGTATCAGCATCGTCCAGACTCCAGCATCTACTGGGCTCACGAACTCGTGACATTAGGCACGGATAGTTTCAAAGGTAAATTATAGCGATAATACTTGAGTGTAACGAATAATTCAGTCTTGGGTAATACACAATTGCACGCCACACAGAAATATATGTCAACAAGCTGTGTGCAGTACAGAATATAAGTAGTGACTATAAAATCAGAAATACCTACATTATATCACGCGTTTCATTCGTTAACTGATCGCGAAAAATACTCTTACGCACACCTGGTATTCTCTTAAATTTGCATCGTATAAAATCGCATACGTAACACGAAAAGAAGCAAGAAGACAAATTTTCCGTGAAGATGAACGATTATACGACAGTCAGTATTTCAGAGACTCACAGCGGGAAGTGTGGTCCAATACGGCGCACTAACATTATTTAAAAAGACAAAGGTAAAGTGGTCCCGTTACAGGCCCGGTGTGGCCCAGAGAGTGGATAGAGTTATAGCTCTACTCTTCCATGACCGCGGCACTAGAAGGGGTGAGTGGTCAGCAGTACGCCCCGGTCGCACTTTAACCCCGGGAATGACCCGGTACCCATTTTACAGAAGGCTGGGTGGGCCCCAGAGCCGGTCTGGACGGGCGGAAAATCTCGTTCCCACCGGGATTCGATCCCGGACCGTCCAGCCCGTAGTCAGTCGCTATACCGACTGAGCTACCAGGCCCATACTAAGCTTGTTTATCCTCAATAATTCATTTACGATTAAACATTGAAGTGGAAAATAAGCAGGCATTATTCATGTATACCGAACTAAAAATATTCCTTTACAATAAATTACAATATACACAGCCTTGACACTTGAAGATGAAGGCACTATGTTCATTCGAAACGTCGGGAATTACGTCACCCAAAGACACAGCATTATGTCTCAGAAGCAAAGCTGTGAGAACCTTAAATCAGGCACGATAAAAGAGTTCTTTGAAGTTGCTCGCTTTTCATTTCATGATCGGAGAACTCTCCAACACGTGGGTAGGGGGTGTCAGGCTACAGACCGCGTCTGTCTCGACACTTTTCGGTCGAAACATTTTTTTTCGCCATTATAAATATTTCAGTGACTTACGCGCGAGATACGCTGCAGAACCGAAGGGAAAAGGATGCAGGTGTTTTATATGTATTAGCCGCCATTTTGCAGATTTTAACCAAATCCGACGCGTTTCGACGAAATGTATAAAAACTCCACAGCTTCATGTTGCATAAAAATTAGTTAAGGGATTATCGAGTGTTTTAACGCGAAGAGAGAGAAAGAGAGAGAGTTAGAGAGAGGAAGAGAGGCATGGTGTATTCTTGCAAAATTCGCTTTAGAAACGGTGGCAGACCAAGCAATTTGCTTTCTCAGGATTCCCTTCCATGTCCATCATCGGTATCTATTCAAGCAACAAGAACATGCCACGCGATGAAATAAAGAACTCTTTTACAGACAGAAACAAATCCGTTTTCCTACTTTCTGCAAGTCGTGCCACGAATCAAAGGCAAACAAGAAAAGAAATATAAATATTCTGCTCCACGCCCAGATAGAAACGGACATATGTGCGCACCCTGACAACTATACAACACACATACCCTTACTGCTAGTTGGGTCGCATGACAGCAAGGGGCTACAGTTACAGCAATTTGTAAATCCCGTGGGTGTAGAGGAATTCTAAGAAGCTAAGATATCCCAGAGGAGAAATGGCTCTCTGCAATGTAGGAAGAAGCTGGGTGCATCAGGAGGCGCTTCGCAAGGCGCAGTGGTGAAAGATACATAAGAGCTATATAATGAGAACCAACAAAATGCACACTTTTTACATTAATGTTGTAATTCAATTATAGTGTCTTCAACATGCTTCGAACATTCAAGTGTTCAACCTCAGGAAGATGTGTACATGCAGTTTTATGGTATTTCTTTCATACTGAAATTATAATAAAAAGCTATATGAATTTCTAATTATAAAATTTTACAAGATGAAAGGTAAAGCAGTCCCGTTACAGGCCTAGACAGGCCCTGTGGGTTCCAGGAAGTTAAGGCTCCCACATTCCGTGACAAACGGCACAGGATGTTGGTAGGTTGTCAGCCTTAGGCACCGGCCACCTTTTTTGACCAAGAAATTAGAGAATTTTAAAGCATTAACAGTGTTTCAAACAACGCAATATCATTTTTTGAGATTTTGCTGGCCGTGCATCTCAGTATACTTATCTTACTAATTAACCAACTTGATGCACAAAATTTTGTTTTACAATAAGTTTACTTCACGCCTCTACATGTTTCGAGCACATGTGCTCATCACCAGGGGGTCAAATTTGTATTATACAGCATCTGGTATCATCAGACCTATTGGTGGCCATTTCTGTAAGATCAGTTTTAATATTATCTTAACATCTACGCGTAGGTCTTCCAAGTGGTTCTTTTCCTCAGGTTTCCCTACCAAAAACTTGCAAGTAATTCTGTTCTCCCCCATACGTGCCATATTTTCCGTCAGTCTCATCTTATTTATTTAATCACCTTAATAATATTTGACAATGAGCAGTAAGCCTAGACTCCTCAAATTCGTGCTGTCCCCTCAATACTATCAGGATCATAAAAAGAAGACAAGATGGGCGCTGCAGGTAGCGTGGATTAAAAACATTAAAAATGCTTACAAACTTATGGTCGGAATATCCGAAACGAAAGCACGGGTGAAATATAGATTACCATTGAAATTAATTATAAGAAGTAGACTGGGAGGGTGTGGAGCTGACGGTGGTGTGGAGCTGACGGTAGTGTGGAGCTGACGGTGGTGTGGAGCTGACGGTGGTGTGGAGCTGACGGTGGTGTGGAGCTGACGATGGTGTGGAGCTGACGATGGTTTGGAGCTGACGGTAGTGTGGAGCTGACGATGGTGTGGAGCTGACGATGGTGTGGAGCTGACGATGGTGTCCACTGTTGGACTGCTGTGCGCAAGGCAATGAATAATCGGATTCCTCAAAAGGTGGGGCATTCCCAGCAGCTGAGCGAATATTGGTCTTCTGCCCTGGTAGAAGGGAGCTGCCGTTTCGCAATAATCTGCTGCTTCCATCTTCAAAGTGGAGACACTGAATATGCAGGAAGCAGGTTCCACTGAATTCTTGTCACTTACTCATTTACCAAACGAACCGGAGTCACATACCAAAATAAACTTAAATCTCACAACCATATGAATATCATACCTCACAAATTCATTCTTCTTGTTGCTTGTCGTTAGCACAAGACGAATTAAATGAAAAGACAGTACCAAATTCTTATTTCGGGCTGCACGTCCGATTTCCTAAATTGCTGAAGGGATTCCAATTAAATTTGTAACTAACGCTGTACACCAGACTTAGTCTTCTAACATTAATTTTCATTAGAATATGCCTACTGCGCGACACAAGGCACAGATGTTGCTGACTGAAATGTCTGTCATAACTAACTCTATGGGGCAGAGACCTCCCTGAGAAACTAACAGGTGCTCAGCTAGTCAAGAAATTCCCTGCATTTTATAGAAACCGCATTCACGAGGGCCCGCCACCTACTCCTACCCTCAGCCTGGATACCCTTTTTAATATTGCCCTCCCATCCACGCCTAGGTCTTCCAAGTTTTCTCTTTCCTTCAGGTCTCCCCACCAAAATCCTGTATGCACCTCTCCTGTCCTCCGTAGGCGTCATACGCCTCGCGACACGTGTCATATGATACGTTTTACGCATAAAGATTATTTAAAGAAGCACAAGGAATTGAAATTCTGAAGCTATACAGAATACATGTAATTTGATTAGACAGACACTTCTTTAAATAAAGGGAAATGGGTTGCAAAAATACATAAATATCGCGTTTTAAACATATCTATCTTCCGTGCGGTCGCATATATACATTATTTCTACTGACAATTAACTTAACGACGACCTCTGACCTTACTAATTGCCGTCAAGAGACAAATACTGTGTGTCAAAGAACTTATACATATAAAATATTTTTAACCCTTCGAGGCCCGAACTTCATGAAAATAATGTGAAGCTGTTCAGCTGCTATCTGTCACAAGAAACACGCGCATTACGTCTCCAGTAGAAAAGCCAAAATATTGCAGTTGTTAATGGAAATGCTGACTGATAGCTGCCTTTCCTGATAAACATACAAAACCCACAAATATTTTACGTGCGCTGATTGAGGAGTATCCACACGTTACAGCCGATATAACGTGCTCATATGTACGGAGATTTTAAAGCTTACAGTTCACGGATGTACGTTAGACTAGGGGATGGACAAAGCCAAAGGGTCACGTCACCGTGACGACTACATTTTTACTATGGGGCCCGATATTTGTAGGTCCTCAGTAGGTGACTTGATTCAAGTCACTCTCCTGGCGCCTAGAAATTTCAAGTGACTCCTAGATTTTTGTAATAGTTTTGCGTCCTTGCGTTACAACATCAGTGTATGACACAATATATGTATGTATCAGAATCTTGTTTCAAAAGTTAATACGTCGATGTCAGGCCCACGATCAGAACATTCTGTATCCAGAACCGTCGCAATTGTCGTCGGCCAGTGAATAACGTGTGGGATAAGGCGGGCGGATCTTCTCCGCGTATGTCAGGTGACAAGATCGTTGTTTTTGTTACAGCAGTCAGTCCTAAGGTTCGCTATGCGGAGTTCGTCCTCACTGATACTGTCAGCAGCAATAAGAGAGCAAACGGGGTCACGTTACAGGAATGAGTTACGGTGAGAGGTCATACACTAGCAAATCGGGATCTTTGACAGGAGGGGGAATACAGTAAATCTTCCTGAGTGTATGAAATGTCGTGAAGGAAGCAGCGTGGATGACAGAAGGACAACTACTGAGCACGACAAGACACAATTGTGTTGGAAGTAAAAACAGTGTGAAAGAGACATTTCTTTACGAGTAGTGATTCAGAGAAACTGGAGCAAGTCAGTGGATCTGTCTTTGAGAACATGTAGATAGACAGTAACAAGAGAGGTGCGAATGGAAATGTACGTATAAGGGTACAATCAAACAGAAGAGAGACGGTATAAATATAAGACAAAAGAATGAACAGAAAGAACCGAAAATCTGATGAATGTGAGAGCAAAATATATGGTTTTGAAAAATTACGAAGTTATTATTAGTGTTTGTGGTTAGTGTTATGTGTGTGATGTTATTGGCATCAAGAAGCAAAATATGATTTTTAAAGATTTGTTTGTCAAATTATCATCAGCTGCCGCGGGAAGTACACTGCTGGAATAGTTCTGTTTTTGAACGGCTGTATTTCTTGATACAGAAGAGGAAGTACTTCAGTACCGACTTAAAAGTGACTCGCTTGAATGCTTCACAGGCCAAAAATATTGTGCGTGTTTTGTACGGTCTATTCAGCAACGCTGTCAATATCCCAGACTATTATCATCAAGGATAGGATGCATAGTGAACAGATCAATGGAAAAGATATGCATGGAAGCGACAGTTGCCTGTTATTGAGGTAATGTCCCGGAATTTTCTGGACAGGTATAGGAAAACAGAAGTAAACAGTCACTAATGTCAGGCAATGGACCAGGATTTGTAACCGAAACTTCCGCAATAAGATTCATGAGTAATAAGCACTCGAACGAGATTTTCGCTCGTGACGCAAGCACGTCTCATACATACACACACACACACACACACACATATATATAATGCACCGATATTGCTGCCGACCGGTCGTGCATCAATATAGGTGCATTGTACCAAAAGCTGTATATAAGTCAAAAGTGCTCCTGAGGATGGGCGAGTTTGTCGCCTGAAACATGTACAGCTGATTTAAAAAGATCAATAAACGGAATTTGTTTCATCTTGTTGGTTCCTTACAACATCGTTGTGTTAATACTCCTTTATACAGTTTTAGTTACTGACTTGTGACAGTAAGAAGGAACTAGCCATACACCAAGCAAGGAAGCGAGCACTTTCGACATTTTACAGTTACAGAACCCAACGCAGCAGGAAATGTGCTCTGTTATGGATGTTTGTTCGCCTTCTTCGTAAATATGTTACTGAAAGTTTCGGTTCGTAGCGACAGACAGCGCTACACACAACAGTACACAAAACAGCAAATATCGAGCTGCATGCCACAGGCAACGAAATTAAGTGCCACGTTATTCTACGACGTACAGAGCCACAAGTTATCCGCATGCCACAGAAAGCCACAGTAAACTAACCCTTTGAAGTCAATGCCCCCTACTTACTGGCTGTGAACCGTCTTATGGGCATAGAGCTGAGTAACTGAAAGTAATCGCATGAACTATCATTGTAACTGGCAACAATGTAAAAATATACAACGTAGTATTCTACAATATACAGCGTAGTATTCTACAATATACAGCGTAGTATTCTACAATATACAGTGTAGTATTCTACAATATACAGCGTAGTATTCTACAATATACAGCGTGATGTTCTACAATATATAACGTAGTATTCTACAATATACAGTATAGTATTCTACAATATACAGCGTAGTATTCTACAATATACATTGTAGTATTCTACAATATAAAGCGTGGTATTCTACAATATACAACGTAGTATTCTACAATATACAGCCTAGTATTCTACAATATACAGTGTAGTATTCTACAATACACAGCGTAGTATTCTACAATATAAAGCGTAGTATTCTACAATATAAAGCGTGGTATTCTACAATATAAAGCGTAGTATTCCACAATATAAATTGTAGTATTCTACAATATACAGCGTGGTATTCTACAATATACAACGTAGTATTCTACAATATACAGCGTAGTATTCTACAATATACAGTGTAGTATTCTACAATACACAGCGTAGTATTCTACAATATAAAGCGTAGTATTCTACAATATA
>Ga0123352_10011520_pt1 | contig 13941 bp, 11 predicted proteins | sample TergutLab28metaG_FD_89700 | JGI IMG/M metagenome (GOLD analysis project Ga0123352, IMG submission 89700) | Labiotermes labralis P1 segment gut microbial communities from Petit-Saut dam, French Guiana - Lab288 P1 | ecosystem: Host-associated > Arthropoda: Insects > Digestive system > Gut ...
TCGAAGACGCTGACAGACAAGGGGAGGACCGGTCATAACATGTCCGAAAACATCAGCCACATAAAACGACATGCTGTCACAACACCATTATCACCGTATATATAACGCAAATAAGTAGCTTTAGCAGAACTTTAAGGCGCCTTGATGATGGTTGAAAAATAGCAACCGAAACATTTTGGAGACTAATGAATGTTTTTAAAGTGTTTTAACCAAATAAGGTTTTACAATATTTTAAAGACAAGGTGCAGGCGTTGGTATTTTAAATGAATGTATATTGATTCAACATGCACGGTGAAAAATTAAAAATACATCTTAATATTATCCTCCCATCTAAGCCTGGGTTTTCCAAGTGGTCTCTTTCCCTCAGGTTTCCCCACCAAAACCTTGCGTACACCTCTACATGATAAAATATACTTATTGTAAAATTTTGCAATACAGCCGCTTGCACAGATTAAAATATTCAGAACGATGTAACGCCGGATAATTGGTAGTCTTGTTTCAGCGGTTCAGCGGTTATTAATCAAAATGACTCATAATATCCTGTAATTCGGAAAACCTTATGCCTACCACCTTAAAACACTCTATTATCCAACAGATGCTCAAATATATAATTCGTAGATACAATTAGAATTATTATAAAATATTCAAAATATTTAAAATTGCTCCAACATATTTCGGATCACAAGGGATCCACCATCAGGGAGCTCTATACAGTGCTTGGCTAAAATTACAGTAATGGTTCTATAGTGTCCGTTGATATGGACGTGGTCGGTGTTATCGCAGCATATTTGCCCGTGGTGCGTGTGTGTACTGCACAGTCTATGTGCCTCTCTAGACTGTGCAGTACACAGCAAATACACGTATGCTGCCATAACACCGACTACGTCCATATCAACGGACACGATAGAACCATTACTGTAATTTTAGCCAAGCCCTTGTGCATCTGTTGGATAATAAAGTGTTTTAATCGTCATTGATGCACGGTACAAACATGCAGATTGCCTACCACCTTGTATAGGTATTTGGAGGTATAACTCCATGCATTCTTGTCCTCGGCAATCAAATGGTTTAATATAATAATATTTGTATGTCAGTTCTGAAGTGCATGTTGGCAGGGATGTGTCTGCTAACACAGGGGTGGACCAATTTTCAAAGAATCTAGAAGCCAACAAAATTCTAGGCGCCAGAAGGGGCCCGCGCACTGAGCACCCACAAATATTAGGAGCCATCGTAAAAATTGTAGTCGCCGTGGCGAATTGTCGCCCGGGATTCGTGCAGCCCTGTGCTAACATAAGCGAAGGCACGCGCTTAACTTCACGTTCCGACCGTTTTACTCCTAGGAGGATAGATTCTGATATGCATCGGGTAGGAGACTGGCAGTCTCTCCTAAGGCGTAGATCCGCGGTCGCCAGACTGCTGGGATCGCAGCTTCGAACCCCACTGAGGGAGTGGATGATATTCTTATCTTGTGTTGGTTGTATGTTGTGTAGGTAGCGGCCTCTGCGATGGGCCCGTCACTCGTCCAGAGGAGTCCTGCTGGGTTTGTGTGTTTAACTGTGTAATCTAGAAACCTCAACAATGAGGCGGCCTAAGTTCAAGTATGGCTGTTGCGTCACAGAGAGAAGAATGATTAATTTGGCGCTAGATGTCGCAGTTCTAAAAGGCAGGTGTGTCGCGCATTGCTTTCCAAATAAATTAGCAGTATGGCCATGTCGTTTCTTGAAGTACCGTGTTCCTGCAATTAAGCAGTAGGCTGCCGTGGCTCCATAACTTCTCATAACGTCTAAGAATGGCGCTACAGACAATAATTCACGTCTGTTGCAATCGCAGGTGTTGTGAGATGCTGTGGCGACTTATTATGCCTGTACTTAGGTACAGCACAAGGCCGAGTCTGCGCTGTAGCAGCACTGTGCTTACTGTGTTCCACGCATGCGCTGTAACACTCGACACTGTGCCCACACAATTTGTTCACGTGAGTATCGAAGTAAAATACTTTAACAGGTTAGTTTTGTTCAATGGCGACTTCGTGTGTTTGCTGACAGGTAGAACTGTATAATAATAATAATAATAATAATAATAATAATAAATACATACATACATACATACATACATACATAAAAATACATGATAGAGTGGATGAACAATTACACTTCAACATATGCAAGGAAACAGGGGTACAATTGGACAAAAAACTCTGGTATGAACATGTGTCAAAATCAGTAGAAACAAGTCAAGGAGGCAAGGTAACCATATTGTGGAATTAACAAGGACAAACTGACAGAACTATCTCCAACAACAAACCAGACATTATAATCCGTGATAATGAAAAGGGAACATGTATGTTAATAGACGTTGCAATTTCAGGATACAGAAATGTGACTAAAAAAGAAGCCGAGAAGATTCTAAAATATAAATACCTTACAATAGAAATACAGCCCATGTGGAATGTAAAAACAAACGTCGTACCAGTAATAACAGGGGCGACTGGGACTGTTTCAAAGTCATTTACAAAATATGTGAGCAACATACCAGGAAAACACGAAGTCAAGGAACTACAGAAAACAGCCATATTGGGCACTGCACACATACTTCGGAAAGTACTAATGTAAAAGTATAATAAATTCAACACTGAAACTAAAGATATAAGTACCATGAATAGTAATAACAGAATAGCTGCAACACACTATTGCCTAGGAACACAGTTTGTCTCAGGAATATAAGCATATAAATACCCCGCATAAAGGAGATGATGATGAAGATGATGATCATAATAATAATAATAAGGCATTTATGCGCGAGCGGTTATTCACCGGCTTCTGGTCACGAAGACCCGGTTTCGATCGTTGTCCATTTTGTGTGAGATTTGTGGTACACAAAGTGGCAATGAGAGAGTTTTTTACCCCAGTAATTTAATTTTCCCCGTCAGCATAGTTACACCAATGCTACACACTCAGTAGATAATATGAACAAATGCACATGTATTAAAATACACACTTCGCCATATAATGTACTAATACTACGACATGTTTTGATCTAATGAGATCACCCTCAGCGAGTCTTAAATCAAACTAGCGTATATAAAAACAGATAAAACGCCGAATATATACTGTAACTCAAAAGGTAAAGATATTGCAATCTTTGTACAGGGTTCCGGGAGGATGAGGTTCCCAGATTTCTAGAGAGTCGGCACGTGAAGATGGTAAGGTTGTCAGCCCTGCGCACCGGCCTCCTTTACCCCCAGGAAATACAATGCGTTCTGAAAGTCTCTGTGTACTTAGGCTACGTTACAGTCCGGTTAAACTGTGTTTTAGAATAAAGTTAAACGAGTTCAGGCCTGTATAGACGCTCATGGACATCACTTCCAACACCTTTTATAAGTGGACAGAACTTCCCCTCTCGTGCGTCACCTAGCGCCATCACATTTCAGCTGGACTCTACATTTGCCTAAGTGCACAGCGACTTTCCGAACGCACTGTATTTCTGGTACTCATTTCTGTTAAAGGCGGAGTCGACCCCAGCGCCATAGTCAATGAAAAATTCTAATGACACCATCAGTAATCGAACCCGCGAGCTTCCGGCTCGTAGCGCAGTGCCTCAGTAAACTGCTCCACCCCGTGGCCCCTCGTTAGAAACTGGATGGCGTAAAATCCGTAGTGAATGTCTAGAATTGGGTCATAAAATGTGAATAGTATATATTTGTTGAATTACAAGTGTTCATATACAGAGAATGGCACGTGTCATGTTTAAGTAGCTAGCACGTGACTGCATTTGTTGATATTGCCTATTAAAATGTTCATTGATGCAGGATGTGATTACCGTTAATTACACGCTCACTTGCTTGTTGTCGGTGTTATCAGAAGGACAAGCGGGCGCAGCGTACGAACTTTCAAATATAGCAGCGCTCTTCTGGAAATCAAAAGCATTGAGAGGAAAATTAATCTCGTCACGCCCTTTCGCCTGCAACGTTCTTCGCCAGAATGACAAGCAGGAGCTGGCTGGAAGCCTTCAGATCGTGAAGAGTAAAGCTGTCCTGTGCACTGCTGAGGAATTGGAGGGGGTGGGGGTAGGATTGCACCCATTCTTAACCTCGGCGCTGTGTGGAGGTGTGTGGTCAGCCACACACCCTGGCCGCTTTATTCCCATGGGAAGAACCCCCTGACCCACTGATTGGGCTCCAGAACAGGTCCGGACGTTCTGTAGTTTACCTTATTCTGCACCTGCAGTTTTGCTTGTGTCTTTGTCTTCTTTCTTTCCTTATTTTCTTTCTTTCTTTCTTCTTTCGTTATTTCCTTTCATTCATTCCATATTTTCTTTCATTCTTTCTTATTTTCTTTCTTTCTTTCCTTCTTTCTTTATTACCTTATTTTCTTTCTTTTCCTATTTTGTTTCTTTCCTTATTTTTTCTTTCTTCTCTCCTTATTTTTTCTTTCTTCTTTTCTTATTTCCTGTCATTCTTTCTTTCCTTATTTTCTTCTTAATTTCCTTCTTTTCTTTCTTCCCTTATTTTTTAAAATTTCTTTCTTTCCTTATTTTATTTCTTTCTACTTTCCTTATTTCCTTTTATTCTTTCTTTCCTTATTTTCTTTCTTTATTTTCTTATTTATTTATTTCCTTATTTTCTTTCTGTACTTATTTTGTTTCTTTCCTTATTTTATTTCTTTCTTCTTATCTTATTTTCTTTCTTTCTTATTTCCTTTCATTCTTTCTTCTCTTATTTTCTTTCTTTCTTTCTTTCTTTCTTTCCTTATTTGCTTTCTTTTCGTATTTTTTTCTTTACTTATTTTGTTTCTTTCGTCTTTCCTTATTTTCTTCCTTCTTTCCTTATTTTTTCTTTCTTTTTTCTTATTTTCTTTCTACATTTCCTTATTTTCTTTCTTCCCTTATTTTCTTTCTTTCCTTATTTATTTCTTTATTTCCTTATTTTCTTTCTTTCCTTATTTATTTATTTCTTTCCTTATTTTCTTTCTTTACTTATTTTCTTTCATTTCTTAGTTTGTTTCTTTTCGTATTTTGTTTCTTTACTTATTTTCTTTCTTCTTACCTCATTTTTCTTTCTGCTTTCCTTATTTTCTTTCTTTCTTTCCTTATTTCTTTCTTTATTTCCTCATTTTCTGTCTGTCCTTTCGTTCTTTTTTCCTTATTTTCTTCTTTCTCTCCTTTTTATCTTTCTGTCTACATTTCCCTATTTTCTTTCTGTCTTCCTGCCGTCATCACCACGCACCACAGTGTCAAGAGACGGCACTCCACTCACCCCCACGCACCACATTGTCAACAGACGGCACTCCACTCACCCCCACGCACCACATTGTCAACAGACGGCAGTCCACTCACCCTCACGCACCACAGTGTCACCAAAAGGCAGTCCACTCACCGTACAGTTTCCAGTAACGGACTCACGCCCGATCACGAAGTGCAAACTTCGCTCCAGTGTTTCTGTCGCAGTGGAAATTTCGTATGCACGATGATACCGAGCAGGTGGCCGTGGCGGTACACATAATGGCTTTGATTCTGTATATCTTTGGTTCGAATGTTGTAATACCTGTCAGTTTATCGGTTATCCTGATGCTGTGCATGTCCCTGGGTGTGCATTTCGATTTATGTCCATTGTTTGCGCGACACCTGTTCTTCCCATGTCCTGTTTTCTTCACCACTTGCTGCCGTCTTCCGTATGTGGTGGAAGGTGAATAATGGCGGCGTCTAACGTGAGCGAGTGTGTCCCTTCGTTCCGTTAGGAACACAGGGCTTTGTGCTGCATCGCCATCTGACCCTGTTTCCAGCCCATCTCTTAACCCCTCTCCATGTTTTGCCACGTTTTCGTGCATCCTCCAAAACGGCCCTTTTCCCAGGTTTGCTTCGGTCTTCCTATCCTTCAGGCTCCCTGCGGATTCCAATCAAACGTTTGCCTTTCATTGGATTTATCACGCTTCCTGAGAGTATAATAATAATAATAATAATAATAATAATAATAAACTGCAATTGGGTTGTCACCCGGTGGCAGTAGTTATTTTACATGTGTACAAAACATGGAATTGGTTAAAAATAAGAAATTGGTTAACAAAATATGAAATAGGTTACCAAAATATGAAATTGGTTACACAAAATATGAAATTGGTTACACAAAATATGAAATTGGTTGCCAAAATATGAAATTGGTTGCCAAAATATGAAATTGGTTACACAAAATATGAAATTGGTTACACGAAATATGAAATTGGTTAACAAAATGTGCAATGACCGATCCATCACCATTTTCCCATTCCAGTTTGTAGTATTAGAGACTTCTGCCCAGTAGACTCTCACAACTCGGTGTTACTTATTGTCTGATATCGTCTTATGGCCTTTGTTCTTCATAAATATTGATTAAAATACGTTTGTAATTTATATTTTACTTTGGTGGTTCCTTCCTATGTTTCAGCAAAAGTCACTTTGTGGAAATATTTTCCTTAACTCGAAATATTTTGTGGCGTTACTGGACGTAAATGCTAACTTGTGGATTTTATTTTGTGTAACACAAATATGTGTCACGTATGTGAAGATTAAATTTCTGGGATATGATGCCGTGTGTATTGGTAGTTGCCGCGGTTACTGCGGGGTGTGAGGAGCCCAGGCATGGACTGTTTGTATCCGGAATATGAATCCAGATAGCTTCTCTAAACGTCGGCGGCTATTTATCAATTTGACATGGCGTCATGTGCCGGAAGACTACGATATTCATGATCACCGCCTTCAGAACGTAAAATTTCGCATAAACGAACTTCCGTACCTTCTTATTGCAGTAATTTGTTGAAAGGCGTAAATATTTAGCCGCTTAGAACAGTCTGATTCGGCCGGTTTCCGAAAGGCGAGTAACTGGGAAGTATTTTCTTTCCGTTTTGTACTGAACAAACGGTTATTAATAATGTTTTATGAATATTTATTAACCTTTAGACGCCTAACGTCAACTATAGTTGACGTACCACACCGCTAACCTCCAAAGTTGCATTTTATATATTTATTCAACAAATGTAGGTACCGAATATTTTAAACATGGTATATACTCTCCGTTTTTCCTCTTCAAAATGCAGTTTGTTTCATAATTATAACTTATTTGGTTCCTGTATTATTCACGTTTTATTTACATGGTGTGCTAAAATAAAAAAAGTAATTACGGCGCCAAAAGTTTAAATAAAAGCAGTCCCATTACAGGCCCGAGGTGCCCAGAGGGCTCCAAGAAGTTAAGGTTCCCAGATTAAGTGACAACGGCACAGGATGGTGGTAAGGTTGTCAGCCTTACACACCGACCGCTTTTTACCCCCAGGATCTACTCCTGGTACTCATTTGTGTTGGAGGCTGAGTCGACCCCAGGTCCATAGTGCGATCGGAAGGATTATGTAAATGAAAAATTCCAATGTCTCCAGATGGAATCGAACCATCGACATTCGATTTGTGGTACAGCGCCTTAACAACTGAGCTACCGCGGTCCTCTGTGAATATTTGTAACGAATTTAAATATTGCAAACGATAAACCCCATTCGTTTGCCCTGTCCTCTTTATTGCTTCATTTGTGTCTGCAGTGTGACTACAGTTATGTACTATGAATAAGTAGAACTCCGAAATTACTCCTTACTTACTTACTAACTTACTTACTCACTCACTCACTCACTCACTCACTCACTCCATGCAGCAGAGTCCTTCTTGAGAAGCTAACCGGTTTGCAGCTAGTCCAGAAATTCTCCGCATTCTATTGAACCCGAAAGTTAATTACCGCAGTCGCAAGTGCCCGCCGCCTGTCCCTAATCTGAGTCGCCTCGATCTGGTCCATACTCCCACTTCCCACTTCCTGAAGGTCCATAATAATATTATCCTCCCATCTACGCCTGGGTCTCCCAAGCGGTCTCTTTCCTTCAGGTTTCTCCAACAAAACCCTGAATACGCCTCTCCTCATCCCCATACGCGCTACATGACCCTGCCCATCTCTTTCTTCTGGATTTGATCACCCGACCAATATTGGGTGAGCTGTACAGATCATTATGGGGACCGCGGTAGCACAGTGGTTAAGGTGCTTTGCTACAGATTGGAAGGTCGCTGGTTCGATCCCAGATGGTGTCATTGGAATTTTTCATTGACATAATACTTCCGATCGCACTACGGTCCTGGGGTCGAGTCAGCCTCTAATAGAAATGAGTACCAGGAACATTTCCCGGGGGTAAAGGCGGCCGGTCTGTAAGGCTGAACTTACCACCGTCTTGTGCCATTGTCATGTAATCTGGGAACCGTAACTTCCTTGAACCCTCTCGGCCACTCCAGGCCTGTAACGGGACTGCTTTACATTTTAGTACAGATCATTAATCTCCTCATTATGTAATTTTCTCCACTCCCCTGTCACCTCGTCCTTCTTAGGCCCAATTATTCTCCTCTACACCCAATTCCCAAACACCCTCTGTCTACGTTCCGGAACTCAAAAATTGGTATGTATAGATATGAAGGAACATGCATTGCTGATCTCTATCCATCCTTTTAAATTGAGACATATTTTGTTTCAATGGTAACGTATTCTACGTTTATTTCGGACGCTTGTGACGTACTTACGTCGGCAAGACAGACTACTGCACTTTTGTGTATGTGTGTGGATATATACATATGTATATATGTGTATATACATATGAAAAATATATATATATATATATATATATAAAGCATAAGGGTTGAAATTCTGTTGTTATTCTGTTCCCATGTAGTGTATTATTTGTGTAGTTAGAGATACGTACGTCAGATGGCAGTAACTACAGGCAAGTCTCTTTCCATGCAGTAGTCGAGAGATAGACTGCGTTTGAAATGTGATGGCACACACGCAGAAACCAGATTTCGTCTTTCGGCGAAACGGACGAGTCCATTTAAATCGGTGGGGGGCGTCAGTTCAGTCGACTACTGGCAGCCGAGGTGTGCGCATCAGCGGTAGTAATACTGGTTACACCATATTCCGAGGTGGTGTGAAGAGTACTGGCTACCCACTCCATTCGGCAGTTTCCCCTTCACTTCCCCTCCCGTACGTCACCGTGTGCCATCACATTTCAACTGGAGTCTGCTTATGCTTCAGTGGGTATTGGCGTCTCGATATCTGTTCAAATATGTTGTTTTTAGATATTTGCACCACTTATTCGATTAAGCCGCATTTCTGGACCTTCATGGCTAGCCTGTTGAGTGGAACTGTAACACCATAATATCCACCAAGGGCTGTACAGAATAACACGATATTAGTGTCAGGCTTAGTTGCAGTAGGCGCAGAGATGGAACTAGTAAATTTTTACCATTGAAATCTCAAGGGTTTTGATATTGGCAATTAGGCTTATATAGCCTATAGATCAAGGTAGCTTTCCCTGTGCCTAAAGTTTTGGTCCCGAAGCTATATTTTTAAATTTTAGCTCACCATTCATGCAAAATGTGAATATTTCATGCCTGAATATATATATAATGTAAGAGTGAATATATAAAGTGCGCAACTTGGTCGATCACACTGAGGGAGGAACGTAGGCTGAGGGCGTTTGAGAATAGGGTGTTGAGGAGAATGACCGGAGCATGTAGCAGTATGGGGGAGAGGAGAGGCGTAGATAGGGTTATGCTGGGGAAACCTAAGGGAAAGAGACCACTTGAAAAACAAAGGCATAGATGGGAGGATAATATTAAGATGGATCTTCAGGAATTTGGATGTGAGGGGGAGGAAGGGCTGCATATAAGCTGGCTTAGGATAGAGAGGTGGCTGGCAATTGTAAATGCGGAAATGCACCTTTGGGTTCCATACATTGCGGGGAATTTCTTGACTACCTGAGAACCGGTTAGCTTCTCAAGAAGGATTGTGCTATTTTGAGTAAGTACGTGAGTGAATATATAAAAATATTCTTAGTTAAAACCCTTTGAAAAGTTATTAAAGCCATATGTAATGTATTAAAGTGATCCCGTTACAGGCTTGGTGTGGCTCAGAGGGTGGGTAGAGGTATAGCTCTTCTCTTCCATGACCGCGGCACTAGAAGGAAGTGAGTGGTCAGCAGCACGCCCCGGCCGCACTTTACACCCGGGAAAGACCCGGTACCCGTTTTACAGGAGGCTGGGTGGGCCCCAGGGTCGGTCTGGACGGGCGGGAAATCTCGTCCCCTTGTAAATGTCTTTTTCACATTCGTAATAAGGGCCTGATTTTGGCTTTAAAAAGCCGAGACATGTAGCCTGTTTTATCCTGCTTTGTATGATTTGTGCGACTGTTTTGAGTGAAAGAAATATCTGGAATTGAATACTACAACGGGGATTTGTCATCTCAAGAGAAGAGCCATGGATCTGTCCTGAGACAGACTACGCAATGAAATAACGAAGGAACGAGCGAACCAAAGAAGAGCAGTCTTAGTAATAAATTGTTTCATAAGTTGATATGAAACAGAGCGTCCCTAAACTGCAGAAGGTACCTAACACTGAGCCGCCTATAGCCACAGGAACAACTGTTGCCAGGTTCTTAGTGGCACCTCAAACACATCCCTCGAAAACGCATCATGCCGACATTACTTGTAACGTGGTGTCGTTCATAAACTAATGAACACAGGTGGTCGTGGTAGAATCTGTTAAATTGGCTTTCAGTATGAAGGTTAATAACGTCGGCAAATGGCGCCGTGATATGGGTGTGAAACTTGGTCGCTGACATTGCGGGAGGAAAGAAAGCTGAGGGTGTTTGAGAACATGGTGTTGAGGAGTATATTTGGACCTAGGAGGGATGAGGTAACGAGAAAATGGAGGAGATTGCATAACGGGGAGCTAAATGGTTTGTACTCCTCACCCAATATTGTGCGGATGATAAAATCAAGAAAAATGAGATGGGCTGGGCATGTGGCGCGTATGGGTGAGGAGAGGGGGGTGTATAGGGTGTTGGTGGGGAAACTGGAGGGAAAGAAACCACTGGGGATACCTAGTCGTAGACGGGTGGATAATATTAGGATGGATCTCCAGGAGGTGGGATGTGGGTATATGGACTGATTGAGCTGGCCCAGGATAGAGACATGTGGCGGACGCTTGTGAGTGCGATAATGAACCTTCGGGTTCCGTGAAATGCGGGGAATTTTTTGAGTTGCTGCAAACCGGTTATCTTCTCAAGATGGACTTTGCATCATGGAGTAAGTAAGTAATTGGCGCCGTGTAATATGGCAAATGATTCTTGTAGGTGGTAGAACAGGAGATGATCCCCGCAGGGTTGGCGTATCTGGCGCGGTGCGGGGGATGTTGACTGTAGGCTGGACTAATACCTGCTATCGGTGGGAGTGTTACTACACAGACTGAAAACATCAAGCAATTCTTGTAGTGTGCAATGAGTGAGTGCACTATGAGGATGCTTTCGGGGTGGGTAGTAGCAACTCGTTATTAGCAACGATATCTTGCGTATGCTCGTCTGTCGCAATCGTGTAGCTGGGATCATCTCCTTCGCGTTGGATTGTAGCTATCTTTTATTTTGGAAAGCAGGTACGAAATTTTTTTGAGAAACTTGCTGCGTCCATTTTCTATCCTAAATATGGTGGCAGCAGGTTTCTGCAAAGCGTTGGCGCATATATTCTAGAATAAAGATATTAGAATCCTGAAGAATAAATTGCAGCACGGATTCTTTCGTGCAAAATCTGAAAAGTATACACTGTTCTGTGTGGGTCGGGTAACGTAGTGGGTACAGCAAATGGCTACGGGCTAGACGGTCCGGGGATCGAATTCTGGTGGGGCGAGATTTTCAGCACCTGTCCAGACCGGCCCTGGGGCCCACCCAGCCTCCTGTACAATGGGTACCGGGTCTTTCCCGGGGATAAAGATCGGCTGGGGCGTGACGCTGACCCCTCACCCCTTCTAGTGCCGTGGTCAAGAAAGAGTAGAGCTTTACCTCTATTCCCCCTACGGGCCGTACGGCCGGTACAGAGCTCAGTGCCTGCACAAGGGTGCACTTTACCTTTATCTTTTACATTGTACTCTATATGTCAGGTGGGGACCGCTGTAGTACAGAGTGGTTAAGGTGCTGTGCTACAAATTGAAAGGTCGCTTGTTCGATCCCAGCTGGTGCCATTGAAATTTTTCATTGACATAAAATCCTTCCGATCGCACAATGGCCCTGGGGTCGACTCAGCCTCTAACAGAAATGAGTACCAGGAATATTTCCTGGAGGTAAAGGCGGCCGGTGCTTAAGGCTGACAACCTTACCACCATCCTGTGCCGTTGTCATGAAATCTGGGAGCCTTAACTTCCTGGAACCCTCTGGGCCACTCCAGGCCTGTAATGGGACTGCTTTACCTTTACCTTTACTGTAAATGTCAGGTAACATATGAATGTTGCTACTCAGCCAGAGGTGTCTGCTGTTTGATGTGTTTCCAAACTATAGCGTGTGTATAACAGAGAAGGATGTCAGAGCGAGAGGAACATTTGATCTGTCGGTAGAGCCAGTAACTCAGTTGCGAATTTACAGTGCCAGCGCTGTATATGGCGCAGAAGGTCAGAGGTCAGTATGAATCGGGGTCGATGAGTGTGTCAGTTGGAATGGGCGCTGGCTGAAACAGGTAGAACCTTACTGAAAGAATGACGCATGTAGCAAAAGCAAGGAAGGGTAGAAAAAGAGGGGATGGAATACAAAGGAAGAGTAGATTAATGTAAAGTAATAGGGTGGAAGGAAAGAAATAAAGGAAAAGCAAGGGAAAGTAAAGAATAGAAGGGGTTCGAGGATGAAAAGTGGAATTTGTCTCTGTACGTACCGTGATGTGCACCCGGTAGCTCAGTCGGTATGGCTACTGACTACGGGATGGACGGTCCGGGATCGAATCCCGGTGGGGACGAGATTTTCCGCCCGTCCAGACCAGCCCTGGGGGCCACCCAGCCTCCTGTAAAATGGGTACCGTTTCTTTCCCGGGGGTAAAGTGCGGCCGGGGCGTGCTGCTGACCACTCACCCCTTCTAGTGCCACTGTCATGGAAGAGTAGAGCTATACCTCTTCCTACACTCTGGACCACACCGGGCCTGTAGCGGGATCACTTTACCTTTACGTACCATGATAGTATATTGGTGGAGAGTAAGTATAGCTCCACTCACTCATAATGTCGGCTATTTTATCCGCCGGGAAAGGGCTCATTGAACGGGGAGGTGAATGGGTACAGAGCTGGTCAGGACGGTGTACAGAAGAGAGAGTCTCTTGCGCCTGTCGGAGTTTGAACCACGAACTTTCGACTGCCCAGCCCTTGGTCTAGTCATTATGTTCGGAGAAAGAAACTTACGGTTTTTCGGCTTTGTAGGTTTGTAGGGGTTCAAGGGGATGGCAGCTTGAGACAGAGCGTATGATCGGTAACGTCGCCTTCATGTCGAAATCGGCGTCGTTACAGCGGCTGCGGAGGGAGGTAACCCGCGGTTTCCAACTCCTAGATCAGTCTTACGTTTTACTGTCATAAACGATTATTGATTTACGTTGCATGTACTGCTGATACTGGTACCCGCGCGGTCTAAGGCGTGGGTCTGCGGCCTCTCGCTTGCTGGGGTTGCGGGTTCGAATCCCGCCAGGGACATAGATGTCTGTTGTGAGTGTTGTGTGTTGTCAGGTGGGGGGTCTCTGCGACAGGCCGATCCCTCGCCCAGAGGAGTCCTGCCGAGTTTGGTCTCGAAACCTCATCACTAAGGAAGCTTAGGCCCACTGGGGGCGGAGGGGTGGGAGCCACGAAAAATAAAACATTGTATGTATTTTTTATTATTCGGACACACACACACATACAAAACACATATCGCTCATTTGCGACAACAGTGTTACAACTCAAAATTTGTGATTTTTCAGGAGAGAGGTTTACAGGTTTTGAAGTGCTATAATATTCTATGAGTGCAACGACGACACAACTGCTCTCCAGCGGCGAGTTTTGCAAACTGCGTTATGACACTATACCTGTTAAAAGTGCATCTGCAAACGTTTCTTTCTATACCA
>Ga0123352_10011525_pt1 | contig 13939 bp, 6 predicted proteins | sample TergutLab28metaG_FD_89700 | JGI IMG/M metagenome (GOLD analysis project Ga0123352, IMG submission 89700) | Labiotermes labralis P1 segment gut microbial communities from Petit-Saut dam, French Guiana - Lab288 P1 | ecosystem: Host-associated > Arthropoda: Insects > Digestive system > Gut ...
ATCCTGCCTGCACTTAACTTCCAACCAGCAGCAACTCGAGAACCAGACGGCCTATGTGGTAACCAACGCTATCGTCGTGAGCTCCTGATGATGGGCATAATGGTGCCCGAAACATGTTGAGCACAACATAAGCATAATAAAGTAATAAGTGACATCTAGTTGGATTTTATTCTTCAGTTACTAACAGCGTCGTTAAGTGGATCATAAAGTTATTAGTCTTCCAAGGATTCAGAACACAGACACGAACAGGCAACTGGAAGCTGAGGTTCTCACGGTGACGAATAGCAAGACCAAGTCTTCACAAAAGTGAAACCGTGAAGACTGACAAGTCTGTACCTGAGTTTATTAGGAATATATGCGTCCATACTTAGGGTAAACAGTTCCTCTCGTGATACCGCAATAACTGGCAGGTCTGTACCTTAATGTATTAAGATCACGCTGCTTCAATCTTCAAGGTAGAACAGCGCCTACCGCTAAACTGGAATATATGCCTCCCACATGAGGGCGGAACCTATCCGCCTAACTAAAGACGTCAGTAACGACCACAAAAACAATAATTTCCGTGTTCACAAATTAAATTATAATCTCGAAGTCTCGAATGGGTCTCCTGTTTTGTGTTTGACATAATAAATTCAGGCTAACCAGGAAAAAAAATACAAAACTCATCGGCCAATCCAGGTGCTTCATTTGTATTAACGCGTATTCCCACTATTCTAAATGTACCACATAATCCAGTAATTTCGACGACTGGCATTGTCATCCCTCCCTCAATTTCAAATATTCGTAAAAGTTCGCGGATGGTTTCACGGCCAACTCCACACAGTGTTTCATACCCTCGACTGCAATAATTCAATGCCTATCGCCATAAAATGCGAAGATAATTACAAAATTCGCGCGGCCGCCATCCATTATTTTTACAGCCTGCAACAAATAACTTCACGAAAGTTGCACATGGTTCTCTGAAGGGTTTTGACCACAGCTGATTCATTACAGGGCCGATTTTCGATGATCTCCACTGTCTGAAATTTTAATGTACAGGACCTTACAGAATCTGGCCATACTGCTATCTTCCAGTGATTTTTTTATGCGCTGGCAACGTGTTTTTAGTTGTTCTGAAGATGAAACAGAACGCGGGACCATTGGAACATCAGTACGGCGAAAACGAAATCACATCGCAATCGCCCCAAAATTCAGAAACCATAAAAATGAAATGGAGTTCAAACCACGAACGGCAAGCTGCACGATGTTTGTACAAGAGTTTCACGAGTATATCTTCAGAAGTTTGACTTCAAGCCATTTTTTTAACTACATCACTGCTCCCAAAAAGATCTCACTCCCAAAACCTTGTGCAACATTTCGTAACATGTTAGGTTCACAAAAGTAAGGAACAGATCAGTTGCTCTCCGCCAACCAAATGGAGGACCACCCCTAGTCGGCTATTTATTCTATGTACTCGCAAGTGTCGTCCACAGCTGGTTGCCGTCCCTTTTATCCGCACTCTGGGGACAACCCATGACGCGGTAATAGCAGACCAAAACGTCTTTCTTACGTTATTACTTTGACTAATGCTGTTCAGAGAATACGACGCAATGAATATCAGATCCGCTACAAATACAGCTCTCGCTTACAGGAAACAAAGATAAAAGGCTCATAGTACGCGCCACTCAGTGATTTATAAAGCCAGAGGAAGGCTGAAAGCTAAGCATTTTTTCGCCGACAAAAGGAGGCAAAGCAAGACTTCAAAATCGTACCGCTGCAGAGAAGTCAGACCGTAACAACACCGAATTACTTAAATACGGCGTGATACAAACTTCAACCCTTCAATTTACACGGTCATATCTCATATGCCTCAATAAGTAGTGAATGAGGCTTTGTGGGCTTTGGTGAAGCCAATTTCGGTGGTTCTACTTTCTATTTCAAACAAAAGATTTCTGCTGCTAAAAGCTGCCTTAGTAGATGGTGATTACATTTAGACAGAAAGAGAAAACGCATTTTGCTTTTCTTTACAGACTTCAGATCAACAAATTAAGTTTAATGAGTCGCCACAGAGCAGTGTGTCTTACAGCGCTCATTAGAACTATTTACAAATGCTTGTAGGCTTTCTGGTGGTGGCCCTCGAAACCCTATCAAGCACGGTCTTTCAGTATTCGGGGACTTCAGAACTGCAAAACACGTCACTTTTCTTTCATTAGCATAATATTCATTATCAAATAAATCAATAATAGTAATTATTTTCTGCAGTCATACGATTATGCTACTCCTGTTGCTAATCTTAGTAACTAACCAAATTACTGCACAAATTCTTGTTTTATAATACGTTTATTATACTCCTCTACATGTTTCGAACACTATGTGCTCATCATCAGTTGGTCAAAATTGTATTATACATCATCTGGTATCATCACAACTGTACGTGGCCGCCCGGTGTACAGTCCTTTCTCAACCCATGCACCGGACGGCAACCTACAGGTGTGACGATACCAGATGCTGTATAATATAATTTGACCTCCTGATGATGAGCAAAATAGTGCCCGAGACATGTAGAGGCATATAATAAACTTATTATAAAATAAGAATTTGTGTATTAAGTTGGTTAGTTACTAACATTGTACTGAGATGCACGGTCAGCAAAACATCAAATTCCTGCTGCTGCTGATGATGATACTGATACTGATGACGATGATGTCATTTTATCCACATCGAAAGATGTAAAATCTTTCAGCTTGCGCCGCTTGCTATCATTTTTTTTACCTGCTGTTCGCTAGAAGGCCACATAAAATATAATGTACCAAGTGACCTATTTTCACAAATCGTTTGGCACTACAGCACGGTATGAAGTACAATACATTTGTTTGAAATTTACGACTCTCATAATCAAACTGAGACAAGAAGATGAAAGACAGAAAATACGACTTTGAAACGCAAGTTATAATCTATAGCATTTCAGCTCTCTGAATCTAATGATGTGATAAATAAAGCTAATTTAGTTATTTACCACCTGCACACTAAATTTTATGTCAGTTACCATGTTCTGTAGTATGTTAATATTTACATTGCTCATTAGTTCCATTACTGATGTGTGTAAAAGAAATATCTTCCAGAATTTTATACAGGAATCAGAAATAGGCTTTAAATCAAAACGCGTCAAATAATTTGATAGATACAGATTTGGAAAGTAACGCCTTGTATCTTGATGTCCACCCAAACAAAACTGCATGCCGTCACAAGGCAGAAGGCTAATATTTAATACTAAAAATCTTATATAAGAAGGCCTAATCTTCTCTGCAGACAACGATAATACAGCCCACACTACACATGGCCGTCAGAATACATAATCAGTTTAATTATTTCACGAAATTTCAACGGCTCCAGTACAAGCCGTATGGAATAATAAGTACTGATACTAGAGCTCCAGTGTAGGAAATTCAGAGTCACATCGGTGGTTAGGATAAATGACGGTTCGGTTGACTGAAGTTCGGATAATCGCCGTTGTACTGTATTTTTAATGTGATAGAGCCAAGGAAACTGAGATAAGCGGAACAGAAGTTCCGTCCCTCAAAAGTGCATAATACGGCTCAGTCGGAAGACCTGAAATCCATATTAGGGATAATTATGCCTAACGGGAAGAATGATAAACAGCATTCTTTGAAACAGTGAATATGACTGTAGATTGGATCTGTGACAGAATATCGTGAACATGGTACAAACTGAACATTCTGGATGGTCCGCCGAGTCGAAATACTGTAGCCACGGAACACCCAACGTGTACAGGAAGGCGCCCTCTTGGGATATTAAGTAGGCCCCCAGCGGGGTTCGCTTAACCACTCCGAACTGTCAGAACGTGTCACTGATTGAAAACAGCTTGCAGCGTATTTATACAGCACAAGCTGATCTCCAGTACTCCGAAGCGACTGCCTGGCCACCGCAGAGATTCCATTTCCTTTGTTATGTTCACTTTCTTGTTGTGAGGTTAATATAAGGAACAGTAATAATTCAAAGCACGCAAAAGGAGAGAGATGGATACATCACCTACTTTAAGACACTCCATCTCACTTGTAAATGCTAAATCCTAATCCACGAGGTGATCTCGGATCTGACGTCACCTATTCTCAGTGACTCAGCAGAAAACAGCAAAACAGACCGCCTGGCAGAATATTAGCGAGTTATAATCCTTTTTGTCACTGCAGACCATTTCGCAGGTTACAACATCAAACGGACAGCGACCTCCGTTCTGAACTCAACTCTTTTCTCGCAGTGACCTCTAAAACTGATAGTATGAAATCAGGTTGAATAACAATGCTCTACAGGTCCCATAAGTCCAGTGGCTGCTACATGTACCACCGTGTTTAACACTCAGAAACCCTACATTCAGCCCACCGAAGGTATTTATGTGTTTCGTATGATTCCCACACCAGCAAGAGATATTTACCCTGCACAGAACTAACCGATTGGTTTTTATAACAGACACGGAGTGGGTTTACCGCGTGTTACGAACTGAATCACCAATACAGTTCACATCAAAATCGGTGTTCAGAGGGTTAAGGAAGTTACAGCCCAAAATTGGCAATGACTGTGGATCAAAACTAACTTACTTATTAGCAGTGGTAAAGGAGTAACTTTGCTAGAACCTTCAGTAGTATACTTTCAGATGTATTTACTCTGGTGAAATAACTGGTTGACACAATGATGTGACAATGGCCAAGGGGGAAGAGAAGCCCGGAGAAAATACTACGGTACCTGCATCAAAATTTCATAGTTTTATTGGAGACAGGAGCCCACAGAAGCTTTCAGAAAAGCTGTACTTTGCAAGTTGAATCCAAATTAACCAGGTGTTTGTCGAAATTAATAGCATACTTGGCTACTTGGCTGCTTCTGAACAAATCCACTAGCGAGCTTCGTATAATTGTCTGTACATACGTCTGTCTAATGTTTCAAGTACAAACACCAATAATAATCGTATCTCATTCATTAATTTCGTGAAATCCATTTCGAATCACCTTATACCTCTCCGTGTTGGTACAGTACCAGAGTGGCCGATATGCAAATCTGTGACGTAGATGACTAGTGACTTCCATTGCACAAGAGTGTATAAACCAAATAGTCCGAAAACGATCTCGTTCGCGTTCACCGAAGTGGTTAACCGCGCTGGTTAACATGTATCTGTGTGCAATAAGTATCGAAACCACGTTTGGGGACGCGCAAACCGACATGCGTTTCTAGGGCCACACTCCGCAGTTGACGGATATTTCTCGTACGCGAATTTTTACATGATCTTTAGTGACCAGCAATTGATTCGACACATTCTGGAATAATCTTCCTTCCTCAGTTTACGTTCTGCCATTAGGTTTGAAAACCAAGTTTCACACCCATACAAGAGAACAGACAGATCGTGTGGGTTCACAACGGATAGTAGACTTTCAGAAGCTGGTAAGCAAACAAGTAATAAATTCTTGCCTTTCATGGAATTCTAAAGTTCATTACCAAATTCACAAAGCCTGCCACTTGTCTACATTCCGGACCAGATGAATACAATCCCCACCCTCACACTCTATTCATCAATACACTCTAAAACTGTAAGTTCTATCTAAGCCCAGATTTTCCGAATTTTCTCTTCCCCCCCTCTCCCCCTCCCCAGCATTAAAACTAAAATTTTGCATTCATTTCTCACCCAACCATGCGTACAACGTGAATTCCTCATTTCATCTTCTTTGCTGTAACAACTTTTATACAAATTCTAACAAGATTATCGTAACAACAGTAATAATAAAGTGCTTCATGCTTTAAGAATGTACCGTGTTGTTTTACGTGTTGTCTTTTCCAGCTAGAATAAAACGAGCTCTGAAAGAATAATTCACGTAGTGTATACCGTAATTTTACTGATATGTACCAGTGTATTAGTTGCTGACAGTGAACTTAAATTGACTACGTATGACACAAACGAATGCCGTCAGGATACGAAGTGTGTCTATAAATCTTTTGATTATGGCAGCGAAGGTTTCAGCACGCCTGATGACAAAACTTTTGTAAGGGAGTCAAGAAAGTGTAATACGAACACTGCGCATGTGATGACATGGTGTGGATAATGCTATCGATCCTTCAGGAAGTGCTAATGTCGTCGCATTTGACAAACAAGAACAGACTGTCAACTTCCGGGAGGTTAACTGCTTCTAGGTACCGAAAACAGCAGTAGAGGGCTGTCCAATCACGATGCAAAACAGCGGAAGAGGGCGGTCCAATCACGATGCAAAACATGTCTGCAAGTTATTTCAGTATCGTGAAATATCGTTGCCGTACTCTATACCGTACGTGAATAAATACCTATAAGACATGCGAGGTGGAGGTAAAACAAGTGTCCAATAACGAAAACATCTGTTTGAATTACAACCGACAGACGTGGTTCATAGCGTCACCAACAGATAACAGAACCCGACTATAGTAGGACTAATTACGTCTGTCACAAAAAACACAGGCTACAATGCTCCTCGCATATTAAAGGTGGAAGAGTGACACATATTCAGGGCCGTTTCCTCTCATACGTGCATATTTAGAGTTAAATGACATTTACACCTCTCAAAATGTCATACAACAAAAATCAAAACTGCGAGTTCTCTGGTTTTCACGGCAGTTGGCTGTACACACTACGACGCTGCGTCAACGGATAATCGGTGCCCGACTTTTCGAAGGAATATAATGTCGTTATATACAGGTTCTGGAGCTCTGAGGAGAAAAACATAGCGCCTCCGACTACCCAGTGAAGCGACGTCATATTCCAGAAGAAATGTCTCCTCATACATCGATTACCGCCATCATACAAAACTGTAACCTAGCTAGGCATGTATTCCTACTTCATCATAACTGACTTTCGTCCAGTGATTGTGTCGGAACCTCTGGTAAGTAAAGGTGCGAATTAAGGAAGGAAAAAAGTCATTGACTTTCACGTGTTAAAGTAAAATGCCACGTATTACACTAAAAGCAAAAGAAAAACGTTTTTGCCCTCTTCTATACTAAAAATGAACAAGCGCGGCTTGTCTACTTCGTTAAGAGAACTGTAAAGGATACAAATAAATAGACTGTCACGTGTATCAGCAGTAAGCTGATTCCTTTTAAAGAACACACAATGGGGATGTCCAAAGGACAGTGGGCCGATGAGAATATTCGAACGTAAACGTGAGGAAGCAAAAGAAAGGCGAATTAAGTTCCGATACAACAAAATGAGTAACTTCCTACACAGTAGGCTTCACTATACACCGTATCACTAGGTGTGATCAAGTCAATGAGACAAAAAGCACTAGTAACGGGTAAAATAAGTTTATAAAAAATTAGTATAGAAATGGATAGATGACACTTTGGGAAAGTAGACTTCGATGAAAGAATAATTAGAAACACTAATACAGACAGTTGACGTACAGGATGCTGATATGTGGAGCAAATCTGTCTGGTTGAAGTTATGATCCAGGGCTAGACAGTATGACCATTATAATAACATGCAGCAATCCACAATAGGTGAAATATATATATATATATATATATATATATATATATATATATATATATAAGAGACGCTTCTGCGAGCGACTCCGTGTTGTAGTCTTGTTGTTGAACTAACTAAATGCCTATCCCGTATATAAGTTTACAAACAACATTTCAATCCACTGAAGCTGTCATCCAACCAGTGACACATGCACCAGTAATTTATCACAACTCCGCAGGACAAATGTCATGTAATTAAACGTATGTTGTTCCACGGTAGAATGCTCCAATTTCCTGCTTCGCATAACTTTTATCAAATTTTCCCACAGTGTACAAATCTTAATTATCCAGACACCGAGAAACTCCTTCCGTTACAATTCAAATGTTAATTATTACATTTTGCGGTTACACTTCCGAGCCTGAATACTTTGTGCTCCTGAAGTTACGGCGAAAATATTAGTTGGCTTGAGGAGTTTCCCGCGCCTGTTCTACAACACATAGCGGATACGCAATTAAAGGCCAGTTACCAAGTCGTTTCCCGGCGGGAGCGGGTGTTCTATGCGATACGGATGCTGTTCTCAGGGACACAATAAAAGTAACATTTTTTATCGCTGTACCGTGCATTTTGATATTCATAAACTTCATACACCAACAAATGTACTATTTATTAAACTTGACAAAGTTTTAAAATTTACATTAAAAATCACTTTGACTTGCTCCTACATGTTTCTGTCTTTAAGCACGACCATCATCAGGGAGCCTTCATTAGAGCCTAGCTAAAGTTATATTTAGGTTAAAATTCGGTAAAAAAAAATAGGTCGTTGTATGTTACGCGGTGGTGTGGCAGCACGCTGCCACACCACCGCGTAACGTAGTATTTTACCGAATTTTAACCTAAATATAACTTTAGCTAGGCTCTAATGAAGGCTCGCTGATGATGGTCGTAGACGGAAACATGTAGAAGCAAGTCAAAATGATTTTTAATGTAAATTTTAAACCTTTGTCAAGTTTAATAGATAGTGCATTTGTTGGTGTATGAACTTCATAACAGTAACATTCTATGTCGCTAGCTGCCAACATATTCCGGCCAGGTTTTGCAATACGATTAGTAATTCGCAGTCTAAATCAAAACAGCATTTTTAGAAATTATTCGCCTAGAATTGTTAAACTGTATTGTCAGCTGCTTCATTGGACACAGTAATGCACAACGGAATATTTCATTATAAATTCGTATGTGTGTGTGTGTGTGTGTGTTTAAGCACAAACACACACACACACGTGCGCGCGCGGGTAATCTGTTACTTTCAGAGTTCTTAAAATGAGAAATTACAAAGAGTCTATGGCCATTATAGGAGTTAAAGCGGCCGAAGAGTTTAGCTGACTACTCGCTTCCGTCTAGTACTGAAACTGAGATAGGGGAAGCCATAACCCCACACCACCTTACGCTTCCACAGTAGGAAAACTTCACTTTTTGCCTATTCCAAAATACGTGTATGTATGTATGTATGTATGTATGGGTACACATATTTACGTGTAAGTGTGTGTGTATATATGCTTATGTGCACACGCTCCAATACCGAATTTTGATAGGCGAACTTCCTAGTACCCTTCCACACCGAGCAGAAAGGAGGTCAGCAAAGGTCAACCCAACGGAAACAGGTTGTGAGGATCGCGGACAAGGCTGGACTTTGTTAGTAGCGGATTCTGCATAAGGGCGGTACAATACTGCCTATTAGAGGCGCGAAAATTCCGAATACCTGAATAACGCCCTGCTAAAAGACGCATATGTAAATCACGTAAAATTAAAGGTTACGGAATATCACTGTACTTAAGGCTCTGCAACTGTCTGACTTCTGTGGGCAAGGTAAAAGTCAGAGAGTACGAGATTTTTGAGAGGCACTATTTAGGGGACAAATCATGCAGTTATATTCGTTTTCATTATTATAAAACTTAAAATAATCCAAAAAGAAATGTAAATTTTCCTTATCTTTTTCTTGACATGTCTAAGCACGCGTTTAATATTATCGAGAAAAATTTTGTAACTGCTTATCCATAGTAACTGCGATGTTTGCCAAACTCTTAGTAACTGACCAACTTAATGCACAAATTATTGTTTTATAATAAGTTTATTATATTTCTCTACATGTTTCGAGCACCATTGTGCTCATCATCAGGAGGTCAAAATTGTACTATACAGCATCTGGTATCATCACACACTGTAGGTGGCCGTCCGGTGCACCGGATGGCAACCTACAGAGTGTGATATAATACAATTTTGACCTCCTGATGATGAGTACAATAGTGCTAGAAACATGTAGAGGATATAATGGAATTAGAAAACAAGAATTTGTGCATTAAGTTTGTCAGTTACTAAGACTATACTGAGATGCACGGTCAGCAAAAATCACAAGAAAAAGGCTGCCAAAATGTTTGACTGGAACTTTATTTTTAAATCCCCTATATAAAACACTGGCCTTAATGTATAACCTGCATTTTGTTCCGCTCTTGACTGACCTGAAACTCAGCCTGGCTTTATGTTTCTCAAAAACGGATAAAGATACTAAAGTTTTTATTAAAAACGACATTATGAATCGCATCTAATTTTACAAGTTTCATCTGAAACATCATTCTACGATTCGTATAGGACGAGTGCATTATAATGCATTATAACCAAATGCAAATAACCACCCGACCACATGCAGTTTCAACTTATCGGTGGATGTAGTATGTCTGCTAGGATGGATAAAAACAAGTAAGCCCTATTAAATATCAGAACATCAAAGAAAATCATTGTCGCTGCAAATATTTGTCTTCCGTTTCACTAGCTGTAGGCCCTACATGTTTCCACTAGTGATGGAATAGTTTGAATAATGCAACAGCGTTCTAACTGCATGTTGCAACATTTTTCCTGAGAATCCGATAGCTTCTCAAGAAGCTCCCCGTGTTTTTTCATTATTCATGTGTCAGTTTCAATGTTCATAATACAGGAAGTGTGTCATCCCCGTTGTGTGTGTGAAACTTGGAAATTGCATATAGCCAAACACAACTGTGTCACATAGGTGTATTTAATGGATCTCTCTACACCACGTGTGCACGCGCAATGCATATAGTAAGATCATAAGCCAGTTCGCTTAAGACAACCTGAAGATGGCCAGTACGGGCCGAAACATGTAGTTGTCCATTTAGCCATTTAATGCACACAGTTGTGTTTGACTATATACATTTTCCAAGGTTCATAATGCATGATGGGGCAGAAACCATTAGACGATTAATAACTTGAAAATGAACACTTTAATTGAAAATTAAATCATAACTTGCTAAACAGCGGTAAGAAACATGGAAAGGCATTACGTATTCAAGTCACTTTTTGAATATAATATCACTCAGGTGAGCACCATTGGACACAGAACTCTGAGGACTACGCTGAAATGCAAGTGCCACTCGGCGCATAATTTACGGTGTTCGTACATTTCGAGGGAGACCAGGAGGCTTCTTGTTGACAATGGATGCGGTAGTTCTGAATAGTGTAACCCAATTCAATATTGTTTGGCGTGTCGGAACCTTTCCATTCCTCCGGATGTCAAAATGTCGTCGAAAAACACACTGCGTTACAGTAGCGGAATCATTGTTTTTAAAAAAAACGTTTCCACAGCAAACGCTCGATGCTCTTCCGACGAACGCTGCATGATGACTGAAGCCTTCAAACCGCTCTACCGAGCGATGTGTGTTTCACCGCGCCATCTACAAAGATGTCGGCATGGCGCTAAATTTAAATCGTCTAATTGTTTCTGCCCCACCCTGTAGCTCGCCACTGAAAAGAGTCCTAAGTTAATCTTATCCGGCATACGTTTTCCTAGGTTCTGTTTAAGTGACGTAGCATTCCTTATCATATCTCACACTCCCGTCTAGTCATTGGTCTGGGCAAGTGTAACTCCATTCAGACTTCGGTCCGACTAAAACTGAATACGCATTTATCTCCAACATGCGCGCTACAAATTCTACCCACCCCTCCATTAATATTAATACCAATTGATGCTGGGTGACGAGTACAAGCGCTAAAACTTCTCATTACGCTAGTTCATCCATTTGTAAATATGATAACACGCATATTTACACGACTTTCACGGGTGGCAGCCCACCATTTCATTTCCTAGTATCATTTGGGACGGAAGTAATAGTCAGGCACCGCATTACATTTCCGGCACAGCACTCGGTCCTGAACACGGCTTCTGGATACAGCGAAGCTGTGACACAGCCATAACAACCGCTACAGTGTGTTGCGTGGATTGCAACCACCTCACAGCTTACGCTGTCACTACACCCTTCAGTTCCTAGTGCTTATTCTCACAAGGTAATCTCAAAATATCAATGTACAACAGCTAGCCTGGCTTACACAATATTACGAATATTATTATTTGGGCCTCTTTCGCGATTACCGAAGAAGAACACGCATTCTGACAGCTGTTCGGTGCAGCCAGGTTGCAAGTCTTGTTCTCACCCTAGTCTATAGACACACACTCTATGTCAGAGGTGTCCACCACGCGCCTCGCGCACGTCATTAATGTTACGCGGGCTGCCTGTAACAATAATATGCAGGCAAAATTGGCCTGCCTACAACGCAGACCGTTAACGGCGTTTTGAAAGTTTTTTGAAAGAAAGGAGACATAAAACTAACAAAATAAGCTACTGTAATTGGACGAAAAGAAAGAGGAAGCAATCAAATAAAGACAGAATATTTTATGTTGTTGCCAGACGGCTCTTGCCTCAACTGCGTTAAGAAGAGCGACTCCTGAGGATCGTCCAGCTGGCCACCCCTGTTATATGCCATGACATTAAACTTAATACGTCAAGCCTACATGTATAGTGTTCAACGATAAGGTGTACATATTTCACAATCGTGTTCTAAAGGTAACTGCGAATACAAAATAATATATGCACAAAATGTCGTCTCAACCCCGTTATTGAGTTATGCTGCACTAGACCGATGCAGCAATGAATGTATAGCCAATATTGAATTTAACTTTATTAGTAGCCTGCAGTCCAAAGTGTACCTAAATCGAATTTTCGAAATGAATACGATGTAACACGAAGTGATTGCTTGCACGCATGGCGTCAGTCATCGCTCCACTGAATTATCTCCGTGCCTGCCTCAAAATATTACGTCTCTCCCGGCAACACACTTCTGCATACTCCCCTCCAGTCTCCTCGCTGCTGTGTTGTTCACAAGCATGTTGGTAGTGATAACCTGAGATAACCACCCTTGGCGACATACGACGTAAGCCGGGGAGGAACACAACAGCACGAAGGCAATCTGAAGCCTCCAGCGTCGTGATTGTACCCACCCATAAAATTTCTTTCCCCTCTTTCAGTATAGCACTGCGCTAGTGTAGCTTCCACCAGACGAATCTGCATGATACCCATGTTAGTGTTAATGGTGGTAGGAAGTATTAATGTCAGTTAGCTTCTAACATAATGACTTTCATAGCAATGTCAGTTGATACAAAACTCGCTTGGCGGAGAGAGGCCCGCTGTCATTACAGTATGTACCACAATCCTCCCATTCCTTATAAAGAAATTGAGTCAAAGCAATTCGGTGTAGCTTCCTACCAAAATCTACCCCCCCCCCCTCACCAATCATCCAAAAAAGAAATAAGCATCTTGCAAGTAAGTGACATGCTACATCATAGAGAATTTGATAAGTAATGTTTATAGCCGATCAATGCTCTGAAGGGTCTGAGTATCCTTTTTGAAGTTGCGTTGTAGATCTCAAGAAATTACAAAAACCACTGAACAACATACTCAAACTACCTGCACAGCAATGGAGTTACACTGCTCGTTTCCTCAAAATGACGAACCGTGAAACATGTGTGTTCTTAACTAAATACATGTCAATCCGGAACCGGAATAGTGTAGTTGACATAGGGACAAGGCTAAACAACCGAATATCGTGTTTGTGTTCCCGGTAGGGCTATGAGCTTAATCTCATCATCTAAACGTCCTGACCGGCAATTGGGCTCGTCCAGTGTCTGATGAAATGTGTAAAGGGGCTCCTCCAGGGAGCACAGCAACCGGGGCCTCAAGCTTACCAGCCAACTGTATCTAGTGCCGAAATTATGAGTGGAACAATTCTTCCATTCCCCCACTGGCCTTAGTGCAGTGTACAGGGACTTTAACTTTTATCATAATCTGAGTCAATGGAGAAGAATCCTGGAGGAGGATAAATGCAAGACATTCCGTGGCTTCTGTAGAACCAGAATTTAAATGCCGTATTTACACGAGTGTTTGGTTGTAATGTATCCTGATCCACGTACAGTGCACGTTATTGCACCGTACAGTGCACGTTATTACACTGTACAGCGCACGTTTTGCACCGTACAGCGCACGTTTTGCACCGTACAGTGCACGTTATTGCACCGTACAGCGCACGTTATTACACTGTACAGCGCACGTTTTGCACCGTACAGTGCAC
>Ga0123352_10011529_pt1 | contig 13937 bp, 16 predicted proteins | sample TergutLab28metaG_FD_89700 | JGI IMG/M metagenome (GOLD analysis project Ga0123352, IMG submission 89700) | Labiotermes labralis P1 segment gut microbial communities from Petit-Saut dam, French Guiana - Lab288 P1 | ecosystem: Host-associated > Arthropoda: Insects > Digestive system > Gut ...
CGCTTCTGAAGGGCGTAAGACAGGAAGAACTCATATTTCTTGCTCGTAATGCCAGTTCAAAAGCGGTGTGGTCTCCGCCAAAAGTGTCGGAAGCTCAGGACGTTCATCAATAACCAAAACAAAAGAAAGTATTCAGTAAAGGTAATTGCATTCAAAAACTGAAATATTATTGCCTGTTAAGTTCTTCGTGTTTTCTAGATTTCATTTATGGCAATTACGGGAATTTTCAAAGACAGTCCAAAAATGTGTCACATTACTGCCAATTTCACGGATTGTACTATGTCACTCTCCTTTGTCTGTGTATATTTCCGGCTAAAAACAAAATGGCTGTCATTTTATACACTCCCTGCTCACTAGATTTATGAAACTCTGGCTTGTTCCTCCTCCCAGAACTCAAGACGGCACTTGAGGTTTAATGATTAGTGGAAAATCTTGGCAAGAACCGATAAGTTTCAAACAATGCATCACTTTGAAGGGTACAACTATGACTAGAAGTAAATGTCATTGCGATAAAAAAAATACTAGACATTTCACCCGCTAAACTATTTCATTGCACCATGTATCAACCGTGTTGCCTTCGAAGCCAACCACATTCAACAAACAATGTACATTTACAAAAACTTAATTCACTGAAACTGTTGTCAGTAAAATGAGAAGAAGTGGTGGCCACTGAAATTCCCATAACTGTGAGATTACACCTGGCATTTAATTCAGGCACAGAATATCAAACTTATAGCCCAGTCGCAGATTGTGGTAACTGATGTTCAGCTCGCCTCATCACTTTGACGACTGACATTCAACTGGCTATAAGTCAAAACAGTTACTAAATGGATAAGAAGCAAGGTACTCATACGGTTGTTCTGTCTGTTTTTGAAATCTTATTAGAATTCATTTTGTGTATATATTTTAACCAACAAAATCAAGTAATATCCCACTGGGTTAAGAAGACTAGACAGTGGGTGAGATATCATGGACAGCTTAACAATTAAGCATAAACACAGACAAAATTTGGAGCCTTTATATATTGCACACACATTCTGGACCCAGCTCTTATAATTTTTCATGTAAGCCGAATCTAAAAGCTTACCAGTACCTTCAATACCAACACACAGCTTCATTCAAACACTTTTAGAAAGCCCCGTATAATTGTAAAAGTAAAATATACGGTGCACGCTTCACTAAACTTCATAGACCAGTTCTGTAACTATCAACAAGCCTGCTTCTGCTTGTCTCATTTATGGAACTGCCTGCTAGTACCATAACGTACAAATGGACCAAGCCAACAGTAAAAATACTGATCCACAAAACACAGCCTGCAGTGTGATACTGAACGTATGGGTACCCCCTGCAATTCTGAAGACAAAGGTAATGTGTATTTATCTCTTCCTTAGACATGTCCTTGTAGAGTCTAGAACTTGCTTCTGGAGTTCTTCTATTCGTTTCTGTTGCAAGTGTGATTCTGCTGTTGTTTGTGTCAGCTGTAAGAAACCACAAAAAAAATGTAACATCAGAAATCCTTTCACAGAGTTAGCTGGTTCCCTGTCCAATGTTTGATCTTGGCTCAAAAATTTTAGTGAGACTATTGTAGAGCTGCACAGTGCACATAAAACACATATAACAGCAGTACAACCACCAAAACTGGCCCTTCAGATAATGCACATGCACACACACACACACAGCCACACACAAAGGAGGAGGGGGGGAAAAGGAATTTACTTATGAGGGGTGCTGATAAGTCCTTAGCCCGACCAGGAAGGAAATAAGCTACAGCGACCAAACTTGGGATTTTTTCAACATACTCCCCCATGAAGCGTAATCCATTTCTTAGCCCGTTGCTCTAACTTTTGCTAGCCACTCAAAAAAAATTCAGAATGCTGTTCATCCAATCAGGTCTCTGTGGCAGCAATGACCTCTGCATCGGATGAAAAACGGCGACCTTTCAATAGTTTTTTCAGTCCAGGGAAGGTTGGTAGTCCGACAGGTCCAGATCCAGAGAATAGGGCCAGTGATCAAGATATTGGAAGCCCAGGTAGGCCAGTTTCTTCTGGGTTCCAAGTGCCTGGTGAGCTGGGGCATTGCCATGTAAGAACAAGACTCCCTTTGTGAACTTTCAGTGGTGTTTTTCCTTCAAAATGTCCTTCAATTGCACCAGCAGAGATGAACAATACTCTGCATTGATAGTTTGGCCCTTTGGAAGCTGTCTTGATCCCCAAAAATCGAGGCGAGAACTTTTCCAGTGGATTTTTGTACTCGGAATTTTTTGGGCCAGGGTGAGCTGCTATGCTGCCACTCCATTGATTGTTGCTTTGTCTCCGGATAATAGTGATACAACCAGGTTTAGTCCATGGTCAACAATCGCGACAGGAAATCATTTGGATCATGCCGAAAAAATTCCAAAATTTGCTCAGATGACTGGCAATGTTGACACTTTTGATCCGCATTCAGGCATTTTGGGACTCACTTCGCGGAGAGCTTCCGCATGTCCAAATCTTCAATAATGATGGACCCAACCTGTTCATGTGAAATGCCCAGTTGTCAGCTATTGATTTAGCCAAAATCTGGGAGTCTTCCAAGATTAGCTCATGAATTTGATCAATAATCTCTGGGGTGGTCACTGTTTTTGGTCGTCCAGTACAAGGTGCATCACAGGTGGAAAAATCACAATGTTTAAACTGGGCCACCCAGTTTTTGGTGTTGGCATACAATGGTGCATGTTCCCCTAATGTTTCTGTCAGAATGGCGTGAATTTTCTTGCAGGAAATGTTGTTGAAATCATGCACGTCACCTGACATACTTCCTTTCAGCCTCTGTAACAAGAAAAGACTTGCAATTCGGCACATGAACAGACCCCCCCCCTCCTCTTTCCAACGACACTAATGATTCCATCCTACGACATTGGGAAGTAGGTCGGGCTAAGGACTTATCAGCATCCCCTCGCAGAACCTGTTTTTACACATCTTATTCCTTCACCATGACACACAGCAATCTTTACATCTCCACTCCTTTCAACCACACATGTGCGTTCAATGCTAGAAACAACAGAACCCACGTGGATACAAACTACATATCCTTGAAATCCAGAAGAAAAAACATTACCCATAAGACAAAGAAATAACCCAAAAATGGAATTTCAGCTTATCCTCATACTGACACGTAACACCTACCAAGAGAGCGTCACAAGTATTCCACAACAAATGCATATTACTGATAACATTTCAGCAAACCACTATATCACAACACTATTAAAAAATCCAGCTGTAGTCACTTCAGTGCATTTCAAAGGATCACAGTAAGAAATCTCACAACTGCGTTCGGCATTGAATCAAAATGAAAGACCATGAAGAACATGCCCAACATGCAAAACCAATCTTCTGGATGTGGTCTGGTTGCAGCAAACTGCCTATCAATGAACACTTTTTTCTGATGTTGTGTAAAGTGCACTAGTGCTACCATCAGACTCCAAACTCTATGTAATCTGAAGAAACCATTGCATTAAATGTACATGTACTAGGCACTTTTCCGCATTTCTTACAGTTTGTAATGCAGAGTGAAATATGCCTAATATCAAACTCTGACATTACTGTGACCTGAAAGTAACTTAGTATCTATGCTGTGGTATTTTACTGCAACATTCGTCCATCACACAGCGGCAATGAAAGACTGTGTGAAATGAACTACAGCTGACAACACACACCAACTTCACTGTGATCCAAAAAACTTTTTCTCAACTATGCACGTGCAGGCCCCGTTCCACATTACTGTACACAGAATAACTACAAAGAAATATTCTGTGAAATGAACTAAAGCTGACACCAAACATCTGCTATCAAAACAACTGCCATACAATTTCAAGATTCCACTGTGATGTAGAAGAGAACTGCGAGCCTCTGGGCTATTACACAGTGAGCTGCGGTAATTCCTTACTGATGGTTTGGGACAACCCTTTGGTCCCATCTTGACACTAGAATAAGAGACCAATGGGTTGTCCTGAACTGTCGGTATGGAATTACCACTGTTTGCCGGGTAACAGCCCAGATGAGCGCAGCTCTCTGAAAAGAACAGCTGTTTATTCTGTGCACACAGTTTCACATCATACAATGTGCACAGTGTAGTAAACCATACTGTTCCCAGCTCCACCACTCTGCTGCAAGAACAGCGATGGCACAATTCTACGGTAGCACAAAATCAGATTTCACTGTTGGGTTTCCTGAACTGGATTCAGATACACACATTAACGTTTAAACAACCAGGTTAATATGCAATTTTAGCACACGGTTTATGAAAAATGTATTATTTCAACAGAAAATTATGCAATTAAAGGCACTGTGTGGAATATACAACAGATATTACACACTATGTTTTAAAAATTCAGTGAACTTCCTCGCTGTCTAAATATTTAAATGAATGTCTAGGGGCATAAGGTGTGTTTGCACATTCAAATGTAGGTTGTTTAAAGGCTAATACTAAATAAAATATATTTCAAATGATTTGGTAATCTTGTTCTCCATGCTATACAATACCACCCACTAAAATTTTTGGCACTTGATTTAGACAGGAAAATGATACCATACAACAATTTAAGTTTATTACATCTATGCATATGACACTGATGTTAAATTGGAAGATTACTTTTCAATTAAACGTGTTATGAAGTGTCACAGCAATTACCATATCAAGTAATATTTCAAACTTCAGCTTCAGGAAATTGTTCTCTTCTTGAAGGTGTTGTACATACTGCCTTAGTTTCTGATTCTCTTTGTGGGTTCCACTCACAGGTCCGGCCTCTAGAAATAACACACAGGCAACCCAAACTTGTAAGTAGCCATATGTAAATGTTATGTCAATACAGATTTTTGTAATCTGCTTTCAAGTACAGAGTTACAGGTCTGCAGATAAAAATCTGAGACTTTGGGTAGGTTAAGATAGAGTATTGTGGACTAAGCTTTGTGTGAGTGTTTACTTTTTTTTTAAATAAATGCAGAAAATTTCACATATTGTTACTGTTACTTGCTGTGACATCTTAACTGTAAGAAATAAAACTTAGACAATCATTGGCACAGTGATGTACAATGCATATAAATGGATGTTTCAGTGCTTACTGGGCAGATGCTGAAGACTATACTAAATTTAAAAAGTAAACAGGTATCTGTGGAAATGCTTAGAAATGGAAAAAAAAAGAAACCTTTAACTATTTACTGACTCACATATAGTGAAACAGATGACGCATAAAACTGATGGTTCGCAACTGTCTGCATCCTGTGTTCTTACAGTGCAACAAACACTTTAGTTATGCCATTCGTATAAGAATTATAAGAGCATTTGTATAATGGCAGTTCAAAAACTAAGGCAGTTACCAAAAAATATCTCGATAGCATGTCCAAATATGCTGTCAAAATGAAGTATACTTTATAGCAGGAAAACTTTACATGTGAGTTGGCATTCTACTGTATTTTATATGCTTTATATGATCTGAATGTACAATTGTTAGCACTGCTTTTGAATTGCAACACTGACAAACGGTGTGCTATGATTTAATTTCTGGTCATAATGTTTCAAACTTCAAGTTTCTCCATCATGTACACATTGCTCCATTATATGGACACTGCTTATCAAAACTTTGACGACGTGGTGCATACCTGGCTTTAGAAGCAGTCAAACCATTCTCCTCAAATAGCATGAAAAGTTGGTGGGCCAATGATGCGAGTATTTTTCAAAGGTAAAGCGTACCGAGAACATTAATATATCCAATCGTTCGCTTTTTCTTGGTTTAATAATTTAAAATACTTATCCGTACTCCTTAATTACATTCATAATTACACTATTGCAGTACAGCTCAAATGTTCAACACTGTATTGTTTCTCATACTATTACCTGGTACCCATTCTCCGTTGTCAAAAACCGATTCCTGATCTCCTAATTTCAGCTTTATCGGTCCAATTTCCAAACCCACTTCCTGTGATGCTTTCTCTGGGCCAAGTTCTCTATCAATTACAGACAATTCTGTTTTCCTGGGCGAAGGTTTTTTAGGAAAAAATTTACTTGAAAACAAAGGCATTCCTCATATCCAAAAAACCCTCTTACAATGCAAACGACCTATAACCTCGTGGCCAGAGCTTAACAACGTGATCAGTTAATCCGTGAGCATGGAAGAAGCAGTTGTGTACAACACAATTGGTACCTCTGTACGCGGCTAGCGGTGCCAACATGCCGATCACGCGATATTTCCCACCTTAGTGGTACTTAACATAGCGCCGACTCCAGCCGCGAAATACAAAACCACCAACATCCCGACCTAATATTTCAACCTTCAGCGCATTACTGTATTGGCCAAAAACACAATTATATCGTTTATTGACAGGTACATTTAGTAACTTGGGCATCATACATACAATTCGATAGGAAAACACGTGAACAAAGCGATGTTAGAGGTATAAATTACAGTGACAAATTACACAGCTACATACATAAGAAATAGCGTGCGATTGCATCACAAGCAGCAGCCACTGTAACAGTGAAAACTTTAACGGCAGAAAATAGTACAACATACAACAATAATGATGATACAAATACGGAAACAGAAACATAAATGAATGAGACATAAGTAAATGCATATTATTGACAAACTCAATTTAGAATTGTACTCACCACAGGGCAGGCACAACATAAACTTCATTTCTCTTCCCCCATGTCTTTACCTGTACCAAACCAAAAAATAACCGTGACATTCTTGACACTAATGAAACTACTCCATATCTTGGATAATTGTGTTTCATGTGAGCAAGTATATTTCATTTATGAAAATCAAAACTCTCCTTAATGAAATATATTGGACTACGTGAAATATATGTCTTGGAAACCAAACTGAAATTTCATGATGAAGTACAGCTAGGAGGAACGAGGTAACGGGGGAATGGAGGAGATTGCATAATGAGGAGCTAAATAATTTGTACTCCTCACCCAATATTGTGCGGGTGATAAAATCGTGAAGAATAAGATGGGCTGGGCATGTGGCGCGTATGGGTGAGGAGAGGGGGGTGTATAGGGTCCTGGTGGGGAAACCGGAGGGAAAGAGACCACTGGGGAGACCTAGGCGTAGATGGGTGGATAATATTAGGTTGGATCTCCAGGAGGTGGGATGTGGGTTTATGGCCCAGGAAAGAGACAGGTGACGGACGCTTGTAAGTGCGGTAATGAACCTTGGGGTTCCGTGAAATGCGGGGAATTTCTTGACTAGCTGCAAACCAGTTAGCTTCTCAAGAAGGACTCTGCACCATGGAGTAAGTAAGTAAGTAAGTACAGCTGGATAGGGATTCTTCAACAGTACTTTCTTTTTATCATGGGCATTTGTATTCAAATTTGTAAATGTGCATATACACACAAGTCACTGTTTAAACATAAACATTTCATCAACACAGTACATACGTTTGTGTTGAAGTATCATTTCAATGCTGTATAATGCAAGGCTTACCAGATACTAACACATACTTTCAGAATGTTACTATTTACTCCTTCATAACCATTTTGTGATTTGAGGATATTTTTAAACTATGTAACATACCAACAAACCAACAAATGCAAATCAATAAAATATGTTTTTATCTTATATTATTTGACATGTGGTCACTTCTGCAACCATAATCAGTGTGTCATTCAAGAATACAAGCAATATACACTCAGTTGTGGGAAGCCATTCACCCCTGCAGGAAGTGAAAGCTACAGAGGGACAGAAGCCTGCCCACTACTGCATGAAGAAGTTGGCAACCACCTCACAGAAAAATTGTAAGTAATACAACTTTATATGTTTAGGCACGGCGCAGTACTCAAACTGTTACGACAGAACATAAATGATCCAATTTCATACTTGCAGAACTAGACAAGATACAAACCGATCCGGAAAGCAGTAACAGACTACAAAGAACAAGTGGACAGAACCCACCCCAATGCACTGGAAAACTAAAAAGCAGGAGAACCAATACAACCACAACGGACATAACAACCAGAAGCCCAATCAGTAAACAATGGCCCCAGGAAATAGCACGCTAACACATGTCACATACTTGATACCAATATAAGTACAATAGTATAATAGATATAAGTCACGTTATGCACACGGTATGAATCACAGCACACACTGTGAGCCATCTGGGATCCCAAATGCGCACAGCCACACTATAAAGAACTTCATGGTTCTTAGCTTAGCCTGACAATGACTTTTTAAGTTGAAACATGTCGCTTTAACCTATGCTTTTATTATATAGTTGTGTTGACTGAAATGTGTATAACAAATTGAATATATAGAATCAATACACAACGGGATGACTTCGTTCAAATATACACGAAATGTATAATTCAAACCACTGGGATATGGAACATGAGTTGAGGGCATGTACTGTAAAGTACTGGTTGTTGACCAATAAGGCAGTGCATTTGTCTGTAGACAACATTATGCTGACTGAAACAACCCACAAATCAATACTAATTCACACAGTTATCACAACTTGATGACATATACTACCGTAAAATATAATTCCTATGTACATACATACCAGTAATTACAAATGGCCTAAGTACACAGAAAAACCTTGTTTTATGCCTTCATGCTTCAATGCCTCTTGCCAATTTACACCCCTTCTTAATTTACAACCTACCATTTTTTATTTAATGCCCTTTGGCTGCCTGCATTCTCCTGCCAAGAATCTATGGCACTTAAGATGCAGAATAAGACCGGGAGACAGTGCGCTAACTGGAAACCACCTCTGATCCATTCTGGAACCTGAGTCAGTCAGCATGTGTGCACCACTCATTTCAGGTTGATTTTAGGTGGTGTGTTTTATTTGCCTTAATTCTAAATCTTCTTTTACTTAAATGAGTGGAAAAAGTAAGTCTGCATCTCCTACTGCAACCCAGCTACATATATATATAAACCAGCAAAAGAAATCAGTATTGAAGAGAAATTAGAAGTAATAAATAGAATTCAAATGTATGAACAAATTGCTAATATCTGCCATAGTCTTGACTTGGCCAAGAACACACTGCATATAATTTGCAATAATGTTGATACAATTCAACAAAGAACTAAGACTGGTACTAAAGCGAGGGATAAAAGAATTCCTTATTCAAGATGTTCTACTATGGCACATATGGAAAAAATGTTGAGTTCTTGGATCACAGCTTAGAATAAACACCATGTTCCTGTAAGCAAGCTTTTGGTTCAAGCCAAAGCTCGTTATATTTGGTTTTGTAAGACAGAACTTTCATAACATTAACCCTTTAAACGCCGAGTTAAATCCCGTCTGCCATTTGCTGACATTATAAAGAGCTCACCCTATACTCCACATTAGCAGGATAAGGATTAAAATGAGAGGAGGAGCTACTTCTGCTGACAGTGGCTGTTGAGGAGTTTGTTAAGGAACTGCGGCATATTACTGTTGATGGAGGTAATTCACCTAAGCAAATTTTCAGCATCAATGACACTGCTGTTTTCTGGAAATAATGTCTCGTAGGACTTACATGTCTGAAGAGGAAAAATCTGTACCCAGATTTAAGGCTGCCAAGGACAAATTTACTCTGCTTTTAGGTGATAATGCCAACAGGGTTTAAAAAATGGAGCCAGTAATGGTGCACCAATCTGCAAAGTCCCACACTCTGCAAGGCTACATGAAATATCTTCTGCCTGTGCGTATTTATTCAAATGCCAACGGGTAAGATGACAGGTCCACTTCTTATTTACCACGTATGTCAAAACCTGAAGGTAAAGTGTGAAAATACTGGGCGAAAGAAAATCTGGCTTTTAAAATTCTCCTAATATTTGACAAACACAAACTTCACTCCATGAACAGCATTCACATACTAACCCAATCGTCCAGTACATAGATTACACTTAATTGCCACAGTCCATTAATTAGAAAGGTTACAAATCTATTCAATAATAGATTCACTATAGCTCAATAGTGAGACCTATTATAGAAAATAAGCCTCATGTGCAATCTGTGGCAAAGTTAATATGCCTATTGCACAGAATAAATATAACATTAAAATCAAAACCCATTTGTGTGCCTACCTGCATATTTCATGTCGCTGTCATCGTGTTAACTGCCAAAACAACCTTAATATGTCTGTGATACCAAGAAGTCATGTTACATACAAGTCAAATTTTTTTTTGGCAGGTGTACATATAACACAACACATTGATATTTCCTGTTGTTTCAATACTTTACCTGTCTGTTGACCCAGTCTGTTTCTCCAATGATCTCCATACATGTCATATGTGGGCCAATATCCGTAACTTTGTATTTCTGTCTAAACTTGTACTCTAGAAGATAAATGATATATGTATTATTTATTTTTTGTGTACTCTTGATGCAGATATATTCTACGCATTTTGTTGAACCATATAGCAGCGTCTGTTTTTAATAACTTTAGCTTTACCTTTTTATAGATTTTGTATATTTTTCCTTGTTGGGTCCCCATTATTTTTATGTATATACCGGACCGACATATCAACAACATCAGCACACAGATTGTATACACAGCCCTCTGAGATATTTCCTGGGTTTGTCAGGACAATGTAATTTATGGGGTATAAAGTGTAGTGATGCATAATACTGTAGCTTATCCTACGCAACAGTCATCCTCACCTTCTCGTGGTATACCCTGCTCTCACAAACGAGGAAATGACGACCAAGTCACAGCGGTATAACTGTTTCACCAGGAATGGAGGAAATGCCACCCCTAAACATGCCGGTCCAGAGGCTGAAGGTAGCAATCCTACCACTGGACTTACCCTGCTCTGGGCCTGTGACCCATTCAGGGGAAATTTTAACCACTGGCAAGTCTCATGGAAAGAAGCCTTTTCCTCGAAATAGAATACCCAGGGTAATGAAACACTACTGTCCAACTGGCAGAAGGAATCATGGTAGACCTTTGAAGAGACTTCTGGATATGTGAGACCGGAACGGGTCAACAAGTGACCCAACTTCATGACAGATATATGATGATGATAAATATAATTTATTACAGCTAAGACGATTGTAATTTTTTAGTGTTTTAACGATTCTAAACAGCGAATTTAAAGTTTTTTTTTTGAATACCACCAAGACTGCATGAACACGTTTATGTAACTTAGCAGGCACCGAGTGAGAGCTCCCTGAGGATGACGCTTTGGCATTGAAACATGTACGAGCGACACTATAAAGAACAGTACAGTAAACTGTCAGTCAAGTGTGGATTTGTTTGTTCATTATACATATAGTAACAGATGTATGTGTGGGTGTAATACTGCATCGGCGCTCTGAACTTAAACTTAGTGGTTCGTCTTGACATTGGCTTATTTATTTTATAAATACGTTCACGCACGTTTAACTGCAACGAATGTTGTAAAACATAACAAGCGTACGCATGTAAAAAGCAATTATGATAGTTTCTTAATTTTATGGAACCGCTTCAATACAGGGGGCGCCTCAAAGCACTCTCTCAGCTTTTTGGAACACAACTTTCGGTGCCAACGAAATGGGGGTGGGAAGAATTACCGGGGCTCCGCGGTCGGGAAGGGGGACCGACTATGTTGAATGTGTTTTCGTTTTTCTCGGTATTATCAGATGTAATTAAGTAGTGATTTGTCGACTTAACGACACTTTCCGGCCAGCGGCCATCTTGCTTACGACGACTCCGCTTACTGGCCGGCCCGAATAATTTTTTTCACCGGGTTTCGAACCCGCTGTCGGGGGCTCTACCAATTGTGAAAGTGATGATAACCACCCCACAATAATTTCAGTGACGTGGGTTCTGCTTCAGGCAGGCATATGCTTATTTTTAACCAGCTCGATTTGTGCGCTATTATATATGAACTGAAAGATTTTTCAAAGCTGTTTCATGATCAACAAAATCAATAAGGCAATATGGTGCCAGTATACTCAGGTATCGACGCGCTAAATCATCCGTAATTTCGGAATGTCCTCTAAAAGCTGCGCCAGCCCTGTGTTAGGTCGAAAAAATTTAAAGAATATCGGATGGAAGGGGTGCTAAATATTACCCTGCCCGAGGCGCCCACATGTCTGGGGCCGGCCCTGTTCACCTCGAGAACCCTGTTTAGAGTCCATGCAATTTCGTGTGGAATTTGTTGTGGGTCAAGTAACAAAGGGACAAGAGTTGTCCCTCCGAGTAGCCTACACAAATTTTCCCTGTCTGTATCACTCCACCAATGCTTCATGCTTAAATTGTCCGCATTGTTAAATAAACCGCTTAAAATTACCCGACTTTCATGAAACTCTCCTTCAAAGGCAAATCTTTTTTTTTTTAGAAACCTCTATACCAAATTTCATAAAAATCCGACAGGTACTTCAGTCGTTGCCATTACGTAACAGACAGGCGGACTGGAGGCCATGTTGTCACATACGCTATTCATTTTTCACTTCGTAAAACAAGGCATAGAATGGCAGCTTACGAAATATGTTAATGCCAGCGTATCACAAATATTCCTTTATTTCCCATACAGGCTGAGGTATTAATTTCCCCAAAACGTTCTAAACATCTTAATTAAAATATTTAACTTCACAATGCCTTCCACACGGTTCTTATGTCTCCAGCCATCATAACCTAAAATATGCCACGTTTGAAAGTTCTCACAGTGACGCTGCCGAACATTCTTGTGCTATGGCATGTGACAATGTCGTTCAATGGATAGTTCCAAATGTTTCGAAGGATCGTAGTACCTTCTTCAGGGTCAAGAAGTCCGATGATAGCCATGCGCAGTCCAACAAACCGAACGCTAGAGGCGGTGGCTCGCGCGGAGTGCAATTTTACGTCCTTTGGCCCGTCGACACCTTTCCTGCACACCATTTTCTAACACAGGATCCGTTAAAACTACAGCCACGATTTCATTTAGGTAACAGCTCTTCCCATCTTGGCTCTCAGCCTTGACGTGGTCATATAAGGACATCTGCTCCAGATGTTAATATGTTCTTTCAGGAAGAAAAAAAGTTTGCTTTGAAATATATGTGGGGTTTGCAGCCACATGTTTGGTTGCTCAGGCTGAAGGACTTGCGAGTCGATAGGGCGAGTAAATTCGAAAGTTCTTGCACTGCTTGATTCTTGGAAACGTCCGGACATATCCACACAATGACACAAAATTAGTGCCCAGCAGTCTGGATACAGTGTCACTTCAACACATTATATGTGGAACTCATCTTCTTCAGAGCCTCTTTGCAGTCAGCAGTGCAGTTCTGTACAACAGTGCTGCCTCAACAGAAAGGAAGGAAAGGACCTTTCTAAGCAGTGGCACTAAGTAATGTTAACAGGTTAAGAGCAGACAAACTATGCAGCAACTATGAATAAGAAAGGAGTAGTGGGTAAAAGCAATCTCATTGCAGGCGTGGACAGGTCCTGAGGGTTCCAGGAGGTTGAGACTCCCAGATTTCAAGACAATCAGCACATGAAGGTGGTAAGGTTGTCAGTCCAACGTATCGGCCACCTTATTCCACCCCAGGAAATATTTCCATTACTCATTTCTGTTAGAGGCTGAGTCAACCCCAGGGCCAAAATGCGGCTGGAAAAATTCCAATGAGATAATTAGGAATCGAACTCGCGACCTTCCGGCTTGTAGTGCAGTACCTCAACCAAATGTGCCACCAGAAGCGTGCCCTGGCGTAGTGGGCAATGCCCAATTTTTTGTTGTTTATCAATGCAAGTTTTAATTTATATGGTTCTGTAGTTCCATGTACACTTAAATTCACCAAAGGCAGCTTTGTTTGGGGGGGGGGGTCAACAAATTCAGTTGAGGACAGAGGACAGAGAGAATGGGGATCTGGGGGCAGTAACCCCCTAGTCAGGGGTTCTGGAGGCAGCTGTAATTTGGTACAAGAAATTTCATTTCATATAGTAAAATTTTCTTAATTTTTGGTACTTTAAGACTATTTATGATGACAACCAATTTATTTGTC
>Ga0123352_10011530_pt1 | contig 13936 bp, 8 predicted proteins | sample TergutLab28metaG_FD_89700 | JGI IMG/M metagenome (GOLD analysis project Ga0123352, IMG submission 89700) | Labiotermes labralis P1 segment gut microbial communities from Petit-Saut dam, French Guiana - Lab288 P1 | ecosystem: Host-associated > Arthropoda: Insects > Digestive system > Gut ...
CCCCACACATTAAAGAGATATCTAATAATATTAAGAAATTTGAAAATTGTTTAAAACGATTCCTACATATACATTCCTTTTATTGCTTAGAAGAATACTTTCAATACAATTTATTTACAAACTTCAGCGATTTGTTGTACTAGTTTATCAATATGTGTAATCTACGTTCTGTGATTTACTACCTATAAATGTTGACTTACATATCTGATATGCTTCTCTGTTTATGACTATGTATAAAACTGTCTGCTTGTAGTTATGACTGTCCTATATATCTTATATACAAACTGTGTTTCCCAGACTGCATGTATTGACTTGGAAACAGTTAGATTCCTAAGACCAATGTATTTACACTTATATACTTTTATTGACATGTTCTATATCCTAAACTTTGAGATTGTTTGTGGATCTATGGAACGTTAAATAAATATCATATCATATCATACTCATTCCCTCTTGAAAGAAGTAATAGCTATGAAGGAAGATCACTTGGAAGATCTAGACATAAATCAAAAATAGTACTAAAGTAAATCTTAATTAAACATGGGATGAACACATCAAAGTGTATTATTCTGAAGGTGAACAGGCTGAAAAAGTTGTGGCAATAGTAGTGCATAAAAGTATAGTGAGAAGTGTTGTAAAGAAGATTGTTTATAATGGCAGAATCATTGCTATTAAATTACATGCACAGCCTGTAAGTATTTTGATGATGCAAGTATACATACCAACATCAGAGCATGAAGATGATGAGGTGGAAGAGTTGTATGACATAATTGAAGAAATTCTTGAGGAAGGTGGGAAAGGTGACACAAACACTATCAGAATGGGGGACTGGAATAGTGTTGTTGGAGATGAATCATACAGGAACATTGTTGGACCACATGGTCTAGGAGAAAGAAACACAGAGGTCAAATGCTTATTAACTTTTGTGAAAGAAATGGACTGCTTGTCACCAACATATGGTTCAGGAAGACTAAGAGAAGACTGTACACATGGAAGGCACCAGGAGATCGGAGTCAACTTCAGTTGGACTACATACTTGTTAAACACCGATTCAGAAACAGTGTGAAGGATGTGCAGACACTGCCTAGGGCAGATATTGTCTGACAACAACTGACTAGTTGCCAAGCTATGCTCCAGATTTAAGAAAATTATAAGGTTCCAAAAGAGAAGACCACAGAGGGATTTGGAGAAATTATATGCTCAATGACAAAGAGTGCAGGATACTCTAGAAGAGAAACTCGGTGCAATTGAATGTGACAGTGGGAATGTCAAAGTGCAGTGGAACAATATAAAGCAATGTGTGTTAGATACTGTCAGTGATCTGGTTGGGAAAGTCAAGAAGAGAGCAAGAAAACCTTGGATTACATAGGAAATGATCAGTCAAATGGATGAAAGAAGGAAATGGAAGAATGTCAACACTGACGAAGGCAGGAAGAACTACAGGAGGCTGAGGAATAAATTGAAAAGAGCCACAGATAATGCCAAAAAGGAATATCTTGAGAAAATGTAATGAGATTATGGAATTTCAAAGAACAGGGCATTGTGATATGATGTATATGAAGACAAAAGAACTAGGCTGGAAGGAGACCCACAGGATTAAAAATATTGACATCAAAGACTCCCAAAGGAATAGAATAGTAGAGCAAAGTCAAGTGCTGAAAATTTGGGAGAATTATATTACAGAACTATACGATTGACCTAATCGACTGGAAACCCTAGAAGTCGAACCTGAAGAGGAAGTAGATACAGATGAGAAAGGCCCATATATTTTGCAAAGTGAAGTGGAAAAAGCTATCAAGGAAATGAGGAATAAGAAGGCTACAGGAGATGACGATATACCTGGAGATGTGCCCAAATTATTGGGAGAAGTTAGTTTGAAAATAATGACAAAATTGATCAACAACATTTAAAAAACTGTAGAGTGGCCCAAGGACTTCACAGAAGTTACAATGATTGCCTTAAAGAAGAAGCCACAAGCTACAAAATGCAGCAACCATGACACAATCAGCCTTATCGCACGTACAACAAATTCAGTAGCAAAGATACTTAGGAGGAGGATTGAAAAGAAAATTGAGGATGTACTCGGAGAAGAACAGTTTGGATTTAGAAGAGGAAAAGGAACTAGGGATACAGTTGGGATGCTGAGAATAATATTAGAACGAACCTTGGAGATTGATGAGGAACTATGTGTTTGCTTCGTAGACTGGCAGGAGACATTTGACCAAGTCAACTGGACCAAATTAATGCTGATCCTAAAGGGAACAGGTATTGACTAGCATGAAAGATTGATTAGCAACTTGCACATGGCTCAGAGTGTTAAAGTATGACTGAACCAAGGGGAGACAAGAAGTGTGAAGATTGGAAGAGGAGTTAGACAAGGATGTTGTTTGTCACCAATTCTGTTAACTTGTACAGCGAATATCTTACCAAGGAAGCTCTGGAAGAGTTTCAAAACTTCAAAATAGGAGGGCAAATCATTCACACTGTGAAACATGCAGATGACCTTGTATTACTGGCTAAGGAAGAAAAGGTGCTACAGGACATGATTGATAAACTAATTGAAATTGGAAGATGCCATGGAATGGAAATGAACGTGGAAAAAACAAAAATAATGAGAATTTCAAGACAACCATTCCCAGTAAAAATTTTGATTGACCAAAAACAACTAGAGAACGTGGGATCTTTTAAATATTTAACAAATGATGCAAGATGTACTTGTGAAATTAAATGCTATGGCTAAAGCCGCATTCAACAAGATGAGGGCTCTTTTTACTAGCACATTGGACTTGGAATTGAGGAAGAAGCTAGTGAAGTGCTACATTTGGAGCATAGCTTTATATGGTGCTGAAACTTGGACGTTTCAACAGTAGATCAGAAACACCTGGAAAGTTTTGAAATGTGGTGCTGGAGAAGGATGGAAAAGATCAATTGGATCGATCATGTGAGAAATGAAGAAGTATTACTTAAGAGTCAATGAGCAGAGGAATATCCTACATGAAATAAATAAATGGAAGGCTAACTGGATTGGTCACATTTTGCGTAGAAGCTGCCTTCTACAATGGGTTATTGAAGGAAAGATAAAAGGGGGGGATAGAAGTGACAGGAAGACAAGGAAGAAGACGCAGGAAGCTACTGGATGACCTTAAGGAAAGGAGAGGATACTCTCATTTGAAGGAGGAAGCTCTAGATCGCACTATGTAGACAGCTTGCTTTGGAAGAGGTTTTGGACCAGTCGTAAGACAGACTACTAAATAAATGAACACATTGACTGGACTTATCTAGATGAAGTCAGTGTTGCTGGGGCCGGCTCTTATGAAGATGATGACAACCCTTTGAGACCAATGAAATTTGGAAATATTGACTAGTTGATCAGGTAGTGGCTTCTTAAGGTTTCTGTACAGTGGATTAATTAGTTAATACCTGTTGATGATGAGATACCTGTATGACTGCTGGTGCACTCATGAGTGTTACATATCCGTTTATTATGCGGTCGTTTGTCTTCTGGACAACCAACAGATATGTGCTGGCTTTCATCCAAGCATTTCACTTCTCTCTTCTGGACACCTGTGCCACATTCCCTGGAACACTGTGCATGCAGATTACATTGCAATATGTAACACATTTGTCCTGCTGTCCTCATAAGGAAAGAAGTCTATGTTATCATGACAGTGGCTCATTCACCCATACTGTCTTAAAGATTTCAAAACTACTTCACATATTTTTGTGAAATTTCATATGCACATCCCCAGCTATTGGGTGCTGCTTCACTCTTGTACTATTTCTCTATCATAAACAAAGCAAATATGCTTGACTTACAAACCTATCAGGTGAAGAGACAATGCATTAATGAATGATCCTGACTTAAAAGTATGGAAACAGCTGTTTGAGAAATACATGACATTTTTTACATAAATTTTTTTGGTGCAATATAAAACAGAAAGTTGGTGGTTGAGCTACTTGTTTGTAGATTCTTGTTTGATGCTGGCCAGGCAGGTGAAATATCAAGTAAAGACTGAATATATATACACGTATCTACAGATTTTGTATAAAATGTGTCCTTTATGTACTACAAACTACAATACTGTAGCAGTACGAAATTTGTTGGCTGTATCTAAGAGATATAGAAGGCTTCTGGTTCAATGCAAACTATCCAAAGGGGGTGAAAACAAAAATGAATCATCCTTGCCTCTACCAGGAATGGTACCCCAATCATCCAGCCAGTCACTATACTGAAGGATTTAATGTAATATGTAAATGGATTACCAAACAGTGTAGGTATTAAAAGATGTTTTATAGATCATAGTTCACTTTAAATATGCTATGTTGGTATAAAACTTATTTCAAATGTGACTAGTACACTGTCTGAAATTGAGCTACTTCAAGTTACCGAGCATTAAACTGTAGTTTTTACTAGCCTTACTGCACACAATAAAGCATTTGTAAAAAAGTAAATGCCATTTGTTTCTGGCATATAAAATAGAGTTTCAATATAATTGACTGACTGTACACTGAGGCCAACATTCAGTTTGTGCTACGTATAAGGAATTTGTGGTCTGGAACCAAGTATAGAATGGAAACCACACAGCTTCGTATTCAGTGGGCACTATGGGCTTTTTCACTAAGAATTCAGCACTTGAACCACTCATCATAATAACAGAGTACTTAAGGCACAGGAGAAACTTTACCTGACACTGTATAATTTATAGATGTACCGATTGAAATATAGCACAGAAGTCAAGATTTTGATGACTAAATGACAGCCACCACACAAAAAATTTGACATTTTTTCAGTAACAGGTTTAATACACCATTATGTACCACTGTATCACATGTCTGCCAGTTTCAGTGTTATCATATGATCCATAAATGTACTGGTACTAGTCAAAGTATGAGAATTACTCCAGATAACATACGTGTGTCCAGTCAGTGAGGAACCATTCAGGGCCACAGGATTTCACTTCACATGGTCGTTCAGTCTCTGGTTTTAGCCCAGTTGCACAGTTCATTTCAAGAGCTACCCTGTACTGCCCTCGAAGGAATGTGGCACAGACGACATCCCTAGTCTGGCGGCCATGTCCACAACTAGAAGAACACTGCAAGAAATACACAAAAAAGCATGTGCTGTTACTAGTACCACATGCTTTTATTCTGTAAAGGGAATTAGCTGTCATCCTTGACACACAAGGTACTGGGGACCTGACATATGTTTCGTGTTATGCAGAGAAAAGTGTTGTACATTTCTGCAGTCAACTACTTGAGAGCTATCACAAGTTTCAGCATTTGAAAAATATCTGAAAGTACACTGAGGTTGGAGGCAGCAAACTTCTACACAACACTAGTGACTACATAGTTCATTTTTTGACATTTTGCTGACTGTGCATCTCAGTATATTTATCTCAGTAATTAACCAACTTGATGCACAAAATTTTTGTTTTACAATAAGTTTATTTCATGTCATCACACCTATAGGTGTGATGACACCAGAGGCTGTGTAATGCAATTCTGACCACCTGATGATGAGCACATGTGCTCGAAACATGTAGAGGCATGAAATAAACTTATTGTAAAACAAAAATTTTGTGCATCAAGTTGGTTAATTACTGAGATAAATACATAGTACATGACATCATATCCCAGATGAAAATAATCTATGTAGAACTGCTGTGATAACCTCATACTTCACATATCAGAGAGTATGTGGAAGTTCATACTCTCAGAATAAATAATGTATTTGTTAATACTAACATATCCAAAATTATACATAAATAAAAATCGTTCCTAGGCACCTATTGCCAACTAACTGCACATGATAAAAGGTGTGTGTTGTATCAAGTGTAATTAGTTGGAAATAAATGTCTAATAATCTGTCAATTGCATGAAATATTCTTAATATAAAAAACTGTTCTGATGATTCTCATTTGTAAAATCTATACAGCTCCTTACACATGAAGCTAACACCATAAAACAAGTCACACACTGGATGATCTAATGGCAGTGCTAAGAATGTGCTATATATTACCTGTCCCCAGGGCCCAGTGAACCATTTGCCACTGCACTGCTTGTCACTTGAACAGGCACGACTTTCATCAGGCTTAGACCTTGCATCACATGATTCTATTCCAGGTCCTGAACAGTGAACCTTCCGGGTCTGAACACCTGTTCCACAGTCTTCAGAGCACTGTAATCCAACAATGAACTATATAACTTTTCTAAATTTCAATTTTAACCATTTGAGCCAGAAGTTCCTCTCAATTATCCAACATTTTGCCTGTCACAACAAACACTAGTGCTTCCTACACACCCTTTAATTTGCTATGAACAGTCACTGGTGCCTGTCCTCTTCTGCTTCCATATGTCTTAATGTCACTACCATGTGTCTGTTGGTTGCATGCAAGCTTTACAAGAATGTGTTTGTATGTGTGTGTGTGTGCTGTGTCTGTCATTGCTAGTGGAAGTCACAGAATCAACTTGCAGTTTTCAGGATGGCCCATATGCCTCAAAAGAGTATGCTAGGACAAACAATATAAACAGCCACAAAAGCAATGTGAAAGTACTGTTCTGTCCAATTGTACATAGCTCCCCAGTATCTGAAATAGCTCCTTTTAGTTTGAAGGTTCCCAGGCCTCATTTACTTGTGGTTCTGATATTATTAGCATTAAGATGTAGATATGTATGGAGCACCGGTGATATTGACAGAGTAAAACTGAAATAATCAAAGAAAAACGTGTTATAGTGCCACTTTTTCTACCATAAATCAAATGTAGACTGATTAAGGATTGAACCTGGGCATCCAAAGTAATAGCCTGACAACTAATTGCCTGAGTCATGACACAGCCTCAAAAATCAAAATGGAAGCGAGGGTGTTAAAAGCAGTTAGCAGTTCCTATTGCGGGGGAGGGGAAAAAAAAAACTTCTTCTTCACTATAAAGGCAAAATGGATAATGTTGTTTGTGGAAATGAATGCTGCTTATGCTGAGAATCATAACAGATACTCTCCATGATGAAAATGCAGCTATGTATGTCACCTACTTTGGCACTAATATTGCGAACTATTGTGCTTCCTACACTAATATCTGCAATAGGAATGCACACATCATACGGTGTCTGGATGAAATGTCTCCAAAACACTACAGTAATGGGATCAGGAATGAGTTGCCTGAGGCAATGACAATGGATAGCAAGAAAGTACCGAGTTTAAACAAACATCCACCTGTATTATTCTTATATGATGAGCATAAACATCATTGGACAATTTGTTTAATTTATTGAGAGTCATGAATATCCAGTGGAAGTTGGGTTACTTAAAGCAATGAATATATCAGCACAAAGTTACTCACATGTTGAGTCCACTCTGTGAAGAACCATGACCCAGAGACTCCAGTGGCACATGGGCCCATGTCACAAATTTCCTCATGTGCTGGTTTTTTATCCTGTGGGCAGTCATCTGAATCTCCATCGCCTGGACCCAGACATTTCACTGATCGAGTGCGGATACCCTGCCCACATGCAACTGAACACTGCCGAGAAAAGGGATTGAGTAAGAGACCTTTACCATGCCATTTACACCAACCATAAACCTGACTCTCTCTGACTTCAGCTGAATGTCCTTGAAATACTGGATTCAGTTTGCATATTTTATAAATTAAATTATGGGTACACAGGTAGCAGAATCAGTTACACCCTGCATTTGTGTTGGATGCCTGATGAATTGTGATTTGATTTCTGACAGGAGCAAATTTCTTTTTCTTCACTAAAACATCCAACTGTATCTGGGATCCACCTATAATCCTATTCAAAGAATACCAGGGCTCCTTTCGCTTAGATTAAAGTGACTGGAGTGTGAAAAACACCATTGACCTCCATACGGTTCCAAAGTTAGGAATGCGTGGGACTATATATCTACTCCCCACATGCCTTCAACTTCCTTTGTACTATAAGTAACTTTACTTTTTTTTAAGGCATGAAACTAGACCCCTTTCTCTCCCTAAGAGAAGGATATGCATTGAGTGTGCATGAGAACTTGGTGGAGAGGAGATCTTATTGAAATGAGAAAGATAAAATAACAAAAGACTGAGAAAGTTACATAGTTTTTATCTTTATTTAATAACACTTGAATGATTAAATGAAGAAAGATAGATGAGCGTAACATGTACTGTAGGGAAATAATAACTGCAGACATAAATTTAGTCGAAAGCCTCAAAGGAACAGGCCATATGAGAGACCTAAATATAGAAGGAAGATATCAAATTGGGTCTTGAAGAAATACTGTATTTACCGAATGCAAGATGACTCTAAGTTCCCCACAAAAAAAAAAGTCTGTGAAGGAAAAATGTATTTATTCAAATCTACGATGACCCCCTCAAAAAAAAAAAGAAGTATGCTAAGAAAAAATATTTTACTATTAATTTCATCTACTTAATATGCAAAGCATGTCTGATTCTATCTACCTTTACCAATCAGTGTCACTGTCTCCATCTTCACAGTCAGTGCCTGCATCTTTCTCATACTAACTCCTAACATTCCCATCCTCTTCACTGTCATTCCACAACATATCATCATCAGTCCTAACCAGTGCATTTGACATACAGCACCTCTTAAACCCTTCACACTCACTTCTGGTGGGATGCACTGCCATGCCATTGTGATCCACACTGACTAAATATGACATTAACGTGTCTTTGTTTATAAACTTAGTTGAACCCATGAAGATACACAGTTTTCTCCACACATGGTGTTAGTGATGTTAAGAATTTAAATATTTGTGTTCTGCATTTTTGTGTTGTGCCTGCCATTTTATCAGTATGAGCTCATGGCTCTATTATGGTATTTAATTTGTGGATTGGTACAGGTTTTTTTTTTTTGAGTCTTTGTAGTTAATTTTTAATTTTTCAGTAGCCATTTTCCTTTACCCTTGGACTACACGCTCTCAGGCACATATCTTAACATGTTACTGATTGTGTGGTGCCCATTGATTGAGAATGAATCAGTAGGGAGTCCTTATAAATGGAAACACAACTAGCTTCCAAAACATCATGCTTCTTTAAAAAATTAGACGATGGACAAAGTCCCAAAAAATAAGATTGTCAGTTAACTTCCATCATGTTTTGTTCTCTCTTTTGGATTTCTTGACTCTTGAAGCTGGGACTGATAGCGTGTCCCAAAATGTCGGTGCTGAATTACCCCTCTCTTCTGTGTAACATCACAGAAGAGCGAGATTGTACATTGTGATTTGGCGATGGAGGTTGGTTTGGCTCTACACGGTCCAGTTCAGAGCAATCTGTTTGGTAGTGGTCCATTTTGGTGCTTCATATGTGAATTTAAGAATGCCTCACATATTTAAATGTTCAATTTAAGGAAAAAAAAACCCATCTTGCATTGGCATAAACACAGTAGTATATCAGGATACAGACTGAATCACACTAGCTCAGGATGTGGTTCAATAATAGGTTTGTGTAAACAATATAATTAACCTTTGAGTCCAACAAAGCAGAGAATTTCTTGATCACTTATTACATAATATTAACTTGTCTAAGAGGACCCAGCAACATAGGATCAGTCATTTTTTTACATTCTCTGGACCATGCATCGTGATACACATTTGTGAGAAGGACCAACAGGATGCACACTTTTTCTTAATAATTTAATTGAAATAAAATTATTAAGAAAAAGTGTGCATCCTGCTGGTCTTTCTCACAAAAGGATCGGTCATATCGTTCAGTAATATAGCCCCAGCTCTCACCTTTCCCCATTGGCCAGCCTGCCAACTAGACTTCCATTGTTCCTCCTGCTGCTGAGGAGACTGTGAAGTATGGTGCAAGCACGGAGGAAGTACACAATTCTGTGTTCTAGGCAGAACAGGTGGAGTGAGGCATGCCCCTTCCAGTACCTTCATAGTCAATGTAGGGCTGATTTCCTGCTTGCACATCAGATCTCTCTTCTGGATTCCTTCTCCACAAGTCACAGAACACTCACTCCACTCACCACCCACCCACCTACAAAGCCATTGTAACAATTAATACATGCTACAGGTACAATGTTTCAGTTTAAAATGTAACCCTGCCTCAGCATATTATATTTAGAATAGCAAAAAAGCTATGAGCTGAATGGCTGTAGAATCGAAGTTCGATTCCTGGCACAAGTAGTTAATTTTTACTCCTTCTCAGTGTTCAGACCAGCTCATGGATCTCACCCAGCTTCCTCTTCATCTAGTACCTGGGTTTTTTCTTGGAGGCTGAAGCAGTCAGGTTAAAAAGCTGACGAATCATCTGCATCTAGTGTCATGAAGCAAAGTCTCCGGTGTCATGTATGCCTTAAAAGTGTGGTGTTCAGGTAATCATAAGGGCAACTTTACATCATTAGGCGCATATGAATCTCTGCACAGTGCCTATTAAATCGCTTTATCCATTCAGCCACATGAATATAATATCTGGAGAACTACTGAATGGATTTACAATAATTTTGATATTTGGAACTTACAAGATATATTATAGCCACTTAAATTTTGGTTAAGGTATGCTACACATAATGGACATTTCATAGGTAAAGGTAGAGGTAAAAGTCACACCATAATGTGCTGTGTACATGGAATAAATATTTTTATGTGGAGGTTTGTATCATGAAGACATTTTGATAAAGCTGGAAGGGCTGCGTTTGACGGAAAGCTTGATTAAAAAGATTGTAATTCATTCATCTTATACATAAAAGTCAATTCCTACCTCACACAGAACAAACTATGAATCCACTGCAAAGACTGATACACTTAATGCTGTACATATAATTGTTGATGATTGTGCAACTCGTATCAAACAACATGCAAATAATGTGGGAAATATTAGATTTGTAAGAGTTACAACAGTTTGTGTTATACAGGTGTCACTTGGCCTTACTTACTTACTTGCTCCATGCAGCAGAGTTCTTCTTGAGAAGTTAACTGGTTTGCAGCTAGTCAAGAAATTCCCCGCATTTTATAGAACCCGAAGGTTCATTAACACATTCACGTGTCACTTGGCCATCAATGATTAATTCGTTCTTAACTTCAACTGTGCATGCACTCATACCACATTATGAACACTTTACTTTAGAAATAAAGCGTACATTAAGTGCCAGGTCCAAGAACATAATACATAAAGATAGTTCACTTTCCCTCCATTACCAACAACAGAACACAACAAAGGTTACTTGTGTAAAGCCTGATATGCTCTATGTTTCACCAACGACTACCATATGCTAGGGCTATCAAACTGTATAACATCTAACATACTTACTCTGCAGGACATGGCTTGGTGCTGCAGCGAATTGTTTGAGGAAGAGGTTTATCATGGTGTGAACACCGTTTGTCTAACACCAATTGTTGATTGTGTTCCCTCACACACTTCACCACCGTTATCTGTGAACCTAGGAAGTTTTACAGATTAGGGTACACAGTCAGGATCTAGTTAAAATATCTAAAATAACTAAATAAATCATGTACTGAGTACACTGCAGTTTGGGGATGTTGTGTACATGTACAAGCTTCAGTATAAAAGTATGAATGTCATGTGCTTGCAAATGGTTAGTTAGTTAAGTAAGGTTGGGTAAGAATAAGGAGTTTGTTATAGGTATGCTTCACACTAGACTTCATCAACGTTTTGTGTGGTGCAGGCATATTTGGCAGAATTTGGTCTGCATGGAGGGCAACATGAAATTCAATACTCAGAATGAAGAATGAATGAGGATACTGATGTATAATTATATGTATAATTTTACCTGTTTATATTTCTACACATCATATGCAATAAAGAACATACTGATAACAATAGTAAAACGTTATTAAAAGTACAATTCATGACACAGACTGGGGTGTAGCTATTTTTGGTAAAGTTTTTACAAAATCAATTAGTAATGCCATGTATCTCTCCATAACTAAACAGCTTGTAGGATGTCAAATTTGCTTCTGCGTTCTGTCTCGGCTGCCTTTCCAGGGAAGAACTAATGGACATTTACTCATTGCAAGTATACCTGTAGGCAACATAACACATTTTGCCTGCAAATCATGGATTCAGTTTTCCTGCTCTGAAAGTTCCTCACACAACAGCATGTCAACAGATTATGTTCAAAGTTTCCTTTACACAAGTAATGTATCAGTGCAAGAAACTAAGTATATTGGCCTACCTACGTGTTTAAGTTACCAAATGTAGTCACTATACAGCTTTACGCCTCATAACACACTACCAGGCTACGTAAATTAAGACTGACCCGCCTCACTGAACTGTCAAACTAGTTGCTCTACTGATAAGGCTGTGAGACCATCTTATACAGAAAGTTCCTTTATCGCTGACCTGAGCACTGCAGCTGTAATGGTATGTCCCGGCAGTTGCGGGCTTAATATACCATGCTGCTTTGGTCCTGCCAGCAATAACAGGGTCTCCATGTAGTATGCCAGTTGTTCATGAAGCCACTTACTCCTTGCCACTGCTATCCATTTTAAGCACACATTATAGGTGTACAAACAAAATGGCCATTTAACATTACTATAATTTGTCAGATATTATTCATGATATGTGTGCAATTAGTGAATGAAAGACACAGCCAGTGGCCGCATGTTCTAAGGTATGGGTCTGTGGCTGCTCACTTTCTGGGACTGGGGGTTTGAAGCCCATCAGGGACCTGGTTATCTGTTTATTGTGAGTGTTGAGTGGTGTCAGGTAGAGATCTCTGTGACTGGCCGATCCCTTGCCCATGGGAGTAAAACCAAGTGTGTGTGTGTGTGTGTGTCACTGACTGTGATTAAGGGCAACAATAACTTCTGCACCTACAATGGGTACATAGACAGACAGCAAGATTAAAAAATAAATAAATAAAGAAGGAAAGAAAGGAAGGAAGAAAGAACGAAAATATTATTCAAGGGCACTCAGAATTGAACTGTATACATTACAAGTAACTTTGCTAGATCATTCCTTACTAAACTCAATATACTGTCACCTACCATGAGAATCCAGACCTACAGCTACAATTACTTTATATAGCAGAGAATTTGCGATAAGGAAACCACAATTGACAATTGAAATAATTGCAAGTATGCTACAAAAAATACAATTTTCTATTTCCTTTGTCTTTCTCTTCTGAACCACACTGTTACACTTATGTCTTTATTTAGTTACTGTTCTTGTAATTACTTCTTTGCATTACGTTTAAGAAAACGATGTATTTAAGGATTTTTTGTCCATCCACCCTTCAGTCTATATGTCCGATAATCTGTCCGTCCACATCTTTCAAATCAACACTTATGGGGATTCCACATGAAACTGCACAGCAAAAACCCCAATCTTGATCATTTATTTCAAAGTTTGTGTACTGGTTTGGTATATGGTTACATCAATTAAGAGTGAAATTTGAAACCTCTTTGTTGACTAGTGTTCGAGATTTATATATTTGTTCATTGATTCAAATATACAGATGGCAGTGACCGCTAAAAGCAGGTTTTTGCAGTACGTAGCCCATATAGCGTAAGTTTTATAAATATGCTTTACCCTGCAATATGTAATCCAGTTACTCTTCTTACAAATTCCAGCTACTGATCATAATATGGGTAAAGTACAGTCAGACACAACTGTTTATATTGCTAAGAAGTTTTTACATAGCTTGTCTCAACAAGACAAGCTATGTAAAAACTTCAAGACAAGCTATGTAAAAACCTCTTAGCAATATAAACATTACAATTTGTGTCTGACTGTACTTTACCCATATTATGATCCTACACAATACAACCGGGATGTCTCATCTGAAAGTCCAGATACTGAATTATTTAGTATTCATGATTTTGTCTAAAATATTCTGCACGCAACTATTTCAGACACAGTGAGTCGCAACAGTTTGTAGTAGAGGACTCAACAGGAGCTAATTTAAACCCACTGTTACGCTGAGTGGGGAGTCCACTCAGCCTCGTGAGCCTCGTGAG
>Ga0123352_10011531_pt1 | contig 13936 bp, 9 predicted proteins | sample TergutLab28metaG_FD_89700 | JGI IMG/M metagenome (GOLD analysis project Ga0123352, IMG submission 89700) | Labiotermes labralis P1 segment gut microbial communities from Petit-Saut dam, French Guiana - Lab288 P1 | ecosystem: Host-associated > Arthropoda: Insects > Digestive system > Gut ...
AGCCGGCGATGCCGGCGACCATGTTGACGCCGAGCGCCATGCCGCGCTGCCGGGCCGGGAAGGCGTCGGTGATGATCGCGGCGGAGTTGGCCATCAGCATGGACCCGCCGACGGCCTGGGCGACGCGCCAGCCGATCAGCCAGAGCGCGCCGCCGCCGCCGTGCATCGGGTCGACGGAGAGGATCACCGAGGTGACGGTGAAGATCAGGAAGCCGAGGTTGTAGATCTTGACCCGGCCGAGGATGTCGCCGAGGCGGCCAAGGGTCACCACGAGCACCGCGGTGACCAGCATGTAGCCCATCAGCATCCAGAGCAGGTAGCTGACGTTGCCGGGCTGGAGGGGGTCGAGTCCGATGCCGTTGAAGATCGCCGGCAGCGAGATCAGCACGATCGAGGAGTTGATCGTGGCGATCAGCATGCCGAGCGTGGTGTTGGACAGCGCCACCCACTTGTAGCCGGGGTGGTCCGTGGAGAAACGCGGTGTCTTCCGCTGTATTCGTGTCGCCGCGTCTTCTTCAGTAGCCATGTGGCCGGTGCTCCCCACCCGATGCGGTCATTACTTAACTTAGGCTAAGTAACTCTAGCACCGGGCGCATCCCGGCGGCAGGCGGGCACGGTGGCGCACAGGCGTGCGAGGGGCGCGTTCAGCGGCGGCGCAGCAGGACTCCGCGGACGAAGGCGGCCTGCCCGGCGTGCTGGGTGTCGTCGTTGACCACGCTGACCAGCCGGACGCCCAGGGTCACCGGCGGGTCCCAGCGGTCGTCGACGATCCGGTCCAGGTCGGCGTCGCGCAGCCCGCTCAGGTACTCCAGGGTGGCCGCGTGCACCGCGTCGTAGTAGCCGGTGAGCAGGCCCGGGGCGTCCACGGTGACCTGGGCGACCTGGCGGGGGCGGTGGCCGTAGCCGGTGGCCGGGGGGCGGAACGGCAGCCCGAGGCGCTGGTGCCAGCCGCCTGCGGTCCACACCTGCTCCCGGCCGGCGACGTCGGCCACATGGTCGTCCTGCACCCGGGTGAGGTGCCAGACCAGCCAGGCGACGGTGTTCGCGCCCGGCTCGATCTGCTCGGCCAGTTCGGCGACGGTCAGCGAGTCGACGGCGCCGTGCACGTCCTGCCGGATCCGGTCGAAGGCGTCGGCGAGCAGTTCCGCGGTGTTCATCAGGGCTCCAGACATGACTCGGTGTGGGTGATCGACGGATCACCCACACCGATACCCGCCCGCGCGGCGGGCCGATCACGCCTACTTCACGGTGATGGTGAAGGTCGACGTGGTGTTCTGGATGTCGACCGCGTTGTCACTCTCCTGCAGTCCGTTGAAGGTCACGGAACCGACCGCCGGTCCCTGGCCGGACTCCGGCTGCGGGTTGGCCCACAGACCGAATCCGGACTTGGCGTCGTAGTCGTCGCCGCTCTTGTGGGCGCCGCTCACGCTGATGTTGGTGAAGACCGTGTCCTGGATCGGGTTGAGCGAGGTGGAGCCGTTCCACTTGGTCTGGAACATGATCCCGGAGTAGGTCGGACCGGTGATGTCGACGTTGCTGATCCGCAGGCCCTGGAGCGTGAACTCGGCGGAGAAGATCCACAGCGCCGGGAAGGTCTGCGCCCCCCAGAAGTGGCCGCCGTCCCTGACCAGCGAGATGTTGTCGAAGGTCGTCTGGGGCGAGGACTCGAACCCGAGCGCCGGGATGCCGCCGAACTGCAGCGAGCCGATGGTGATGCCCGGGTAGGTCAGGGTGTCGGCGATGTACAGGTTGCTGAACGTGTTGCCGCCACCGCCGTAGACCGCGAGCCCGGCGGCGCGCCAGGTGGTCTGCACGGTCAGGTTCTGGAAGGTGTTGCCGGTCTCCTGCTCGTTGTGGTTGTCGATGGCCGGGAACAGCGCGAAGCTGTCGTCGCCGGTGCTCCTGGCCTCGTCGTTGCTGATCAGGTTGCCGGTGCTGCCGTTGGTGAGGTTGATGCCGTCCGCGAAGGTGTCGCGGATCCGCATGTTGGTGAAGGTGGAGTTGTCGACGTTGGTCGCCCACACCGCGCAGATGGTGTGCTCGATCCACAGGTTGTCGACCGTCAGGTTCGCGATCCCGTTGAGGTCGAAGACCTTGCCGGGACCGTCGATCCGGCTGGTGTAGTTCCCGAAGAAGCCGAACCCGCTGAACGTGGAGCCGTTGGCCGTGGACTGGACGCTGAACCCGGCGTCGGTGTTCTCCTGGCCCTGCGGGGTGACGAACCGGGTGAACCACGGGCCGGCGCCGATCACCTTGATCGGGCGGAGGTAGACGGTGAACTTGTTCGCCGTCTGGTAGTCGCCGGCGGGCAGGTAGACGCCGAGCTTGGTGGTGTCCTGACGCGCGGCGTCCAGGGCGTTCTGCACGTCCTGCTGGGTGAAGCCGGCCGGCACGACGTACTTGGTCGGGTCCGGGTTCGGGACCGCGGTGACCTGCTCCAGGTTGATGTAGTCGATGTTGTAGTAGGCGGCCGAGTTGGCGGCGTCCTTCTGCAGGGTGAGGGTGTGGCCGGCCGCGACGGTCGTGCCCAGCAGCAGGTTGGCCTCGTCGTAGATGTGCCGGGGTGCGCCGGATCCGGGCGAGTTGCTCGGGCTGGCCTCGGCTCCGTACAGCCACGCGTACCGGGCCGTGAGCGGGATCGCCTTGAGGAAGGTGCCGTCGACGTAGACGTCCAGCGTGGTGTCCGGGCCGTCCGGGATGTTGAAGCGGACGACCAGGGTGTTGGTGCTGGACCGGGTGGTGAAGGAGACCTTGTCCCCGTTGGCGGCCAGGTGCACCGCCTTGCGGCCGGACGCCTCACCGGCGGGGTCGCCGATGGTGCGGTTGGGCCCGAGCACGGTGGCCCCGCCGCCGAGCACCCCGTCCTCCGCCTCGTAGGTGTCGTACGGCATGTTGGCGCCGCGGCCCACGAAGAACGGCTGGCTGGTGGTGTTGTTGGCCTGCTTGGTGGCCACCTCGTTGCCGTCCACGGCGATCACCGTCTTGACGGTGTACTTGCCGTTGGCCGCGGTCCAGCTGCCCAGGGTGACCGGGGCGGTGGTGGCCCCCGGTGCGATGGTGCCGCTGTAGGAGCCGGTGAACGTCTTGACGACGCTGCCGGAGGTGGCGTCCAGGACGGACAGGGTGATGCCGTGCGCACCGGCGGCCGACGCGACCGTGCCCTGGTTCTTCAGCGCGACCGTGAAGGTGACGTTCTGCCCGGCGGACGGGTTGCCCGGCGACCAGGCCACCGGGGAGGCGACCAGGTCGGAAGTGTCGACGGGCTTGACCACCAGGGACGTGGTGGTGGTGTTGTTGTTCTCGTTCTGCTCGATCACCGCGTTGGACTCGTCGACCTTGGCGGTGAGCTGGTAGGTGGCCGCGTCCTTGGCGCCGATGCTCGCCGAGACCGTGGTGCTCGCACCTGCCGCCAGGGCGCCGACACTGGCGGTGCCGACCTTGGTGGTGCCCAGGTAGAAGGTGACGTCGGTCGCGCCGGAGGCGCTGGTGCCGATGTTCTTCACGGTGGCGTTGACGGTGATCGGGTCGGTCTCCACCGGCGCCGCGGGGGTGGTGGTCAGGCTGCTGACGGTCAGGTCGGGGTTGGGCCCCGGCACGCCGATCACCTGCAGCTCGGCGGCCTGGCCGCCGCCGGCACCGGAGTTGGCGGAGAAGACCAGCCGCACGTCCGCGACCCGCGCGGTGACCGGGATGGTCACCGAGTTGCCGGTGGCCGGGTCGAAGGAGTAGCTCTTGGGCGCCACCAGCTGGGTGAAGCCGGACGCGCTCTGCTCGCGCCCCTGGACCTCGATGGTCTGGGTGCGCGCGCTCCACGCCGCGTCGGGGTTGAGCTTGACGACCACCGAGCCGGTGTCCACGTTGGACCCCAGCTGGACGGTCAGCGAGCTGGTGCCGGTGCCCTCCCAGTACGTGGTCAGATCGCCGTCGTCGGCGTTGGCGGCCACGAAGTTCTGCACGGTGGAGGTGGCGGTGATCGGCTTGCCCAGCGCCAGGTTGGTGCCGGTGGGCGTGCTGCCGGTGCGGGTCACGGTGTTGCTGTTGGCCGACTCGTTGCCGGCCGCGTCCTTGGCCCGGACGTAGTAGGACACGGTCGCGCTGTCGGGCTGGCTGTCGGTGTACGTCAGCACGTTGCCGGCGGTGGTGCCGACCTGGGTGCCGTTGGCGAACACCTCGTAGGCGGTGACGCCGACGTTGTCGCTGGCGGCGGACCAGGTCAGCTTGATCTGGCCCGAACCGGGCTGCGAGTAGGCCAGGTTGGCCGGCGCGGTGGGCGCCTGGGTGTCGCCCGACGACCCGGTGCGCGTCACGCTGTTGCTCGCCGGGGACTGGTTGCCGGCCGCGTCCTTGGCCTTGACGTAGTACGTCACGGTCGCGGTGTCGGGCTGGCTGTCGGTGTACGTCAGCACGTTGCCGGCCACCGAGGTGCGCAGGGTGCCGTTGGCGTAGATGTCGTAGCCGGTGACGCCCACGTTGTCGGTGGCCGCGGACCAGGTCAGCTTGATCTGGCCCGAACCGGGCTGCGAGTACGCCAGGTTGGCCGGCGCGGTGGGCGCCTGGGTGTCGCCGGTGGTGGGCCCGTACACCTCGAACTCGGAGATCTGGCCGGCCGGCCAGCCGGTGTTGGCCGTGAAGTACAGCCGGACGTACCGGGTGGTCGCCTGGTTGAAGTTGATGGTGACGGTGTTGCCGGTGTCCGGGTTGAAGGTGTACCCGGCCGACGCGACGAGGTCGCTGAACGTCGACCCGTCGGTGCTGCCCTGGACGGCCAGGGTCTGGGTGCGGGTCGCCCAGGCCGAGGACGGCGGGAGCTTCAGCACCACCTGGTTGACCGCGACGGCGCTGCCCAGGTCGACCCGCAGCCACTGCGGGAACGCGTTGTCGGTGCTCTCCCAGTAGGTGCCGGCGTCGCCGTCCACCGCGTTGCCCGACGGGTAGACGTCGGCGTGGCCGGACTCGGCGGTCGGCTTGCCGGCGGCCAGGTTGACGGTCGAGGCGGCGGCCGCGTGCACCGTCAGCTCGGACAGCTGCGCGGTCGACGCGGCCGAGTTCCCGGTGACCTGGGCCCGGACGTATCGGGCGAGGGTGGCCGGGAAGGAGACGGTCACGGTGTTCCCGGCGGCGGGCTCGAACGTGTACGCCTTCGAGGGAACCAGGGTGTCGAAGCCCTTGCCGTCGGCGCTGGTCTGCAGCGCGAGGGTCTCGGTGCGGGCCTTCCAGGAGGCCGGCACCTTGAGGTGGACCTGGTCGATGCGGGTGGTCTCGCCCAGGTCGATCTGGGCCCACTGCGGCAGCGCGCCGCTCTTGCTCTGCCAGTAGGAGTTCTGGTCGCCGTCGTCCAGCCGGGAGGCGGAGTGCCCGGAGTCGGCGGAGCTGGCCGACGCCGCTCGGTCGGTGTCCGCTTTCGGGCCTCCCGCGGCGGACGCGGGGAGGACCTGCCCGCCGAGGAACAGCAGGCTGGTCGCGATCACCCCCGCTATCAGGCGCGGGATGGAGCGCTTCGGTCTCATAGCGTCCCTCGATGTCGTGGGGTCAGGAGGACCAGGTGATCTGAGGCGATCTCTGGTGGCGCTTCACTCGACAATCCGAAACGTGCGCATTCAACTGGGTAAGTTGCGCCTCTTCCATGCAGATCCGTCGTCGATCTGCTCAGAATTTGCGCGCGTGTTGGCGCAGTGTTACAGACGTGCTACGGCGGCGTCTATGGCTGTGACGGCACGGATTCACATGCGCCGCACAGCAGTTGGCGCCCGGCCGGGCCACGGCGCCGGTCGCCGCGCGGCCGGCCGGCGGAATCCGGCCACGCGCCCGGCGGATCGGATTCAGTCCTCGTCGTCGAGGCCGCGGAAGGCCGCACGCACCGGTGCCGACGTCCGCTGGACCACGGCACTGCCGCTGAGCCTGCGCCGGATCATCTGGAGCCTGGGGTGCCGCTCGCCGAACCCCGACGAGCTGCGGTCCAGCTCCTCCACCAGCCGCTCCGAGCGCTTCTCCACCGCCAGTTCGTCCAGGATCCGGTCCACCTCGGCCAGCAGGGCGCCGTGCAACTGCCACTGCCGCGGGTGCTGCTGCACGCCGTGCAGCAGCAGGTCGGCGGTGAGGTCACGGCTGACGGCGCTGTCCGCGAGCGCCTGCGTCAGCCGCTCCTCCGCGGCGTCGGCGCTGGCCGCGACCTGCGTGGTGATCAGCACCGCGAAGCTCTCGATCGCGTTGGCGACATGGCCGAGAAGCTCCTCCAGCGCCCGGGCGGTCTCCGCCGGGAACAGCTCCTCCTCGGTGCGGTGCTTGGCCAGATCCGTCAGGGTGCGCGAGAGCACCCGCATCACCACGGCGCAGATCTCCAGGGTGTCCAGCCCCGTGCGCAGCACGATCCGGGACAGCAGGCCCTCCCGCACCCGCGGGTTCCACCGCAGGCTGTCCTCGGCCTGGCGCAGCGAGGCGTCGACCTCGGCGATGTCGTGGTCGACCCGGCGCGCCTGGTGGAGCCGGTCGGCGGCCCGCTCGACCGGCAGGTGGCCGCCGACCTCGCCGGCCATGTCGCGGAACAGCGCGGCCATCCGCCGCGAGAGCGCCTCGATCGAGCTGCCGGCCGTCTGCACCCACACTGGAGGCGCGAACAGCAGGTTGAACAGCAGCCCGACGGCCGCGCCGATCAGCGTCTCCAGCACCCGGTCCCAGGCGGTGTTCGCCACCCGGGTCACGCCGAGCACCAGCATCGCGCTGATCGCCACCTCGACCTGGAAGTCCCCGACGTAGACCACCCGCCCGACCAGCAGGGCGGTGAAGATGATCAGGCCCAGGCTCCACCACGTCAGGCCCACCAGGGCGCTGAAGCCGATCGCGATGAGCACGCCGCTCACCACCGAGTTCACCCGGCGGATCCCGGTGGTGAGCGTCGAGTACAGCGTCACCTGGACCACCAGCAGGGCGGTCAGCGGTGCGGTCAGCGGGGCCGGCTGCGGGGTCAGTCCCAGGGCGACGGCATAGGAGATGACGGCCGCGGCGGTCGACCGCAGGATCTGGACGGCGGCCGGCTCGGTGCTCCACCGGACCAGCTTGACCATGGGCTCTGGTACGTCGGGCATCCCGTGCCCTTTCCCGCTCTCGGCGATCTCACGGCCCGGGCGTCGCACGTCCCGGCTCGGCGCTGCGGTCAGCCTAGGTTCGGCCGGGCCCGGCGACCTGCGGCGGCGCGGCGGGGCTTGGCGGGTTCACACCTTCACCTCACGGGGACCCTTGACAGGTCGTCAGGGCGACGCTGTCATGTGGTTGCTTTCGTTCGAATTCGTTTGGTTGTGCGCCCCCCACCTCGAATCTGGAGCCGCAGATGCCGCACCCACGCGACAGGATCGGACACACCGTCAGCGCGGACCGTCCCCGCCGCCTCACCAGGCCGCTGGCCGCGCTCGCCTCCCTGGCGCTCGCCGCCACCGGGCTCACCGGAGCCGGCGCGCTCGCCCTGCAGATCGCCGCGGCACCACCGGCGGCCGCGGTCGCCAACGGGCTCGCCGCCACCCCGCCGATGGGCTTCAACGACTGGAACGCCTTCGGCTGCAACGTCAGCGAGCAGCTGATCGAGCAGACCGCGGACACCTTCGTCAGCTCGGGCCTGAAGGACGCCGGCTACACCTACGTCAACATCGACGACTGCTGGATGACGCACTCCCGCGACAGCCAGGGCCGTTTGGTGCCCGACCCCGCCAAGTTCCCCGACGGCATCAAGGGCACCGCCGACTACGTCCACTCCAAGGGCCTCAAGCTCGGCATCTACGAGGACGCCGGCACCGCCACCTGCGCCGGCTATCCCGGCAGCCTCGGCCACGAGACCACCGACGCCCAGACGTTCGCCGACTGGGGCGTGGACTACCTCAAGTACGACAACTGCAACAACAAGAGCGACGGCACCCGCCAGGACTACCTCAACCGCTACACCGCGATGCGGGACGCGCTGCTGGCCACCGGCCGCCCGATCCTCTACTCGCTGTGCGAGTGGGGCGTCAACAACCCCTGGGAGTGGGCCGGTGACATCGGCAACTCCTGGCGCACCACCGGCGACATCAGCGACAACTGGGCCAGCATGCTGTCCATCGCCAAGGCCAACATGCCGCTCGCCGCGGCCGCCGGCCCGGGCCACTGGAACGACCCGGACATGCTGGAGGTCGGCAACGGCGGCATGACCGACGCCGAGTACCGCAGCCACTTCAGCCTGTGGTCGATGATGAACTCGCCGCTGCTGATCGGCACGGACCTGCGCAAGGCCAGCGCCGAGACGCTGTCCATCCTCAGCAACAAGGACGTCATCGCGCTCAACCAGGACTCGCTGGGCAAGCAGGCCACCGTCGTCTCCTCGACCGGCGGCGCGTACGTGCTCACCAAGCAGCTGGCCAACGGCGACCGCGCGGTCGCGCTGTTCAACTCCGCCGACCAGGCCCAGCACATCAGCACCACCGCCGCCGCCGCGGGGCTGCCCCAGCGCTCCATGTACAGCGTGCGGGACCTGTGGCAGCACGCCGACTACGAGAGCGCCGGCACCCTGTCGGCGACGGTACCGGCGCACGCCACCGTGCTGCTGCGGGTCAGCGCGGGCAACCCGGGCGACGCGGCGAACAAGCCGCCGCTGCTCGACACCGGCGTGACCACCCAGGGGACCGACCACATCGAGCCCGGCACCACCGGCACCGTCTCGGCCGACGTGACCGACCTGGGCAACCTGCCGGCCCTGCAGGTCTCGGTGAAGCTCAACACCCCGACCGGCTGGACCGTCACGCCGGCCGGCCCCACCACCAGCCCCGCGCTGCCGACCGGCAAGACCTTCAGCGCGCCGTGGACCGTCTCCGTGCCCGCCGGCACCAAGGCCGGCGTGTACACGCTGAGCGGCACCGTCGCGTTCTCCAACCCGGCGGACGGCCGCAGGGTGTCCGTCCCGCTGAACGGCGGCTTCGCCGTGCTGGTCCCCCCGACGCCCGGCACGCACTACCTCAGCGACCTCGACTGGATGTCCGCGACCAACGGCTGGGGTCCGGTCGAGCGCGACGAGTCCAACGGCGAGACCGCGGCCGGTGACGGCCACCCGATCTCGCTCGCCGGCACCGTCTACGCCAAGGGCCTGGGCGCCCACGCGCCCAGCACCATCACCTACTACCTCGGCGGCAAGTGCTCCAGCGTGAGCGCGATCGTCGGGGTGGACGACGAGAAGAACGGCAAGGGCTCCGTGGAGTTCCTGATCACCGCCGACGGCAAGCAGGTCGCCGACAGCGGGGTGCTCACCAACCCCATGGGCGGCAAGCCGCTGCAGGCCGACGTCACCGGGGCGAAGAGCGTCCAGCTGATCGTCACCGACGGCGGCGACGGCAACGACAGCGACCACGCGGACTGGGCGAACGCCCAGGTCACCTGCGCCTGATCGCCGGCTGAACGCCGTCCCCGACGCCCACCAGGGACGGCCGGCGCGGGCGGACGGCGGTGCTCACCGAGCGCCGTCGTCCGCCCGCGCCGCGTTGCGCGCCGCATGTGGCCCCGCACTCACGCAGGGTGGTGCCCCCAGCGCGGTCCGACCCTGGCCCACTCCCGGTCCAGGGCCGCCGCCCGCCGGCGGTTGATCACCATGACGACCAGGCCCCGCAGGCCGAGGACGAGCAGGCCGAGCACCGTCGACGCCATCAGCCCGAAGACCACCGCACGGGCCTGCGTCTGCGCCGGATCGGACGGGTTGTCCCGCAGCGTGTTGTGCCCGTCGAGCCACACCTGGACGTGCTGCCCGGCCATGGTGCCCGGCGGAACCGCCGCCTCACCGGTGTGCGCGGTGCCGCCCGGCGGGAGGTAGCGCACCTCCGTGCGCACCTGGGTGCTGTCGGTGGCCACCGCCGTCCAGCCGGTGGCCGGGGCGGTGGGAGCGTCCTGTACCGCGACCGCCGTCACCCGGTGCCAGTCCGCTCCCGGGCGGGGTGCGTGCGCGGTCAGCGACCAGCCCGCCACGGCCCCCGCGACCGGGGCGCCGAGCCACAGCAGGACACCGGCGACGAGCACGACCCACGCCTCCACACGGTCGCTGCGGCGCTTCAGCGTGTTGCGACGCCAGCGCCAGAACCTCATGGTGGTACGCATCGCCGCACTCCCTTCTCCACTACCCATTCCCCCTCGGGCAGTCGTGACACGACCCGGTCCGGCCCGGTCCGCGCGCATCGGGCCGCCGGTGGGAGCACACTGGTGGTGGCGGGCGACGAGGTCGGCGGCGAGGAGGCGCACGTGGAGTTCGAGGTCATCGTGGAGATCCCGCAGGGATCCCGGAACAAGTACGAGATGGACCACGCCATCCACCGCATCCGGCTCGACCGGATGCTCTTCACCTCGACCCGCTATCCCGCCGACTACCGCTACGTCGACGGCACCCTGGGCCGCGACGGCGACCCGCTGGACGCGCTGGTGCTGGTGGGGGAGCCGACGTTCCCCGGCTGCGCGGTGCTGTGCCGCGCGATCGGCATGTTCGTCATGACCGACGAGAAGGGCCCCGACGACAAGGTGCTCTGCGTGCCCGCGCACGACCCCCGCTACGCACCGCTCCAGGACGTCACCGACGTGCCCGGGTTCGACCTGCTGGAGATCACGCACTTCTTCGAGGTGTACAAGGACCTCGAACCCGGCAAGTCCGTCGAGGGCTCGCACTGGGACGGACGTGACGCGGCCTACGCGGAGATCGAGGCGTCCCGCGCCCGGGCCCGCGCCGGCGTCCCCGTCCGGCACTGACCGCTCCCGCGCGCTCCGGGCCCCGGCACGCCGGGGCCCGCGGCCGTCACGACCCCACGGCCCACAGGTCGTTGAAGCGGCGGGTGCGGCGCGCCACCCGCTCGCCGCGCAGCACCAGCCGGGTGCTGGCGATCAGCTGGTGGTCCGCCGAGACCACGTCCGGGCTCACCTCGTAGCTCACCGCGTGGTCGTAGACGATGAAGTCGTTGGTCGGGTCGAGGCGTACCGGCGGCGGCACCGCGGCGATCGCCACCACCCGCGCCTCCACGCCCAACGCCTCGTGGCTGCGCCGCAGTTCCTTGATGTCGTCGTCGATCTGCTCCGGGTGGTCCACGATGAACAGCCGGCGTACGTGCACCCCGCGGTCGATCGCCGCGCGCTGCGCGGCCAGGTAGCGGCGGCCCAGCTCCGAGGACCACAGCCCGGTGTCCACCGACGTGCTCGTCGCGTCGATGGAGGAGGTGGAGCAGTGCGTGAGCGTCACGATCCAGTCGTGGTCCTCGCCCTCGTACTCGACCTGGTCGGCCTTGAGGTCCTTGAGCAGCACCGCGAGCTTGGTGATCTCGGCCTCGGCGAAGGAGTGGATGATGTCCTGGTTGCTGGCCTCCAGTTGCGTGACGTGGTGCACCAGCGCGGTGACCGCCCGGGTGGGCACCGGGGAGCGCTCGACCTGACCGAAGAACCGCGTGGCCTCGTTCACCTGCTCGAAGCCGTTCTCCACCACCTCCCGCATGGCGGTGGCGTGCTGGGTGAAGGCGTTCTCGACGGTCTCCAGCCGGCGTTCGAAGTCGGTGAGGTACTGCACGATGAGCGTCGCCCCGCCGATGAACACCGAGACCGTCAGCCGCCAGATCTCCGGCTGGTTGGTGATGTTGGTGATGAAGTACGCGAGAGCGCCGACAACGCTGGTGACGATGACCTTCCAGACGACGGTCGGTATGCCTTGGTCCATCTTCCCCCCAGTGGTTGGCCCGGTGACGGCGTCTCAGGAGCTCGCCAGAACACGACGGGACAGCGGAGCGGTCTGTACGGCGACCTGGTCGCGGATGCGCTGGACCAGGGTCTGCCACTGACGGGAGAACCCGGGCTGCTTCTCCAGGGTCTCCCACACACCCGACAGGCCGTCCGGGACGCGAGCGCCGGGCATCCACAGGTGCAGCAGGTGGTCGACGAGCGGGCGCAGCGCCGCCAGCACCGCCTCGCCGTCGCCCGAGCCGAGCCGGCTGCGCTCGACCAGCGCCAGCAGCGTGGTCAGCAGCCAGTCGTGCAGGGCGAGGTCCTCGCAGAGCGCGGCGACGGCCGCCGGATCGGCGACCGGCGTGCGCAGCGCGACGGTGCGCAGCCCGTCGGCGGCGACGGTGAACCGCTCGATGGACGCCCCCGCGCCCTCGGCGGCCGGCAGCGCCGCCCACCGCAGCCGGGTGCGGCCGGACTTGAACGGCGCGCGCTGGTCCAGCAGCCGATGCCGCAGGACGTGGTCCAGCAGCCGCTCGGCCACCGCGCCGGGGTTGAGCACCCCGCCGGGCAGCGGTGCGGCGGCCAGGAAGCCGTCGACCACGTCGCGGGCCTGGTGGCGGGCGAGCGGCTCCACCACGCCGGGCCGCAGCAGGTAGTGGCCCCAGGCCCTGCGGTGGCTGCCCTCGCTGGGGACCAGCCGGGCGAACGCCGAGGTCTGCAGCACCCGCCCCTCGGTGAGCACCGCGCGAGCGGCCACCGTGCCCACCGCGCGGGGCCGGCTGCCGCCGGCCGCGGGCAGCCGGCAGTCCACGCCGGTCAGCAGCTGCGGTGACACCACCCGCAGGTTGGGGCGCTCGGAGAGCAGCACGTGCTCGTCCGGCCGCAGGTTCAGCAACTGGACCGCGGTGCGGGCGGTCAGCGCCTCCGAGGTGCGCAGCACGCTGGTCCGTACCTCGCCGCACAGCACGGGCTGGAGGCCGGAGTCCGCGGGCGCCATCGGTCAGGGCCCCGGGTAGAAGACGTAGGCGGCCCGGTCGGGGATGTCCGCCGGGACCTGGATGCCCTCCGCGGTCGCCCGCTCGGCGACCTGCCGCAGGGCCGTGGCATCGGCCTCCACCTGGCTGAGGACCACCCGCACCGCGTGCTCGATCGGCAGGAAGCGCGACGGCAGCACCGAGGTGGTGCGGTAGGCGGCGAACGGCGCCGCCGAGTCGTTCAGCCGCAGCAGCGGGGGTAACGCGCTCCAGGTCTCCGGGAGCGTCTGGTCCGGGCGCAGGCTGCGCGGTTCGAGCACCGGGTTGCCGCGGTGCCGCAGCAGCCCGAGCCGGGCCAGTTGCCACACCGCCGCCAGGAACGGGCAGGACCAGGTGCGGCGCGGGTCCTCGTTCCACAACTCGACGTCGACGAAGATCGAGTGCCGGCGCGCGCCCGCCTCCGACGGGGGCGTCCACGGCACGACGCGGCCCATCGCCTCCCCGGCGTCGGAGGCCGGGCTGCGCTGCCCGTTGGACAGCCAGCCCACCTCGCGCACCCCGGGCCGGGTGCCGTCGCTGCCCTCGGTCGGGCTCTCCACCAGGCGGCTCTCCACCGCCGCGGCCAGCGCCACGCCGTCGGCCTGGGCGCAGGCGGACTCCCGGGCCAGGTAGTCGATCTCCAGTCCTGCCGCCTTCGCCTCGCCGAGCAGCAGCGGCACCAGCTCCCTGGGCGAGGAGAACTGGGTGAAGTAGTCGTCGATCAGGAAGCAGGTGCTCACCCGGGCCCGCCGGCCGCCGGACATCACCGCGGCCGCCTGGTGCGCCGCGTCCGCCCACGGCTTGACCCGGGCGAAGTGCTCCCGCAGCCGGTCCGGGCCGTCCTCGAAGTCCTCCATGTACAAGTGGCCCAGTTCCAGGGAGACATGGGCCAGCGGGAGGGACTGGGTGCGTGGCTCGGCGGTGGTCTCGCGGAAGATCTGCTCGGTCACTGCCGCTCCCACGCCTCGTCGTCCACCAGCGCGGCGGCCAGTTCCTCCAGCGCCTGCCGGGTGGCCATGCCGGCGACCTTGCTGGCCAGCACGTCCTCGTCGGTGATCAGCTGCTCACGCCACTGCAGGACCGGTTCCAGCGGGATCTTGCCGAGCAACCGGGCGTAGCCGAGGTCGAGTGAGGCGGCCAGCTGGGTCAGGTCGCGGTCGCAGGTACGCATCCACTCGGACTGAGCGAGAGGGAAGCACGACAACAACGAGGACTCGGGAACGGGA
>Ga0123352_10011533_pt1 | contig 13935 bp, 11 predicted proteins | sample TergutLab28metaG_FD_89700 | JGI IMG/M metagenome (GOLD analysis project Ga0123352, IMG submission 89700) | Labiotermes labralis P1 segment gut microbial communities from Petit-Saut dam, French Guiana - Lab288 P1 | ecosystem: Host-associated > Arthropoda: Insects > Digestive system > Gut ...
AGGTATAGCTGTACTGTACAGGCACTGAGGCTCTGTACAGGCCGTACGGCCCATAGGGGGAGTAGAGGTATAGCTCTACTGTACAGGCACTGAGGCTCTGTACAGGCCATACGGCCCATAGGGCGAGTAGAGGTATAGCGCTACTGTTTCTTGACCAGGGAACTAGAAGGGGGTGAGGGGTCAGCGTCACGCTCTGACCATTTTTTACCCCCTGGAAAGACCTGGTACCCATTGTACAGGAGGCAGGGTGGGCCCCAGGGCCAGTCTGGACAGGTGCGGAAAATCTTGCCCCCACCGGTATTCGATCCCCCGACTGTCCAGCCCATAGCCAGTCACTATACTGACTACGCCACCCAGCCCACCACTACCCAGCCCACATGTTATGTGAGTAGGCTGATAGAAAATACAGTGACGTGGTTAGGCATGATTTGTTTGACAGGTGAACTGAGCTTCAATTTTTTTTATCCCTTGCTGATCGAGTGTGGAACTTTCTATGACCTTGTACAACTTTACCTTTATCTCGCTCTTGTTTTGCAGTGATGTTGGGGATTCTCCTTCTGATCATGTCCAGGAAGACATGGATTCTGAGGTTTATCCTTCGGAAGATGGTGAGTACTTTGTTGTTGCAATGAGAATAGAGTAGAGTAAGGTCCATTTTGCGACGGTTCGTTTTATGACGATTCACCTTTGTGACCCTTGTCGAGTCGGACCGAGCACTCCTGACTTGTGGTGCATCACTGTCGCAACTGAAGCGTCCTTTCTGTACTTAGTGCGCTTCCAGCTCTTTTCTGGTGTGTGCGTGTTTCATGTTTTTCTATTTTAGTGTCGTTATTTTAATTTGTTTGTGATTTTTCCACCCGTGACGTCCATCAAAAAGATATAAAAGAAGAAAATATCAAAACAGTTGACATTACATTCTTTTTTGATGTCTTCTGAACCACGGCCTGGGCCTTCTTCAACAAAATAAAAAGTGATTTGATTGATATTTTTTTCAGTTATCTGTGTAATTTTCTATACACTTAATTTATTAGATTAAAATTGTATTTCATAATGTAAAGAAATATTGTAGGCTAAATTACAAAATCGTTTGACTAATTTGTTTGGCCCATGAACATATCACAATTTAAACCATTTAAATGGTACATGATTTGCGACAGTTCGATTTACAACCAAACATTCCAGAACGTAACCCACTCATAAAATGAGATCTTACTGTTCTTAATAAATTGTATACCAATTTTCAGTCTAATGTGACACTGACAACACAAGACTGATAACTTGTATACATTTTATTAATTATTAAAAATGTAATGGGTGCCTCACCTGAAAATCAGAGAAGAGAATATATGTGTGTGTGCAGAGGCGAGATTGGGCAGAACAGTTTGTTTTGCTGGGTTGTTGCAAAGACACTTCCAAGTCTAATATGTAACTGAGTGCAGTAATCTTTAATGTGAAGGAATTATTTTTCTTTTACTCATGTTTGCTGTTTGTTATAGAAACATGTTAAATCGATGAATCATTCATAAATATACTAAGGCACAAACACTGGCTCTGAGGCTGGGGTTAAGAATAGTGAATGTGTCAGCATCTGTACTGGTCACCCAATATTGTGCGAGTGATAAAATCAAGAAGAATGAGATGGGCGGGGTTTGTCACACGTTTGGGAGAGGAGAGAGACATGTACAGGGTTTTGGTGGGGAAACCTGAGGGAAAGAGACCACTGAGGAGACCCAGGCGCAGGTGGGAAGATAATATTAAGTTGGATCTTTAGGAAGTGGGATGTGGGGGTATGGGCTAGATCGAACTGGCTCAGGATAGAGACAGGTGGCGGACGCTTGTGAGTGCGGTAATGAATTTTCGGGTTCCATAAAATGTGGGGAATTTCTTGACTAGCTGCAAACCAGTTAGCTTCTCAAGAAGGACTCTGCTCCATGGAGTAAGTAAGTAAGTAAGTAATTAAGTAAGTAAATAAGTAAGTGAGTAAGTAAATGTGTCAGCAACTTTACAACAACAGAAAAGAAATTGTTACAAAGTGTTTAGCAAATGAGATGAAGTTAAAAGTGAAGATGGTGGGCAAGAATAATATATTTTGTATTTGAGGTTCTCAGAGCTGTGACTATGAAGATTGCTTTGACCTAATAGGGTGATGCTGTGTTCTGTGATGGAAGTGTACCAACGTTCCAGAGAATTTGACTACCCTATCATCAGGGTAGATAAATCGACAGAATCCTCTGAATTACAGGTGGACTTCTGTTCTTTGTGGCATCACTATCCAGAAGACAACAACTTTTATAATCAAATATTTATTTAACGAATATCAAAATCAGTGACTATGAGCAAAGTGGTTAAGTCATGAAATAAATTGAAATGCCAACTTGATGCAACTAGGTAATTTTATTGATGTATTCTTAGCTTGATGTGTTTCGGGTACATACGCCCATCATCAGGAGCATTAGATGTTGAGTTGCAGCATATGGTTTTCTGCACCAAGTTTTCCGATGGGTGGTGGTCTTGATAGCCGCTGCGTAGGTCATGTTCATGGTGCGGATGGTGCCGTGTGACAGTCGAACGGCACCATCCACACTGTACACACAACCTACGCAGCGGCTCTCAAGACCACCACCAATCCAAAAACTCGGTGCAGAAAACCATATGCTGCAACTGAACATCTAATGCTCCTGATGATGGGTGTATGTACCGGAAACATGTCGAGCTAAGAATACATCAATAAAATTACCTAGTTGCATCAAGTTGGCATTCACCTTATTTCATGAGGAAGATGCATGATCAAACAACCCTCAAGTGGTTAAGTAACGTTAATGGAATAAGTATAGACAGATTCTCAGAGCTGAGGTTCAAGTATACAGCAAAAGGCTCTAAATATGTAGGTAGATCATTTGAGAAAGGTCTCTGAAGTTCGAACAGACATGAGGTTGAGCTGTGATGTGCAGAGGAAGATGATGAGAAACAACCATAACTGTTCTTGTAATAAAAGCTAATGAAATGCACTATTTCTGAAATTTATTTGACCTGACCTCACCAGCAGATGGCAACATCAGTAGTATGACAAATACCTGTTGCTGTAAACACAGTACTAAGACTCCTAACGATGGACGGTAAATCTGTCTGAAACATGTAGAGTTCTTTACCAAATAAAGTTGAGAAATAGTGCATGTCATTGGCTTTTATTATAAGAATATATCATGATGCATGGCCCTCCAAAATGTCAAGAAAGCATAACTGTATTGTCTTTTATTTGTGATGTTGTATGTTCTGTGACTACATAATAACATTTGATACAGTTGTATAAGATAATTGAATAAATATATAGATATTTGGTATTATGTTGCAGAATCTGAGTGCCTGGAAGCCACTGCGCAATTTGACTTCGTGGCTCGCTCAGAGCGGGAGCTGAGCTTTAAAAAGGGCGACACGGTTATTCTCTTCTCCCAGGTATCCAATGACTGGTGGAGAGGGAGTGTCAATGGTCAGGAAGGTCTCGTACCTGACAAATATATAATGCTCAAGATTAAGTGAGTGGAATTTGTTGAATTTGTGTACGGGGTGGCGTGAAGCCGGCTGACACATTTCAAATGGCCATAGATAATATATGGAAACAGGGAAAAACAAGTGAAAGCATCTATAAATACGTCCAAGTATGCTGTTTATTACACACAAATTACATGCTTATTTTCTGAACATCAGGCAGATGGCCTCCGTTTACATCAATGCATTGTTGCAAGCGTGTCCGCAAGTTGCCGTACACGTGCCTCCGTAGGTCCTCATCAGTAGCCGCAACTTCGTCAACAGCGGCTTGCTTGAGTTCTTGAATAGTCATGATACGCCTCCGGAACACACGGTCTTTCAGGAACCCCCACAGGAAGAAATCTGGTAGAGTGAGGTCGGGTGACCGAGCAGGCCAAGTGATGTCGCCGAAACTACGAACACAGATAACACGTTGTCGCACGTTCCAACGCTCCATTGCAATTGACCATATGAAATGGCTCCCTCTCCTCTACCGTTCCCCTTCCTGCCAACCACGACAAGCTGTCATGCCGGCGCAATACTCAAATTTGAAATGTGTCAGTCGGCTCCGTGCCACCCTGTAGAAGCATGAATATCACGGGACTTAACCTCTCTGTAATAACTTACGTGTATTTTATAGTTCATTTTGTTAATCCTCCTCTCAACTTCATTGCAGTTCATCCTTCACATTTTCATGTTAGCCTATTCTGATTATTCCCTCCCCACACTAGTCTTTGTTTCCTTCTGTGTTTTATTCTTTGTGTTTTACGTGTCATAATTTCTTAAAATATATTTTGTTTTTCCATTCTGTTTATTTCTTTGTAGCATGCTGTTGTAACTCCTTATAACAGGGTCTGTCTGTAATGTTCAGTAAAATCCTCTGCATGTGATGGAACCCCAGGTATCATTACCATGTTCACAAGAGCCTCCAACTGGACTGTGTCCTCAGCCAGATAAATCCAGTTTGTGTCCTCTAATTCTGTTTCTTTAGTTTCATTTTAATATTGTAGTAGAAATAGTAGTATTTAATGCTCAGATGTTTCTAATATGATATTTCGTACACATCTGGTTATTTTAGGTGGTGTTTGTCCTTCAGGTTTCTTACCAGAACCTTTTGTGCATGTCTTCCTGCTATGTGCCACGTGTTCCACCTATTTTGTCGTTCATGTAGTCACAACTCTAAGGTGCAATGTATGGAGCTCCTCATTATGTGGCTTTCTCTGTCCTCCTGTTACTTCTTTCCTTTTAGATCCATTGAGCTTTTCCTAGTTAGCTTATTATTTCCAATTTCTCTTCAATACCATTTGGTAAAAGGTAAAGGTAAAGTTAAAGTGCACCCTTGTACAGGCACTGAGGCTCTGTACAGGTCATTCAGCCCATAGGGGGAGTAGAGCTCTACTCTTTCTTGACCACAGCACGAGAAAGGGTTGAGGGGTCAGCATCACGCCTGGCCGCTCCTTACCCCTGGGAAAGACCTGGTACCCATTGTACAGGAAGCTGGGTGGGACCCAGGGCTGGTCTGGACAGGTGCGGAAAATCTCGCCCAAACTGGGATTTGATCCCTGGAGCCGTCCAGCCCGTAGCCAGTCGCTATACTGACTACACGACCCGGCCCACAATACCAATTGGCTTTTGCCAAATTTTTGCTTGGATTGCACTAGGTGATGTAAATTTATGTTTCTCACTCATGTTGGACAGTAGTTGGAATTTAAACCCCAGCATCATTGAACGGTTAATATACAGAGTTTTAGGGAGCTGAATGTACTGTTGTTAAGTTTTTATTACACTGACATAATTTCATTATTTACCTTAATGACCATTGGAATTTGTATTGCAGCCTCAGGAATTCTGATCCTATATGCTGTCAACCTTGGCGTTTCAGCTTTGTTTCAAAACCAGTCACAAGAATTATGTTGTGTCGCAGGGACGAGGATCGTGACAAGCATGAACTGCTCAAATCAAGTTCCTCAGAGGAGTCAATGCGGAGACGGGCATCAAGCTCCAATGATTCAGTACTCTCTTCTGGGATATCAGTGTCAACACATAATTCTCCACTGACTGGAGTATCTTCGGCTACGTGGCCTGACCCGGAACTGACACGTCGCAGTGTGGTCGCTGAAGCAACGCATCTGATCGCACTCCCCACACAAGAGGTACTGGAGACCACGGTCTAGCCCCCTCACACATTTACTGCTCTGAGATACTTCTGCACAGTGCACTTGTGGCTGGTGATGGGAGGATCAGTTTTCTGCCCACAAATTTTTGTTTTGGGGTTGTGGAACAAAATGGCTTAAATGCTTACAGTAGGGACCAAAATTTGGGCGCTGTCCAGTGATATATCGCCATAATGATCTCCATAATCACCAAGTACTCGTAACTTTTGGTTTCCTGTCGAGAGGAAGGTTTGAAACATATAAAACTGCTCATTTCTTAAGTATTCTAAGAGTCATATATTACACTTGGATATCATATTCATGGAATTTTCCACTGTTCTGCATTCAAAAAATTTCACGTTTCAGGGACCGTATCTTTTCCTGAAACTTTGGTTTCACTTTTAAACATTTGATAGTGAAAAAAATATGTAAAATTATTAATGCTGAATGTGCGACTCATACGTAACTTTTCTCTTTATGTGCATGGAGAACTTTTCACCTCGCTCTGGGAGAGGGTATTAATGAATACATACAGTATCATAATTATGGTAACCTTGAATGGTACGTGCACTAAACAGTGTGGTATAGCTGTGGGAACTGTGTCTTTATAATCACAAGGCCCCTGTTTCAGAACTTGGTCAGAGAGCTGGATATCTTGTTTGAGATTGATCACCTCGTCCCTCTGGGCAAATACGTGATGTCTTTCAGTAGGTCATTCAGAATGACATGAATATCAGAATTCAAACCTTTTAGGACAGTCGTGAAGATGAAGGCAGTTACTGTTTACCAGTGCACATGGTGTCACATCTGAGAAGATTTGAATCTTTATCCCCATTCCCATGAGAACCTCAAATTTTGCAACGTGGATATAGCTTAAAGAATCAGATATATATATATATATATGAATATTTCTGAAATTTTATGCAAACTGAGTGAATGAGTGGGCTAATAAATATAATTATGTTCTTTTGGATTTGAGTAGGATGCAGGTGACTTGAGTGTGTTGGTTTTCATCAGAGTGAGGTGTCATGGAGCTAAAATTTACTAGATGAGCGGTCACGAAAGAAATGCTATGTTTTGCTTAGTTATGTCAGTAAGAAATGAAGTGGTGGAAGGGTTAGGATTTATAACATGGTATTTAGAGGGGGGTGGGGGGGTGCAAAACAGAAACTAGGAATTGAAACCTTTTCTCTTGGGTTCAGGTTTATTTGTTTATTCTTTAGTTCAGGGCCTTAACAAAATTTACCCCATTTTCATATCTGATTCAGGCAAAGGTTTGTATATGTGTGGCTACTGTTGACAATCATTCTTGTTCTTGTCAATGTCTATAAAGCCTGCTGACTGCCTTGTTTCTATGTGACTTTAGGTGCCTCAAATTTATGATGCAGACTGTATAGCTTGAGGACTGGTGCAGTAGTGATCTTGGTGGTGGGATAGAAAATTTAGTAGCTGAACAAGTTTGGTTCATCTTTTATACATGTAATGCATTTAGGATGGGCTTCCTGTGTAACCTTTCGCATGATTGGGGGCCATGAATTGATACCATATCATAACATTTGTACAGAACAAATTTGATAACATTTGTGTACATGTTCTTGCTTTCTGTCTTAGTTTCTGGTTTTTTTGTTGGGAGATATTTTTGCCTTTTTCATATGCTTTTTTCCGTTGCATCTCTAAACAGTGTAGAAAAGTGCATACTTGTGTCCCTGAGGAATATTTGGTATGTTGTACTAGAGTATAGCTTGTTGAAATGGTAATGGAAAAAATTCTCACTCCTGTATCCAATGTAGCCGAACATTTTTAATACATTTGTTTCTTAGGTTTGCTGGCGTCAGTTACGGACGGTTCATGGCCATGCATTGTAGGTTAATCTGTCAATGTATATTCAGAGCCATTGGTAATAGGTAGGAGGGGAGAGATTTAAATGAGAAAACGTTAGGAGTTGATAACAGATGCTAGCAGTCCAGTAAGAAAGTCAGTCACATATGAGAGATGTGAGTGAGGGAGTACAAGTGACTGTGTTATTTTAATAAAATATGATTTAGTTGTTTAACTTGATACAGCATGACTTTTTATCATTTTATCAACAACAAATTGAGTAAATAAAACAATAAGTAAAAACAGAAATAATTAAAACTATATGTAATTCGGTGAACCACACCCGTTTCATGAAAGAGGATCGCCTACCGGACTGAGCGCGTCGGGACAACAGAGTTACAAAGGTTGATCGTGAAGACCAATTATAGCTGTCCCCACAAACAACGCTTTGATGTATCCACACTTATACATTACTGTGCCTGAGGGATACTGTGAAATAACAGCTTCATTGAATACGCATGCTGTGAATTTGAAAGTTCTTTGACATTAGAAGCACTGATATTGTCTAAGGATAACTTGCTACTTTTAGAGGTTGAGGCTGACCATCCATTTGCTTTATAACAACTCATTTCTTTTTGGCGGCCACTGCCACCTTGTGTTCATGTCCTTAACTACTAAGAATGTTTGCTACATAGGGAGAGAATTTCAGGTGTTAGCATTTCATATATATATATATATATATATATATATATATACATACTGTTTTAATAATATTCCCAAAATTAACTTCATTATGACAGTTCAGTCATTCTTGCATTCTGAATGACCTCTTACTGTCCTGTGTAGAATTCCATAGCTGTGTGCATATAGCATACAAATCCTCAGCACTCACTCCCTGTCTGCATCGAGATATACATTCATTTGTTTTTTGATACATCATTTCGTATTTTTATATTTGGCCAGATTGATTTGAATACTAAAGGCAAAGTAAAAGATTAAATGTCACATGTTTTTAAGCACCATACCATGATGTGTAGGGACCTGGACGTGTAGCTTCACACATTCCTAACCTTGTCACTAGATGGAGTTAAGAGGTCAGTTACTATGTATAATAAGAAGGACAATTAAAAGAGGTAAATTTAAGTATGTTCTCACATTTATCTCATATGCTGGGACAGAGCTGATCTGTGTTATCGTTACCATCTGTGTTTACTGTCACCACCGGCCACTATCTGAGAGTGTGTTGACGAGCAGTTACGTGTTTCCCGCATGCTTACTGCTGTGAGACTGAACCGTACCTTACGTAGTGCACTATAGCCCACTCCATTTGCTCGTTATGTATAAGCTGTGACTTTGTCAGAACAGTGACAGCTGTTAGTTGTATGTGTTAACTAGGAGAAGGTATGTAGTCAAACACAACTTAATCACTGAGGTGTAATTTAATGAATGCGATGGAAAACAACTACATGTTTCGGCCTGTGTTGGCCATCATCAGGTTGTCTATGGAACTCATTCATTAAATTACACCTCAGTGATTAAGTTGTGTTTGACTACATACCTTCTCCTAGTTTCACACACACAACGGGGATGACACACTTCCTAGTATGTGTTAACCCTTCACATGGCATAAAATTGACTGAAATTTCTAAATCAGAATTTGAAAATTTTCATTTTTATGTTTTCTTATACCAGTTCAGTACAGTGCAAGTAATTCCTACCATCTAGATTACTGACAGGAAGTACAAGAACTTTGTAAATTAATGGCAGGTAGCAGAATATATCTAAGTGACACACAGAGGCAGAAAGGTGCTTTTGAAACTACAGAAGGGAGAAACCGCAGGTGTGAATTATGTTGTACACGATATAAGAAGGTTAAATCATAATGTCAATATCGATCTGGCAGAACCATGAAAACTTCATTCTGATTTATGGCAGTATTCAGATATTTATAATATATTTTTTTTTTTACATTCGTACCGTGCATCTTGATATTATCGAAGTTTTATTTATTCACCAGATGATGCACTAGTGAGTTGTCTTAAAAAGCAATATTGAAATTTACATTCTACTTGTCTACTGCCGCACAGTGCAACATAGACACCAATAAGGACCTAACGTATGCAGCCACACCACCACTGTATTAACCACACACCGATGTATTTTAATGGACTATTTGAACAACTGTAACTTTAGTAAGCACAAATTAATGCGCTCCCTGATGATGGTGTAACTGTAACGCCGAAACATGTCGGAGCTGTTTTAATGTAAATTTTAATGTTGTTTTTTAAGACAACTCACTAGTGCATCACTTGGTGAATAAATAAAACTTTGATTAATAATATTCATTCATTCTTTCCATCGGCATGTGCAGAATGTGACAATTCCTTGCCATTCTCAAGAGCTTCTTCCATTCCCCTCTGTTATGTACTTTTTCCTGCCACTCTTCTCCACCAACTATTCTTCCATCCTCTCTCACCTCATCTTACCATCTATTTCTTGGTCTACTTCTCAGTCTTCTTGCTCCCAAATTCATATTTCTTTGAGAAATTCATAACCGTATATTTTTTACTTAGCTAGGGGGTTAGCCCGTCGTAAAACCCTCAACCTGAAGGGCGGGTATTTTTAATCATGGTTTACTCCCTTATACGACTTGCTTTCACCACAGTTTCCAGAGCGTCGTCTACCCTTGGTTTGATTTTGGAGTGTCCTTCTCCTAGGAGGGTTGCAACCAAGCCCAAGGTTCCCTCCTACACTATCTGATAAACCTTTATGATTGGGTCCATCAGACCCCCTTGCTCTTTCTGTTCAGTGACCCATGCTGCTGAAGGGGTCGGTTACCTCAACCTTAGCATGGGTCACTCACCGTAACAGGACCCACCACTAGTAAATAAGAGTGGGTTAGGAGTTGAGAGGTTTGTAGATTTTCGTCTTCATGTTGAAAATCCTACTAGGTATCGTGTACCTGCACATCGCACTCCCATATGGGTCCCAATATTATTAATTATATTAATAATATGGCCCTTAAAATATTTCTGCGTTAGATACGGTACAGAGGGAAGTGCTGTAGTCACAAATGCGGAGAAGGAATACAAAAAGTGTGAAGATACAAAATAAACTAGAAATAATTACAAGCTGAGATATTGATAGTAATACAAATTTGTGGGTTTGTAGTAGACACTCTTACTGTTTTAATTTTCTATGTGTATAACTAAGTACCAACACGATAAAGACAAGTATAATCCACTCACTAATTGACTAAATGCAAATCTCACGGCTTTACGTACACCGGTCAGAATTCAGAATACTCTGTCACATTCAGTTGTGACATTTTTTTATACATATACAATGTGCTAAATGTGAATAATTGTTAGATGTTCACAGTTTTTTGCAGGACTTGTGGTTTGCAGTCACTTCCATATATCCCTATTCACTTCCATGTATCCCTATTCACTTCCATGTGTCCCTATTCACTTCCATGTGTCCCTATTCACTTCCATGTGTCCCTATTCACTTCCATGTATCTCTATTCACTTCCTTGTATCCCTATTCACTTCCATGTATCCCTATTCACTTCTATGTATCCCTATTCACTTCCTTGTATCCCTATTCACTTCCATGTATCCCTATTCACTTCTATGTATCCCCTATTCACTTCCTTGTGTTCCTATTCACTTCCATGTATCCCTATTCACTTCCATGTATCCCTATTCACTTCCATGTATCCCTATTCACTTCCATGTGTCCCTATTCACTTCCATGTATCCCTATTCACTTCCATTTGTCCCTATTCACTTCCATGTATCCCTATTCACTTCTATGTATCCCTATTCACTTCCTTGTATCCCTATTCACTTCCATGTATCCCTGTTCACTTCCATGTATCCCTATTCACTTCCATGTATCCCTATTCACTTCCATTTATCCCTATTCACTTCCCAAGTAGAATAAATTATTTTTCTTACATTTATAGTGTACAAAATATTCACCATGCGTCTTTAAATCAGTATTTGATGTCAGAAGCCAAGTTCAAGTGATGAACGTCTCATGGTTTTGGGGGAGGCAGGGGACTCATATTATGGCACCCTGTGATTTAGTAGTTAGATACTCCTATTTCGGCTGAACCTGCTGCCTCCATCTGCAGGGTAAAAGGATTAGTCTTTACTTTTCTGAAGATTAAGGTAGGTCTCATTGAAAAGTTGGTACTCTTTGTAACTGTCCAATTGAAATTGCCCATCTCACGCTTTTGAATTTGCAGTATTTGCGTCATTTTACACAAAGTTTCTCTCAGGGAATGTAAAGCTATTTCTTATTTCCACAAACTAGCTTTACATAATAATGACACAGTTTGCACTGTATTTGGGTTTGTCATTATATCCTAGTTACTGATGAATTACAGTTACAAGAATATTGGTCAACTAATATGAATGCTGTTGGTAGTCTTAATGCAAATGGGGAAAAAAGCTTTGTGACCCAGAATAATCCATGTCCAACATTGTCTCCATTCATACTCCTGTGTAGTCCCAAGACTTTGTTGGTCATGTAGCATGCACACAACATTTTTGAAAGTTTACGTCTTCCTTCTAAGAAACAGTCAACCTGCAAGGACGCTTGCTTATGGAAATGAGGTTTGATAGACCTCTTCCACATTATCAGTGCTTGTCTTACATAAAAACAGCAATTAGAGGTGTGAACCATGAACCTTCTTCGCACATTCTAAATTTTGCATAGTACAGTTTTGAAGTAACCCTTTAAACACCGAGTTAAATCCCATCTGCCATCTTCTGGCATTATTAGGAGCTCACCATATTCTCCATGTTAGCAGGATAAGGGTTAAATTTTGATATAATTAGATAAACCAGGTAAATACCAAAACAACATTGTATTGTCATACCTTTGGAAGCTTAGTCCGACACTCAAACCACGTGCCTTGACCGGTTACACTTAAAAAAAAAAAAATTGTGTTAAATCCCATAAGACTGTATCTTGGTGCCACTGTGAGATTCTCAAAGTGCCAAATTTGTTAAGTTTGATTTGGGCATTATGTTCAGTAGGCATCAAATAGGAACAGTATGAACTATTGAAAGTTTCCCAGGCGCTGTAGCATAGTAGCCCCCCTTACCAAAAATCTTGTGAAATTTGCATGGTGTTTTCAGAGATATTATACGTGGACAAAATGACACGTTCTTACAATTTTGCGTACTCTTTGCAGGGGAGACTTAATTAAATTGGTGTATAGCATTTGTCATGAATCTGTGTCACATTATATGTGGCAGGTGAGTGACTTGCTGTCTGTATTCATTATGTCCCATAAGTGAGGCTTTTACTTTAAAGTGCGTTCTCCCGTTTGTGAGTATAGTGCACAGCATATTCCAGATGGTAATATGGTGAAAGAAGTACCTATTGTTTGGTTCTGAATTCTGCAGTGTGTGTGCTATAATCTGTGTGGTTTTGTGTCTTGTAATGCTTCTTTCATTTGTCGTGCTCTTCGTCTGTGTGATCAGTGTGCATGTGTTCGGTGTAGTGCATGATGTGCTTGTTTGTGAGCCTGTTAGTTGTATTTTGTGGCTTGAAACTGGTTCATTGTGGATTGAAGCTTTGTTTTCTTCTTGTTAATTTCTTCAACACTGGAGAATTGGAGATGACTGACTAATGGGTCGTGGAGTGTAAATAACCAAGCCGAAGTGGAAATTTATAAGGCTAAGCCATATATAAAATACTCTGAAGAAATTTTGACGTTTTGCTGACCATGCATCTCAGTATATTTATCTCAGTAATTAACCAACTTGATGCACAAAATTTTTGTTTCACAATATGTTTATTTAACCTTTCGGTGCTGGAATTATTTTTTTAAATTTTAGCACACCCTGTATATAAAATGTGAATAATACAGAAACAAAATATGTTAGAATTATGAAACAAACTACATTTTGAAGAGAAAAAAACGGAGAGTATATACCATGTTTAAAATATTCAGTACCTATATTTGTTGAATAAATATATAAAATGCAACTTTAGAGGTCAGCGATGCGGTATGACCACTATAGTTGACATTAGGCGTCAAAAGGTTAATGCCTCTAAATGTTTCGAGCAGATGTGCTTATCATCAGGAGGTCAAAATTGCGTTACACAGCCTCTGGTATCACCACACCTATAGGTGTGATATTACACTTTCACTGTAAAGACAAAGAAAAGCTTTTGTGTGTATATATATATATATATATATATATACAGGGTGTTTCACGACTTTAGGGCATAACTTAAGGAGGTGATTTCCTAGGTCTTTGTGATCAAAAAAGTTCATATAAACATGTGTCCAATTTTGGACGGTTACAGAGTTATGACCGTTTGAATCTCGGAATAGAAGGTAACGATTACTGACAATAAACGGAACAAAATAATAAACCAGCATAATACATGATACATTTAAAGTACGAATGTA
>Ga0123352_10011536_pt1 | contig 13933 bp, 13 predicted proteins | sample TergutLab28metaG_FD_89700 | JGI IMG/M metagenome (GOLD analysis project Ga0123352, IMG submission 89700) | Labiotermes labralis P1 segment gut microbial communities from Petit-Saut dam, French Guiana - Lab288 P1 | ecosystem: Host-associated > Arthropoda: Insects > Digestive system > Gut ...
ATAAGATGACAACAATACACACAAGACAACTACAACAATACACACAAGACAACTACAACAATACACACGACCAACCAACAACAATTACACACAAGACAACTTAAAACTAGCAAAAATACATGCGAGACAAATTAGAATACAACATGTACAGAAGGTAAAAACACTCAAGTAAGAGAGTACTGTGTCCAGGTTATTGTAATTGTTTTTTTTTCCAATCATTAATTCACTCACGCTTTCACCCCAGTCCTTCACTTCTCATCACTTACTACTCCTATAAACTTTCCCATAAAGACTCGTCCCCCCTCCCTTCCCTATACTGCGCACTTCACTTCGCCTCATTCCACTTTACTTTGTTTCGTTCACTTCATTCACTTTATTGCACTTCGCTACCCCCCACGTTAGATAACTTTTCACTTCACTTTAGACTTTTCACTTCACTAGACACCGCTTCTCTACATTTTTCGATGACTTCCAGCACACTTTACTTCCTTTTAGTTCAACTCAATTTCCTTACCCTCTTTTTAAAAGTGATTGGTTTGCAGGGGAGAATTCCTAACACTTCTGTCGGTAACTGGTTCCAGTGTTGGATGGTCCTACTTACAAAAGAATATTTCCCCATATCCGTCCTTTGCCTCCTATTCCTAATTTTCCTTTCATGATCTACCCTGCTCAGATAGTGTGGCCGTTCTAATTTGTCACCAATGGGCTTCCACGCGCGTTCCCCAGAGTACGCTTTGAAGTGGGCACATATGCGTGATAACTTTCTACGCGACGCCGAAGTTTCCCAGTTCGGACTGTTCTTATGATGTGCAAATTTGGCCGTTTTCTTTTGCACCCTGTCTAACGCAATTATTTGTCCCTTCCTGTACGGATCCCAACACGCGGCCCCATATTCAAGAATCGGAAGTAAAAGTGACATTTAGGCTAAACTTTTGGTATTACTATTACCCTTTTTTAGTATTCATATTGTGAAATGGTTCCTCTTCCATTCAGATGCAATCCATCTCTGGCGAAGTCCCCGTCCTCTATCCAGCTGTTCGGATCAACGAAGGTAAGTCCCAAGGCGTTGGCTACCCAGTCGAATCTATAATTAAGCGCCCCAATACGCCGCCATGACACATCTCTACGTCTCAGCACTCCACTCAGGACAAGTCTGCAGTTCGGTAGCTTCTTTACCGTAGACACCAACGCATACACTTCTCCCATTACAAAATCTAGATTTCTCGTTGTTTTCAAGTCATTAGTATAGAATAATAACCGTATCTGGACTAACTAAATTCCTCTTTTCCATCACTCTGTGTAGCTGTTCGGTTTTTATCCCCGGAAAGCACTCCACCTTCATATCTGCACGTTCTGCTCCGACGGTGCGCACTATTGAGTCACCGATCACCAAACACTTTGTAACCTTATGCTTTGTAGTCATTGTGTCTCCCTGCCCAGTTCCCGTCATTTGTAACTTTGCCTCAAGCTCCCTGTCCCTAGCCTTCAGTTCATCAATTTGTCTAAGCGCGTTTTGCAGTTCCTCTCGTAGCATTTTCACCTTTTCCGTCCTACACTTATCACAGTTCCAATTCTCTCTCTCAGCCGCTTGAGCCTTCACGCTTCCATAACTGTAATGATACCACGTCCACACAGGTCACTTTGTATTCCTGGCTTCAGATTCCTGCCGCATCCAGTACATAAACGTCGCACGGTGTTCTCCACTTCCACAAGAGGACCAGGATTCTGCTCGACTCCACCAATTACTAGTAATACCGCTAAAACCATGGAACTTAGCACCGTCAAACCCAAGCAGTCACCAGCCGTTCCGTTAGCCTCACCACGCCTAGACACGCCACACCATGAGAATCTCCCAGCCCAGGTACCAACCCCCGCGCGGTAGTCCTCCAGGTAGGAACACATTATTATACTCCTACTCAGGAGCTCACAACACACACGTCTCAACTCAGCGACACTTCAAACCAGACTAATAGGAATACAAATCCTAGTGCTCACAAGCAAGCTGCTCTGTAACTTATTCGGATTCCGTATATTGTTGCAAGTCATATGAAGATTTTATTTCCTGTTGGTACGGCAGTGATTATTGTTGCTGATGTAAAGTATGCTCATGTATCAACTGTAAATATGTGGTGTGTTCATATCACGAATCCCAATAGTTCAATTGCTACGACAAAGATTATTCCTAGATATCCAAATGCTCCTTTCCTTCCTATTTCGTGACAAATGATGTGTGAGATTATATCAAATCCTGGTAGTTATGTTGACTCTCTGCTAGCAGACAGACAACATAACTAGCATGACAAATACCAATTGCTGTATATACGGTGTTGAGACTCCTGATGATGGACAGTAGATCTGTCCTAAACACGTAGAGTAAAAAAAAGGTAAATCATTCCCATTACAGGCCCGAGGGACCCAGAGGGTTCCAGGAAGTTAAGGTTCCCAGATTATGTGACAATGGCCCAGGATGGTTGTTAGGTTGTCAGCCTCACGCACCGGCCGCTTTTACCCCCAGGAAATACTCCGGGTACTCATTTCTTTTAGAGGCTGATTCGAGCCCAGAGCCATAGTGCGATCGGAAGGATTATGTCAATGAAAAATTCCAATTACACCATCTGGAATTGAACCAGCGGCTTTACGATTCGTAGCGCAGCACCTTAACCACTGTGCTACTGCGGTCCCTGAAACATGTAGAGTTTTTTTTTATCAAAATAAACTTGAGAATTAATGCATTTCTTTGGATTTCATTATAAGAATGTATCACGACGCAAAGTCCTCTGAATGTCAAACACTACTTTATAGGTTTACATGTTAACACCCATTAAGAATTCCTTTCAGTCATCTACCTAACATTACGTTTAAATGTTGACAGTAACCCGGTAGTATTAGGGCGAACTATTGAAAGTAATATTATGTATATTATGCAGGCATTAAATTAGAGAACGGTACAAGCAACCGCACTGTTTCAAAGCACGAGCGATAATGTGCATGTATGCTTGCAGTTAGAACAGAATACTCGAAAAGTAACCACGCCCAATAATAATCAGAGATAAAACAATTCTTTAATATAATTTTTTGGACTTTATTTTCATAATTCCAAGAGGAAAACCTAATTACAATAGTAATTATGAAACTTAGTTAAGGTAAAACCTACAAAACATTTCTTCACATCTATTTTTATATTGACTATTCGTAATTGATGATTATTAAATCTGTTCATGCAGAAACCAGATTTGGAACGGAACGCAGTGATAATCGAAGCGCCAAATCGTTATTTGTGTCAGTGAGGCACAGAGAGCAGTTTGGGTAACAAAGCGCGATAAAGACGCCTTTGCTGTGCCATCGTTGATGAAACATTCATGAGATGGCGAACTAGACACGGTTGTGGAGTATGGGGCAGTCGGGGTCGCTTCTTATGGACATGAGATAAAATATTAATCGGCTTTTACAAGCGTCCAACCCTGTAGCACACAAGTAAGGGGGTCAGTTAGAAATTAAGTTTACATTGCATACATTTTCGTTTTCAAATTTTAAGCTTTAATAAGAAGAGTCCCCATTGCATTTACTCGTAGTCCCTGCCACAACTGAGGCCAGTATCCAATGATCGTACGAGCTTTTGTATTCCCTGTTGGTATTTGTCCGTGTATTGTGTTAACCAGCCTTCGTGTTACAGCTATTTCCACATACTGATCACATTTACATCTGACAGTCAGTGTGTAAGAATAAAGCGGAGAAATAAAATATGACTGTAGTGCACGAAGCTGAAAAAATGAACACGACTTCTAAAAAGCACTTATTAATGCAGTTTTACTGAAAAACGAAAAACGTAACAGATTTAAAGGCGCACAGACATAGGGTGAACATGAGCAAATTGTTACTGCAAAAACTTTTAAATTACACACATGGCATAAGTGGGCTGCGAGGGTTCAGTCGGTGACAGGACTTCTCCTGAACAACTAGAGTCGGATTAGCACCGGTAGCAGGACTTTCCCCTTCACCATCGTTTACAGAAGGCATACCAGCCCCCTCTTCCACTGTCGAAGGGCCTTCGAAGGATAAGACGAAACGTTCATGTAAGTCACATCTTCACATAATCCAGAAAGTCAAAACTCATGTTTTCTACATACAGCTCCAATCCAAGTTTATTATTCACCAACGAAGGCACAAAGGATTGTCTTAAAAACAATATTAAAATTTACATTAAAATAGCTCCGACATCTCAGTAATTAACCAACTTAATGCACAAAACTTGTTTTATAATAAGTTTATTATATGCCTCTACATGTATCGAGCACAGTTGTGCTCATCATCAGGAGGTCAAAATTGTATATATAGCATCTGGTATCATCACACCTGTAGGTGGTTGTCCCGTGCACGGGGCGGCCACCTACAGAGTGTTGGTGACTTTGATTCTGTTAAGAGTAAACAGTTCTAACGTAAGGCTGTGTCAGTGGGTAGAGAGAACGGATGAGAACTTACACGGCTATAATTATTGTTCGTCAGCAACTTAACTGATCTCTTATATGTTAATAAAAATCCAACCAGATATAACAGTATGCAGATATTTATTTACTGCAAAGTTACTCTACATGTTTCGGGTGTCACAGCACCCATCATCAGGAGTACTAAAAACTGTAACTCTAACCTCCGGTACAGGTCATAATACTGGTACAGCTACTTCCCTCCATCGTGGCCTGATCGGGACTGCCAGTAAATAAATATCTGCATACTGTTGCATATGGTTGGATTTTTATTAACATTGAATTACCATGCACGGAACCATGAGCTTAAAATGATCTCTTACAGTTCCATCACTTTGATGCATAATTCTCAAGTAGGAACAGACATATTAATATTGGCAAGAACACTGATTTTATTTCTTCACGGTCGTATTTCGAAAACGACCATTGCCCTAAGTCAATTCTGTTCACAACGGACTCTTAGCATTAAGCACACACACGCACACACACACACACACACACACACATATATATATATACTTTCATCGTTGTAGTTTCTTCACATTCTTTCCCAAAAACTGAGGGCGGTCACTGCAGAGACGAGTGTCCCTACATATGGCCAGCTGCCAACCAGTTCCTGGTGAAGCCAGAGCAAGTTACACCTTCCCTCTACAACAGCGGTCTATGTACCAGCTCTTGGTCACAGACGGACTTCACTTACAGCACGCTTGACCGTGTGCTACACGGACTTGGCTTAGTTCTTCATTAATTTTATTCCGGAAAATCGGTTAAAGTTGTGAATTCTAGTAGACCCATGGAAAGTAAAATTAATCTAAACGGTTTACAAAGCTTCAGTCCGTGTCTAACAGACAACGGATTCAACTTCTACTATAGAGATCAGTCCATGAATTAAAAAAATGGCAATTATCTCTGTTTAATGTCAGGATCACACAGAACACATGAATAATGTGCGTGGGTAAAATGAACAACCGTAATTCTGAAACACGTGGTTACACTAACAACGCGCTTCTAAGTGTTAAGAAAAATTGGTTTAGAATTTTCTGTAACCTGTGATACGTATTGAAAAACTAAAGTACTGAGTAACTGTAGAATCTCACATAATACGTTATGATGTTTTGTATACTGAATTGTTTACCTGTCTTTTCGGCGGACCGCGGTAGCACAATGGTTAAGGTGCCGTGCTACAAATCGGAAGGTCGCTGGTTCGATCTCAGCTGGTGTCATTGGAATTTTTCATTGACATAAAACCCTTCCGATCGCACTATGGCCGTGAGTCGACACAGCTTCTAACGGAAATGAGTACCAGAAGCATTTCTTGGGGGTAAAGGCGGCCGGTATATAAGGCTGACAACCTTACCACCATTCTGTGCCGTTTTTATGAAATCTGGGAACCTTAACTTCCTGGAACCCTGAGGGCCTGTCCAGGCCTGTAACGGGACTGCTTTACCTTTACCTCCTTTTTCATGACTGTACATTTCAGCTTGATCAAGATGGTATCAATACCGAAATATGTAACTTTCACGTAAAACGCAGTTGTATTGGGCAATGTAATATTGTTATAAATATTCTTCCGAAGACACAACGGTATGAATTCTGTTACTTTACAGGAAGAGTTACAGACTTTTTCGAAAATTTGTACTCCTTTTATTCCCAGCAGTATGTTGCCCTACATTCTACGACTGGTTTACACGGCGTAACACAACACACGACGTAGCACTCCTAATTTCCTTTTGTTTTTCCTTAAGCAAATACTGAAATCAATGGTGGACACTATTGTTGTACGAAACAGAACGGCAAGGGCCTACAAAATACGGCCATACATTATTGCTTATTGCTGATAAACACACGTACATGGAAGTTTTTACTGCCTAACGTTTAATGTATATAATTTATCGTTCATTACTTACAGAAATAATAAATGAATCAGGCCTCAGTAAAACACACACGTCAGTGTTCAAGACGTTATCTAGCACTCCTTGTAGGCGGAACATCTGGAACTAACCCACTATCGCCTTTACTCAGACCTCATCAGGCAAAGAGGAGGCTTTAGAACAAAATGCCAGCATTTAACCAGCTAGTGCACGCTTGGTTAATGCCGTCAAGGGGAATTCTGCGTACGTTCAACAATGCTGGGATTACAAGACGGCTTACGCCTGCAGGGGGTAAAGGACGGCCAGTGGATCTTGATGGCTTGCCTTCATATTCCGCAGCTTCCAATGACATATATACTACAATTATAGTGTTCTACCACTTACGGTTTCTCCTTCGGAATTATATTAGCATACTGCCAAGTGTATGTCCGTTCTTCAGTCACCTTCTAAAATTTAAGCTCTGATATTACACACGCTAACAGGCATATTTGCATTTAAGTCGGTCCCGTAAGAGTGTCGTTCCTGGGGCAGCTAATATGTATTATTTTTAACTGAGTGTTATTAACAATAACAAATGCTACAGTCTAAAGCTGAAGCAACACCGAACACCACCCAGAGCAAGCACTTGAAAGTTATGTGTTAAGCTTTGTTGGGTGCCTCTCTGTGTGTGACAACACGTTAAAGAGTATTTATCTTAGTAATTAACCAACCTGATGCACACAATTTTTGTTTTACAATATCTGGTATCATCACACCTATAGTGTGATGATACCAGAGGCTGTGTAATGCAATTTTGACCTCCTGATGATGAGCACATGGTGCTCGAAACATGTAGAGGCATGAAATAAACTTATTGTAAAACAAAAATTTTGTGCATTAAGTTGGTTAATTACTAAGATAAATATACTGAGATGCACGGTCAGCAAAACATCAAAATATTAAAGTGTTATTATTATTATTATTATCGTCATCATCATCATCATCATAATTACTAACTACAATTGAACAATCACTCGGTGGCAGTACTTCTTACACTAGTACAGACAAAACAAATAAGAATAAATACACATAAACGGAACAATACAAAAAACACAGTACAAACAATACAAAACACAGTAAATACAAGCACAAATACCAAAACACCCACACTTAAACACACACACCCACACATTACAAAACAAGTTAAAACAACCACAGTACAAGATACACCCAAATTAAATAGTCACAATATAAACAAGTACCCTCAGTATGACCCTAATATACATGGTAATTTGTCTCCAGGAACTTCACCGTAACTCACTTCACTTCACTTCAAAATAAAATAACTTCACGTAAATCACGTCAGTTCACTCCACATCACTACACTTCACTTACACTCAATCTCTACTTGAATTCCCTTGCTTGTAATTAGTTTGGGTGAATAATAGATGACAAACAAAGCAGGGGCATTTTCTTAAGCAGTATAAATTTTCTTGTCCTCCAACAAGAATTTTGAATATGTGAGTTATATTTCAAATACACGGCAGAGCAAAGCTTTGTATTGTTTTGATAGAATAAAAAAACTAAGCTCGCTTAAATATAACGGCTTCGTTGATTTCAAAACACGACAGTCAAACAGTTGTAACGCACAGATTTTTTTATCCTCTATATTTTATTCATGTACAGTACTAATGAACCTAACTACGTACATTAATAGAAACAGCAGAACGAATTCACATAATCTTGATTGTGTCGCTTCCCCCATATTAATAATAATTATCAAACAAGTCAAAAACAGCGACAAACAATCTCAAGATAGCGACTCGTTTGAACACATGGCAAATATTAGTGCAGTAATGCCACAAACCTGACATGAAAAGAGTAAAGCACGCAAAGTGAAAAAGTTCCACAAGAATGACACGGAAAGTAACTCTATACGATCTGTTCCGATTTTAAATTTTCATGATGTTCATATCCATATAACACCAAACCGAAGAAAGTTATTTGGAATGTCCCATAGTTTCTCAATTGCCATGAAATGTTACGATAGTAAGAGAAATTTTCTTCTCTCAGATAATGAAACTGTCTATGAAGATAAACATTTCATAACTGTTAGCCTACTGAACGCATATGTGACAGGTACAGTACCATATGCATCACTATAGTGTCATGGATAGATACCTCTGCATATTTAAAAACTTCTGAAATATGATAATCGACGTTGGATATTACTTGTCTACAGTATCACACAGACTATCTACAGAATATTAATGTATTGCATAAGACAAATATTTACCAATGTAAGATTTTTAAGTTAATCAATTACATGTATAGGCCTACTAGATACATATAAACATATACAGTCATCGATGAATATGAAATAATGTGTTCATACGCTTTCCATATCTTTTTAATACAGCCGTTGAAACTGCACGTCTTTGAGACCAGCAGAATGGACTAGCATAATTGGCAACATGAGTCTTGTTGTATTCGTGCGCGTTTCTCTACTTGGTTCTAAAGCAAACTTAGATTTCTTGCACGGGATGTTTCAACAGTTAGAAACAAGTGAAGAGAATATTACCCACGTGAATGATAAAAGTGACGTCAAAGGAATGTTTCCGACTGCTATAAGCAAAATGTTGTGTTATGTGTTTCTTGCCTACGCGAAAGGAACTCTTTGGTTATCGGGGTTATCAACGACTAAAAATAATTGTAACACATCAAAACCTACGCCTGTTAAAAGTGTTGTGTGAAGGGGAAAAAAGAAGGTACATAATTTGTTTTCATTGTAAAAATTAATATGTACTTTTTATAAAGTAAACCAGAAAAAACATGGCGATACATGTCAGTATTGACACATGAAACATGGGAACCAAACTTTACACATATTACACGGTACTGCCAACTGAGTATCTCATGCCACATTCGTCCTTATGACGGATTTAAAGCAAGATTGATTCCCGTAGCCATATTTTTGTTCTGTAATTAAATGACTTAAGTTATATCGACTGAAGTACACTATGCGACTAAGTGGGAACAGCTTTCATATTATAAACGCTCCTCAGTCTTAACGCAAGTACACAGGATCCCACTGCAGATGACATGGTAATGACGCCTTTCTTGGGTCTCCCTCAATGTGGAAACTTACATGAGCCTAAGCCCAAAGATCCACCGGATCCGTGGAATTGAGAGGGTCAGCTCAAAGGCTTTAGACAGGCTCAATAAGGCAATTTTTGATGTCTGAAGTGACTGAAAGAACGGTCAGTACACAGCCGGGAATACTTACTGCGATTGTCACTAGCACGAACATGAGTATTTCGGACACAACTTCAGGAAGTCACGTGACCTTTTACGAGACGCTTTCTGGGCACGTACCTGGGCGGTCTGAGAAAAGCCGTAAGTCCTCAGTAAGAGAAGTCAGTGTAGCAAAAACAATGTTTTGAATATTTTAATTTGATAGTGTAATTTAGCTTCTCAAGAAGGACTCTGCACCATGGAGTAAGTAAGTGTAATTTTATAATGTGAGATACTTTTAAAGGACACCACATGTACACATTTCTAAGGCTGATGTAAAGGTGTCATGCTGTAGTGCAGGCAACTGAATGCCGCTACAAAATGCACGGCCATAACTGCAGTATCTGTGCGTAAGTGCGGCTGCAGCCTAACCCAGTGGGCACGTCGCGCTGCAGCTCATGTAGTTGTGCATCGCCACAGACCAGACAGAGGCAGCTACACGGTTATACGTTTCTGCAAAATAGGCAGGTCGTTACGTGTCGAAACAAACTAGACAAATCGTGCTATAGCTGACGCAGCTTTATGTCGCTTCAAAAGAGACAAGTCGTAATACAGCTCAGCCAAATGTCGCTACAAAATAAAAAGTGTGTTCTATAGCGAGATTTCGCCGCAAAAGCCAGGATTCAATCACGAGAAAGTTTGCGCGGGATTTGTGACGACAGTGACATCTGGACAGACATTTCTCCAAAACCTTACGCTTCTCCTTCCAATCGCATTTCTCTCAACAGTCTCAGTCTCTTAGTTGTCCTCTACACCTCACCTGTCAACACGAAATCGCAAACTGAAACCTACCTTGTGATATTATACTTCGCTGGAGTTAGAATTATGTACAGCAGGACTACAGAGTAAACAACGGAATGGTTGAGGAAACTTTTTCCCAGCGGCTTTGTTTCCTGGAAAATCAGTATAAATTCACCGACTGTAACATCCAGCTCCGCCAGTAGCACGTATCTTATAGCAATGATGTACTAGAGTATTGTCAGAATACCTGGAACTTGAAACCAGAGGCAACTAAATGCTATACGTGCAGAAATTTAAAGGCGTCATTGTGGTAAGAAGTGTGACATAATACTTACCATTTCAGAAGAAGGAGTGTCGTTTTATCATCTTCTATGGCAACTCGAAACACTCTAACTACTGGACTGCTCGCTCCCTGCGGGATATTAAGTTCGATACTTTTTTATACTAAGGCTACAACGAATACGGTACAATGAAGCGTACGAGCCGAAGAAATGTGTGCAGGTTACGCCTGTCAGTGTGTTTAGATCAAGAGTACTACTTCGTGCTTTAATCCGAATATTAACTGAAATCACCGAAAAAATTCTAATACTTTAAAATATTTTTACGCTAACACTACAAAAGTTTAGCCAATCTCAAAGATTTCTCAATTCGGTGAATATTTTACAGAAGAGCATAACTCTAAATTTAATGTCAGTTGATCAATCTATTTTACTATCGTTTTTAAGACAACTCACTGGTGCATCAGTTGGTGAATAAATAGAAATTTGATAAGATAAAAAGCCTTAGCTATATATACGTGTTGAGGTTTTTATAAGATGGATGATTTTTACTTCGTCTCTTTCATGAGTACGCTGATTTACTTAGTTAAGTTGCTTGTATTTGTTTGTATGTAAACAGTCTTCCGAAAGTCACAAACTTAATTTTACAACCTTAGTTCCACAGTAAGTCCAAATCAACAACTTCGCATTCTGTAAACATTTCTTCAATCCACCTTGCAGATCAATACTCTCTATCTGTTGTTTTCAATTCTCTTGATTTAATCATGTTTTAATATCCAATATGATTGATTAAGTTAGTTAGAATTGATCACTTTTTTTATAACCCACCCCTAGATTCGTCTAGAAAAATATTTTGCTACCGTAAATAATTTCCATAAATTCCGACGTCAATTGAACAACACTGAATAGGCACAACAGGTATACTAGGTCTTAGTCGAAAGGTGAACATTATTGTCTTATCAACATGAAACAGCACAGATGCTTAAAACTTAATTAAACTCAATTACCATTTTAACGATGCCCATTTCAGAGTGCCTAAAGAGCTTGGTGTGTCCTTCTTACATTAACAGTCTGTACACAATTTGACTTGGGACCGAACGGAATAGCTCCCAGGAGTGTTCATTCATGCGGCATCAGAGCAAGTACGAAGTTCAGTCTGGGGAGAACAGATATGGAGATGAATCTCTTGAAGATGTGCAAGATGGTTGTTTACGGTTCGTTGCCACGGAACAAATATTTAATGTAAATTCTCTTGTTATATAGTTTGTGGCGCTTTATAAGAAATCCTTAAAAATTATGTCTAGAATTTACGTTGTAATATTCCGTGCATTAATACAATTGTATATATATTTCATATCATCTAGCATCACATATGAGCAATTAGTTGTTAGGCCTATTAAATATACATAGAATATTATTGCATATAATATATATACAACGTTAAATGTGTACATACCCAAGAGGCAAGAATGACTTACGCTTATAAAAACACAAAGGAAAAACTGCAAAAGACATATGCAGCCGCTTTGTTAAAAAAAAAATTATATAATCAACCAACTAACGCGAAAGTGTATCAACACCATTCAGTAGCTCAGTTGTTATTACACAATACGTCTAGAGTATTTAGTGTAGTAAGGAATGTTCATATGGTCAGTGCCCTCAGCTGGTATGCTGGTAGCTGGAAATGTGTCATTCATCAATGTGAATGTAAAGTATGATGAACCAATTGCCATTAGATACATGGTCATACTATGAGCGAATGTTTTTAACCAGCGGCACTTATCGATCTCATTTAGAAGATACCATGAACTATTTCGAGTCAAAACTCGCTATGAAACCTTTGCTATTTTCTCATTCCCTCCAAATGGAAATCACGTCTCATTATCATTATGAACAAAAACAATAATGCCACCTTCTCAAACATTATCGGTTTATTTAACGAAGCCTTCAACTGCTAACAACAGGTAGCAATCACAGAGGCGCTTAACGAATATGAAATGTAAAGGAAGTGGGGGGAAGTAGTAATGACTTCCTGTAATAAAAACAAATAGATGCACTAATTTCTCAAATTTATTTTTGGAGCAAAACTCTACATGTTTCGGACAGTTCTTCTGCCCCTCATCAGGAGTTCTTCACAGTACACACAGGAATGACATATACCATTGCTGTGTGTACTGTGAAGAACTCCTGATGATGGGCAGAAGAACTGTCCGAAACATGTAGAGTATTATTCCAAGAATAGATTTGAGGAATTAGTGCATCTAGTTGGTTTTATTACAGGAATTTACCACGATATAGATCACATGAACGTCAAAAAAAGTAGTAATGACATAATTTAAGGTACACCTCCTGTATTTTTCTGGACGTAGTAGGGGAAACCACGAACAATCTGTCAAAACAGCCATGCTCTGACCTCCCAAGTAGGAACCTCGGTCATTAACCTTCATAAAAAGCATTCAATGCCATCCTGCCAGCTATGCAAAGGCTCCTAAATGTACCTTGTTTCCTATACCCAACTCAACTGATGGTCTCATCCCACCAATGTCTACGGCTCTTAAATGTCTCTACTCATCTATTCCTAAGGCTCCTGAATATCCTTTCCCGTCTATGAGTCAGGGTCCCAAGGGTGTCGTTCCACCTTCGCCGACTGATCATACACCTGTCTTCCCCTCAGGTCCTCAACTGAAATATCTCGTTGCTTCCAACCGTATCGTTTGCGTTTTTGTTGTGAGTTGATTGCAAGATATCTATTAGGCCTTAGCCTTTATGCAGTTACTCCCTCTGCCGTCTGCAACACATAATATAATCCTCAGCACTTTGTTCTACCATTCGCTTAGCCTGTGTTCTCTTACGGCAACAGACATAGCTCGTCAGTCCTGTCCATATTTATCTCAACATATCATTATTCTTATCTTTGTTACTTACAAGTACTAATGGATTCCTTGATTTTCTTATATCAATCCATCAAAAACAAGGGCCCAAAAATTTCATGTATACATACGAGTAATGTATTTTCAGTTTACAGATATGCTGCCTTAACACTATAGATACGGACGAAAGAAACAGCATTTGCAATCAATATTGGCATAGTGACGTCCGACAAAATACCGTATCTTAAAACGTTAAGTATCACAGCTTCAATGAATAACAATACCGCTTCACAGAGAAGTGGCTGGTGCTGGCGCCCTTTCGGGTCACGTGTAATGACCTTACCGCTTCACAGAGAAGTGGCTGGTGCTGGCGCCCTTTCGGGTCACGTGTAATGACCTTACCGCTTCACAGAGAAGTG
>Ga0123352_10011537_pt1 | contig 13932 bp, 4 predicted proteins | sample TergutLab28metaG_FD_89700 | JGI IMG/M metagenome (GOLD analysis project Ga0123352, IMG submission 89700) | Labiotermes labralis P1 segment gut microbial communities from Petit-Saut dam, French Guiana - Lab288 P1 | ecosystem: Host-associated > Arthropoda: Insects > Digestive system > Gut ...
CATACACACAAACTCACACACCCACCCACACACCCACACACACACACACACCACACACACACTCACACACCCACCCACACACTCACACACACAAACTCACACACACTCACACACACACTAACCCACACACCACACACTCACACAAAATCACACACACAAACTCACACACACACAATCACACACACAAACTCACACACTCACGCACACACACAAACTCACACACCCACCCACACACACTCAAACACACAAACTCACACACACAAACTCACACTCACTCTCTCACACACATTCACTCACTCACACACACACACTCACTCACTCACACACACACCCACTCACACATTCACACACACACAAACTCACACTCACACACACTCACTCACTCACTCACACACAGTCACTCACTCACATACACACACATTCACACACTCACACACGCTCGCACGCACACACACACTCACACACACCCACACAAACTCACACTCACTCACTCACACACACACACTCTCACACTCACACACTCACACACACTCACAGGTAATTACATCTATAAACACAACCTCAACACAAATTCCATTTTCGTGTTTTCCAAAACAAATATGCTAACAGATTGTCTTCACTTTCTTCTTCAACAGTATCAGCAGTACAGTATCAGGCACAACAGTATCAGCACCACAGTATCAGCACAACAGTATCAGCACTACAGTATCAGGCACCAAAGTATCAGCACTACAGTATCAGCACCACAGTATCAGCACTACAGTATCAGCACCACAGTATCAGCACTACAGTATCAGCACCACAGTATCAGCACTACTGTATCAGCACTACAGTATCAGGCACCACAGTATCAGGCACCACAGTATCAGGCACTACAGTATCAGGCGCTACAGTATCGGCACTACAGTATCGGCACCACAGTATCAGCACCACAGTATCAGCACTACAGTATCGGCACCACAATATCAGCACCACAGTATCAGCACTACAGCATCAGCACTACAGTATCAGGCACCACAGTATCAGCACTACAGTATCAGCACCACAGTATCAGGCACCACAGTATCAGCACCACAGTTTCAGGCACCACAGTATCAGGCACTACAGTATCAGGCATCACAGTATCAGCACTACAGTATCAACACCACAGTATCAGCACCACAGTATCGGCACCACAGTATCAGGCACCACAGTATCAGGCACTACAGTATCAGCACCACAGTATCAGGCACCACAGTATCAGCACCACAGTATTAGGCACTGCAGTATCAGCACCACAATATCAGGCACTACAGTATCAGGCCCCACAGTATCAGCACCACGGTATCAGGCACCACAGTATCAGACACCACAGTATCAGGCACCACAATATCAGGCACTACCATATCAGCACCACAGTATCAGGCACTACAGTATCAGCACCACAGTATCAGCACTACAGTATCAGCACCACGGTATCAGCACTACAGTATCAGGCACCACAATATCAGGCACTACCATATCAGCACCACAGTATCAGGCACCACAATATCAGGCACTACAGTATCAGCACCACAGTATCAGGCACTACAGTATCAGCACTACAGTATCAGCACCACAGTATCAGGCACCACAGTCGCTTTCCCGTGTTCAGAAGTTGTGAAACTGATCTTTAAATACAGTGCTTGGTCTAGCTACGTGTCTAAGGCCATTGCCGGTAAAAGGGGTGTAGCCGGTGCAAATTACCGGTCCCCGGTGCCCCGGGCCCGGCTATGCTGCACATGTTTCGGTCTCTCTCGGCAGTAACCTCGCCTGTCAACTGCACAAACTAACCCTCTCACACCAACCGCAGTCAGTCTGCAACTGACAGCCACTATTTCGGCTTTAGTGTCCAGTTAGCCGGTCCGCCCTTGCTGGGGGGCCCGAACCCGCCCTCGGCGGCCGTGTGTCCACCGTCCTATTGGCATGTACAGAACAAGGTAGGAAATGTCCGCAGTACGTCACGCTGCAGTCTCGTCCGCTCTGTTACTGTTCCTGCACGCACAGCATGCGAACACCTGCCAACCAAAGACCCAATGTTACTTCCCACGTCGTACCAAACTCACAATGCACAATTTCTCCGTACACTAGACACAGTTCACAACCGATCGCAACTTTCTGTCGCTCTTCTCTCGTGGCAGACGCTGTCTCCCTCCCCCACCAACGGATTTCTTGCAGTAAAATGCGCGGTGCCTACATATTGTGTGCGACAAATGTATAAAGGCAGTCGCGTGGAGTGCCAGTTACATTTGTCCGATTATGACCAAACTTTGATTCTGTCGACAAATGTCGGTAAAAGTCCCCAATACAGAGTTTCACAAAAATCCGACCGGTTGGAGCCGAGTTGTTCCATGCCGACAGGTAGACAGACGGACGGACGGACGACAGACAGGCAGGCAGGCGCGCAGACAGACAGACAGACGGACGAAGACAGGCAGGCAGGCAGGCAGACGGACGGACGGGCGGGCAGGCAGGCAGACAGACAGACGGACGGCAGGCAGCCAGACAGACAGGCAGGCAGGCAGACAGACAGAGACAGGCAGACAGACGGACGGACGGGCGGGCAGGCAGGCGGGCGGGCAGACAGACAGAGAGACGGACGCAAGGCAGGCAGGCAGGCAGGCAGACAGACAGAGACAGGCAGACAGACGGACGGACGGGCGGGCGGGCAGGCAGGCAGGCGGGCTGGTAGACAGACAGACAGACAGACGGACGGCAGGCAGGCAGGCAGGCAGGCAGGAAGACAGACAGACAGGGCGAAGCTGACGGTTGGTTTTCGCAGGTACTTAGTAAACAAGCCTAAAATGGATGTCAAGGCGTGGGATGGAAAGATGTGACACGACATTTCTCACATTTATGTGACCCCAGTGTTCATTACCGCGTTCACAACAGCCCTCCACTGCTTCCTATCCTGAGCCACACATATCCAATCAACACCGGCACACCCAATTTCCCATTCACACCGGTGCTGACATTTTTTTCCCATGTTTTTCCAACTTAAATTCTCTAAGTTTTCGTCACCTCTCTCATGCGTGCTACATGCCCAACAGTCTGTCACTTATGTACGTGTATTTTATTTAACTATGTTCTCAGTTACTGTCACTCCTCAACAATATTATTTGGGCTAGATGGGCTGGACATGTGGCAAGCACGGGGCAGAGAAGTGCACACACACTTTTGGAGGGGAAGCTGAAAGAAAGGGACCACTTGGAAGACCTATGGTACCTATGGACTGGTGTTCAGTAAACCTCATTGTGCGGTTTTGTCGGCACATATGTTTGTAATAAAATGGATTACCAGACGCGTTAAACAAACGACGCAGTGTGTGGATAAAGGTAGAAATGTCAGGGTGCGCGACGTGGCAGCATACAGTGCCTGTAGGTACGGAGCACTTACCTAAACCTGGGTCCAGTGTGGGGTGAGCAGTCAACTTTATACCTCGGCTGCTTTACCCCTGGAAAGAAGCCCGGTGTATCCTAACGTGGGGTGAGATATCTGGCTTAGGATAGGGAAAATGATCGGCTGTTGTGAAGACGGTAATGAACCTTCGGGTTATATGCAATGCGGGGAAATGCTTGAGTAGCTGAGGAACTGTTAGCTTCTCAGGAAGGACTGTGCTGCATACAGCTAGTTAGTTAGTTGCATTATATAGTGCTAGATCACTGAATGACAGCGAATAACAAACTCAAAGGACATGCAAGAATACTACCATGACGTCATGTAACGTATTAAAGCCAGGTCAAGGTAAAGCAAACCCTGTGCAGGCCTGGAGGAGGTTGAGGCTCCCAGATTTCAAGAGGTAAGGTTGTCAGCCTTACGCACCGACCGCCTTTACCCCCAAGAAATATTCCTGGTACTCATTTCAGTTACAGGCTGAGTCGACCCCAGAGCCACAGTGCGGCCGGAAGGATTATGTCAATGGAAAATTCCGATGACGCCATCAAGAATGGAATTGTAGCGCGGTGCCTCAACCGACCGCAGGCCCCCGGAAGTTACGTATCACCACGGTCTTTTGCCACAAGGACTGAACACAACCACGAGGCAAGACCTGTCAGGATATCGGTGCACTGTCCGAGAGTCAAATCCCCCGACTCTAAGTCAGAAGCCTCAGCAATGCACCAACACTTTGACACATGTTCGGTGAAGAGGCTGTAATCCTTCGGAACCTCATCAAGCAAGCGACGTCGACAGAACGTCGCTGCGCTATGGCAACGGACAGGGCGAGACACGCCACTGGATGTCGAGTCAGGCTCGGGACATTTCGTGCCCGAATTGATGGGGCCTGCGCAAAACACTGCACACGGGGGCCATGAGCACAGCTGGAGAGCAGAGCGCTCATCACGTCACGTCATTAGAGACGCTGTCAGTTGCTACGTTTATACAGCGTCGGTGAGGGATGAACGAGTACGGAGCACTGGTGAAATGAGACTGACAGGGGAAAACTGAAGTACTGGGAGAGAAAATATGGCCCATTGCCACTTCGTCGACCACAAATCCAACATGGACTGGCCTGGTACCAAAGCCAGGCCTCCGCCTGAGCCTGGCGCGGCTCTTTTCCCAAACACACAGCATAAAGCGAACTGAATTCAGTGTTACGATGTTTGAAGGCCTTGCAGCCACGACTACGAAAAGCACCGTCTTGTGGGAGGTGACGCCGTGTAGTCTGGTACTTTAACGCTATAATCGGTAGGTTATTCCGAAACGCTGGTAGCCCACACACCGCACTCGACCGTACTCATGAACACTCGCCGCAGTGAGGACCTCAAACCTCACGAAGCATATCAACGTGCAGCTTCCAGCGTCATACACGAGGTTCCCCCTCTTTCCCATCTTCCTCTCCTATCGTCACAGCGAATCCTTACGACCTGCACTGTAGAAATGCGTTGGGACAACACAAACAATTATGTGACAACTTCTTTGGAGCCAGAACAGCTGACAAAACAGATGTGTTGTTTGAGTAATGATTCATGTGTGCTGGCTGCGAATGTTGGCGGTAATTTGGCACTTCTCGTGACGCGATGTTGGCAGTCCTGTCTGAAGACATTTAAATATTGTTACAGAGATGTTTGTGTTTGCGCCACAGTCATTGTACATTAATCATTGTCTAGACCAATTCAACATTACATTTATGAATTTGACACTCAGAGGATCGTGCATCGTGATATATTCTTGTAATAAAACCAACGAGAAGCACCAATTTCTCAAATTTATTTATGGAATAGGATTCTACATGTTTCGGACAGTATCTCTGTCCATCATCAAGAGTCTAGCACTGTATACACAGCAATGGTACAGGTCAGACAGGTTATGCTGACTGCCTATTGTTGTGTGTATAGTGCCAGACTCCTGATGATGGAAAGATACTGCCCGAAACATGTAGAATCCTATTCCAAAAATAAATTTGAGAAATTAGTGCTTCTTGTTGGTTTTCTTACGAGAATTATATTTATGACTTAATTTCAAGTTAGCATTAGCAGTAGCTCCAGAGACAGGAGCGAAACAAAACTTGGGGACTCAACGTAAATTAGCTGGTATCAGTGAACACCCTGGGTGGTAACATTGCCCAGACCCTGAATACCTTCGACGCTCGAACCAAGCCGCCAAACTTGCTGCGTCCTCATCGCATTTTGAAAGCAAGCCACATTGCACAACACACCAGACGACAGTAGGCTGTAAATCTGCACCACCAGAACACGTCACGGTTCACCTGCAATAGGCCAACATCACGCCGTTGCGAGATTCTGAGTTTCTCGCAGCGGCATTGCTGCGATGTAGCGCCATGGCGTTGAGCATTTGCCGAAGTTTCGACAGATCGTAGAGCCTTCGTCAAGCAGTCCAAGAAGAAGGTCTTCTTTACTGCTTGACGCTGTATATGAAGTCACTACGATTCTTCGAGAAGTCAGGAAATACTCGCCCGACCATATGACGTCACACAGTTACTTATTTGCGTAAGGGAAGTTGAGGCGAAGTTCCATGTATTCATTGCGTTAGCATTAGGAGGATGTGATTAATTACATGATCCGAAAGGCTTTAATTTGAAATAGAGGCAGAAGAAAGGCCAGAAGACATTGTAGATAATTAACATTTAACCTAATTATATACAAAGTTTCAGTCCGTACCGCGCAGTAAACACAATCCACCTCGGTTATACAAACCAGTCAGTTAATGCTGTGTAGGGAAATAATCGCTGTTTGTTCTCAGGTCCACACAAAACACATAACCTGAATTATATATTAAGACCCAGTCCGTACCGCGCAGTAAACACACTCTGTCTCTCTTATAGAAACCAGTCAGTCAATGCTGTATAGGGAAATAATCACTGTTTGTTCTCAGATCCACACAAAACACATAACCTGAATTATATATTAAGACCCAGTCCGTACCGCGCAGTAAACACACCCCGTCTCGGTTATACAAACCAGTCAGTTAACTCTGTATAGGGAAATAATCGCTGTTTGTTCTGAGATCCACACAAAACACATAACCTGAATTCTATGTAAAGACCCAGTCCGTACCGTGCAGTAAACACTCAGTCTCGGTTATAAAAACCAGTCAGTTAACGCTGTATAGGGAAATAATCGCTGTTTGTTCTGAGATCCAGACAAAACACATAACCTGAATTCTATATAAACATCCAGTCCGTACCGCGCAGTAAACACACTCCGTCTTGATAATACAAACCAGTCAGTTAATACTGTATAGGGAAATAATCGCTGTTTGTTCTCAGATCCACACAAAACACATAACCTGAATTATATATAAAGACCCAGTCCGTACCGCGCAGTAAACACTCTCCGTCTCGGTTATAGAAACCTGTCAGTTAATGTTGTATAGGGAAATGATCGCTAGTAATTTTAAGGACGTAATCGCTGTGTTTAAATGGCAACACCTGACGCAAATCGAGAAACAAACAAACACCGCACATTTTGCGTGCATTCAATAAACAGAAACTAACAAACAAACTAGCACTGTGTTCATCACACAAAATACAATGTTTTCAAAACACCTGCTAACATTTTCTTGTCTCATTAGACCAAAAACTGGTCAATGATCCACGTCCAAGCAAAACACATTCCTATCACAATTGGCATGAGTCTATTTCTGAACAAAGTCATGTCCTGGCTTCAGAGCCAAATAGTCACGCGCGTTGTCCACGTGCTGACAATAATCAGTAAAAAAATTCAAGAAATCCTTTTCTTCATCAGTCAGCGATTTCTCTCTTTTCGGCTTCTCCTTCCTGATGGGCGGGGGTTCTGATCTCGGTTTAAGTGGTTTACCGCAGCTGTAGACAGGTGGCCCCAGTGCCCGTCTGAGCTTCCGCGTCAGCTTCTCCATTAGCTTCCTTCTGACTTCCACTAATTCAGCCTCCTTCTTGACTCTCGCCTGCCCTTCATATATCCTATTCTCGGCCACTCTAACAATCTCAGACGGCAAGTAGTCCAGACTGAGCAGCAAGCACTCCATCTTCATCTCGATGGCACTCATCATCTCGGCCAGTCCACGGTTGCTGTCCGTCCTCGCTAGGCACGTCTCGTAGACATCTTCGACAATGACGTGCAGCCTCACGGTATTTGCACCCTCCACCTGGTCCTTAAACAATCCGCATAACAGTTCTCGGGTTTGATCTCTAAGCGACTGAATTCTGTCCCCTTCCCAGGCTATAGCCGTCTCAAGGTCCTTGATCTTGTCCGCGATGTATGCGCGCTCTGTGTCAATTCGCTGCTGTGTTGCTGTCATCTCCCGCTGAATTGTCTGTGATGGATCTGTCAAGTCCTCGGAATGCAGCAAACAGTTCAAATTCTGTAGCTCCATATTTTGAAATACCCGAAGAAGCTCGCGCGGTTCAGCAAAGTACAGTAACGGTTCTTCCCCTGTCTTTATATCGGCTAAGAACAGATCCAACAGTTTATCCAACGAAACTTCCGATTCTGTCGATAATAATCGATATCGCCCAAACAGTGTCGACATCTCGCTTACCAGCAAGACGGAATTCTGTCCTGTTCTGTGTATGTAGTCATGCTGCTTCCTCCACTGCATGGGGCTTGCCATATACAAGAACTTCTGCAACACCTTGCAGTTTCTCCAACTTTCCTCCAGGGCTGACACTTCACACTTCACATCCTCCAGCTGCTTCTCAAGTTCCCTCAATTGATTGGTCATATCAGTTGATTTCTCAGTTTCTATTTGAGCACCATGAAGGACCTTCATAGTTGATTCGTGGTCTTCTTCTAAAAATTCGTTGTAACTGTCTGCCAGCACTTCATACATCGTTTCGGTGTCGCTGAGCCTTCTGTCTTCCGCCTTAAACTGCTCCTCCATGTTCATTGCCTCATCCAGTTGGTATCCTATTTTCAGTTTCGTCTTCAACGTTTCCCTTACGTCCTCCACGTACTTTCTCACGTTCAGCTTCTCTTTTATCGGACGTCCTTCCAATATCTTAAAGTACTGAGGGTCGATGTCGAGAAGACCAGGCTCCTTGCACTCCACTTCTTCATCTGGTATATACAGCCTCTTCAGAATATCCATGTTCTGACGCGACCTGTAATTCGGCCTTGTGATAACGTCATACCGTGCTTCCTCCTCTCTGCGCAGCTTGCTCCACACTTTGCACAACACCCTGTAGCAGAACTCGTCTGTATCCCGCGGGAACCAGAAAGGCGCCGGCTCTGCGTTGACATCCCTCATGTTACCTTTGTCCACGGCGGTCCCGGTGGTGAAGTAATGAACGGACCGGCTTGTGTATCTCCTGCTGAAGTTGCACTCCTGCAGAGATGGCCGTTTCACCTTGCGGGTTAATCCCAACTTCCTGTCGGCATCATGTTTCTTTTTAGGGCCGACCGAACACGGTTCGATTCCAGATGTCATTTTATCGATCGGATTAGGTATACGAACTAACGATATCTGGTGCAGACACAGTTCCCGGTAGATTTGGGTCCTACAGGATGTGGCGGTGTGTTCTGTGAGCACTTCCAGGCGTTGCTTTCACCTTCAGGGCCATGCTGTCCAAGAAATGTCAGGAACCAGTCACCCAACGACACGGCATCACAACCCGGAAGACGTGTATCCTCAAATGACCCCGCTGCTGAGAACCTCAAATCTCGTCAACAGTTCCTATAGCTTGTACAAGCACAAACACAATTCGGGGCACAGGAGGCCTCCAGTTGCCTTTTTCAAACACAAAGAATCATCCTGTAGATTAAACTGAGGAAAACAGCGAACGATTAAATGTAAAGACTACAATAAACATTGGTGCAAATGAGGGTGGAGAGTGGCAGTGTGGACTGCAGGACAGTGGTGGTGTGGACTGAAGGACAGTGGTAAGTGCACCTGTGCAGTGACAGCTTAAACACGTCTTGCGTTCCGAGCTGTATCCTGTGACAGATGACGACGGACTGTCATCGCCTGAACGGGACTCTAACCTCGGACCTCGTGTGTTTAATACGATGTGACTGGCCGGTGTACAAAACGCTGTTAACGATCCACACTGCTCCGCGACTCGTGCCAGCCCGTACCAGCTGGGGTGCCGGGGTGCCACTACTTCGCTAACGCCGGCGGACTGACCCCGCTACGAGAGTCAGAGACAGCCCCCTCTGTTACTGGCTCAAGTAAACTGGAGACCAAACATAACGGGGGCTGTATATGTGTGACTGGCACTTATGGTTTGTTTAACGATGCCGTCAGTAGCTCAGAATATATGGCTTCAAATAATGCGATACTTAATGAATGAGCTGGAAAGGGAGGTCAAAGGAAGTGGTCGTGACCCAATCTTAAGTACTCTTCACGAAATTTGTATGGGGGACTCCGGAAAACGAACAGGCAGTCGCTGAACAGAACTGTTAACCCAGGACCCAGGACCTCCCTAGTGCTACGCAGTCGATAGCAACATTCAGTTTGATGTCAAAATCTGCTGCAAGTCGGTCACCGGAAACACCAGTAAGATGTCACGATGGCAGGTGTGTAGAGCTGGCTCATGATCGTGCCGCAAGGCGAGCCTTGGTATTTACAGTGTTGATGCGATTTTTAGTAGATGCAATCTAGTATGACAGTCCGCAACAGCAGCGTGTTCCGGTGTGGAAGCCGTGCCCACACAGAGCCAGGACATGTTCTTCCAGTCAGCGCAGATAAATCCTGATCCAGTTTCATTGACACAGGAAGCCATACGCATACCGGCGGCGCTGTGTGGCTTCCTGTTCTGCGCAAATGCGACAGCACGGCCAGTCTGTGTCGATGTAATGTCACAGAGTAACGTGCTAACTGCAGGAAACAAGTTCTTATTAACTTATTTGCTGAACTGCCCGCTTATTTGCTTATCCTTTTATCTTATTTATCTATTCCGTTTCCTTCTCTGCCTGTTTGCCAGCCTATCTACCTATATCTCTGTCTGTATGTCCGTCCGTCCATCCATCCATCCATTCATTCATTCAACCACCCACCCATCCAACAATCCCATCTATCTTATCTTATCTATCTATCTTATCTTATCTATCTATCTTATCTTATCTATCTATATATCTATCTTATCTATCCATCTATCCATCCATCCATCCAAACATGTACCTGTTCCTACAGCTGTACATTCGCCACTCCCTGTACCGCCGCACATTTCCTTACAACCAGTCGCACTGTTTACGAACGCTGTTCGCACCTCCGACTACACACAGCCGAATTATACGACCATTACGTAAGATCTGGAGCTTTCACTGCGAGAACGTGCGAAGAAGTCCTGTTAGTGCAGGCAGGCAGTCAGCCGTGCTGCTATCGGACTGCGCACGGTGCGGAGTGTACCAGTTGTGATACTGGTCCAGTATTTCTTGGGGGGGGGCTGACGAAAAACCCAAAGAATCTATAAATGCACGCACAGCATAACCACAATCTGATACTCCAGATAGTTTGTGGAGTCATGCGTCCTAGCAAAGGAGCTAAATTCGATGCGCTGTCCACATCACGCTCCACTGACAAAACGATTTAAAGTACCGGACTTTCATTTTTGGCGCACAGAACTTAAATTGTGCGGACTTTAATTGTACATCCCTAACTGCGTAGGGTCAAAACAGGGAATCGAACCCACTTGTAAGTGGCAGTATATGTAGCCCCATCTCCGTGAACACGGATTTTCAAACAGAAAAGCATTAGCTGAAAATACATGCTTCCAAGATTTTAGACGTCAGGGTGACCTGCTGTCGGCAATTTGTCCACCCCTGGTCAACGAGATTGGGAGGTCAAAGGTCAGAGCAATAACACGCTCCTACTGTCTCCCTTAAACTCCACTTTTCGTCACCGTCTTGTGACTGACTGCCGGGCGTTCATGCAAACAGTGCAACAGGAGGACGAAATGCGTCGTGTGTAGCAGTTCATACCTCACAGAGAACACCGTCCGTCCACATTACAAAGACCAGCCGCTGTTAATGGTGAGAAACGTACCAAACAGACAGGCTCACGTCGTGTGGACATGTTGTAGCGTTTTTGAGTGCATACAGTGAAATTTGAATCTGAAAATAAAAAAAAAGAAGCCGCTTGGAAGAACTAGCCATAGATGGAAGGATAGCGCAGCGGATCTTCAACAAAAAAGGGTGCGAGGGTTGTACTTGCATTGAAGTGGCTTGGGACAGGTGTCAGTGGCACGACCGTGTTGACACCGTACGGAAACTGTGGCGTCCATGATGGAAAACGTCTTGATTGGCTACGCAAACACTAGCTTGTCGCGAGGGTCTGTGCACCGGGGAGTTGGCGCGATGATTCGACGGCGGTGCTTGCGGGGGCGGGTGTTGTCTGATAACGGCTGTGCATGTACCACCTGGCGCCCACACACACCGGGTGAGAGCACCTAGCAATCTTGAAGTCTTGGTAACACAATTCCATAATCGGCACACACGGTCGTTAATCTAGCAGGTGTGCATAGCGGTAATGTATCGGACTGGTATTATGACGGCATTTGGTTCGAATACCATCAGTGTAGTGGCTACTGTAAACAGCACCAGGTTTAACATTCAGCATTTCTCCGTTCTGCCCACACAGTGAGTGTATTTATGTGTTTTGTGTGGATCTCAGAACAAACAGCGATTATTTCCCTATACAGCATTAACTGATTGGTTTGTATAACCGAGACGGAGTGTGTTTACTGCGTGGTACGGACTGGGTCTTTATATATAATTCAGGTTATGTGTTTTGTGTGGATCTGAGAACAAACAGCGATTATTTCCCTATACAATATTAACTGGCTGGTTTTTAGGCGCGTTCGCGAAACTGCGAAAAGCGACTGCTGGCTTCGTCGCATCTGTTCGTCTGTCTATTCGCATTAACCTTTAGGCACCATGCAACCTATATATAGGACAGACGGGCCGAAACTCCCCAGAGTACTCTTTTTATATATTTAGTCAACAAATATATTTAATTATTTTTTTAGACTTTGTCTCACCATCTTCGTTTATTCCTCCACAAAATGTCGTGTATTTCCTAATGTCACCCTTCTTGGTTCATAAAATATTTACATTGTACATAAATGGTGTGCTAAACTGTAAATGTCCAGCTCCAGGGCCAAATGGTTAAACAACTTGGCTCCAGCTGGACGGATTTTCATGAAGTTCAAATGAATATTTTTCGAAAATCTGTCGATAAAATTACACTTTCATGAAACTCTAACAACAATAACTGCACTTTACATGCAGACCGATATACATTTCTGATCATATCTCGCTCATTTCTTCTGAGAATGAGAAATGTTGCAGACAAACGTTGTACAGAAGATCAATACACACTTTTTGTTTTCAATGACTGTTTTTAGAAAATCGTACCGTTTATGAGATAATGTGGAAAATACAGGAGAGCCAGACAGGCCAGCGATGACAAAATGGCGCGTGCACATTTCACAGTTGGTAACTAAAGCTACAAACACACACTCAGAATATGTAATACGTATTGCTTTTCCACTGCAACAATGGTTGCACGAACGCGCCTGTAAGTTACGTTATACGTACTGTACAGTGGCTGTCTTGTGTAACTGTGAGGGAGTGTGTTCACTGCGCGGTGCGAACTGAATATTTGTATATAATTGGGATCAATTAATTATAGCATTTAAAGGCAGTGCCATAGCACAAGCAGTCAGTTGCTTTCCTTTCACCGCAGAGGTCCTCGTGCGATCCCAGGCCAGTCCACGCGACATTTGTGGTGGACAAAGTGGCACTGTGACAGGGTTTTCTCTCAGTACCTCGGTTTCCCCTGTCACTATCATTCCACCATTCTTCCATACTCATCTTCATCTACACTTTGATCTTACCAGAAGGACAAACGCTCTAAGCCTGGGACCCTCTAAAACTTATGCTCTTCCGGATATCGGGGAGGATTGGGTAGAAAATTACTTTCAATTTTGAATCTTCAAATGGTCAATCTGAATTCAGCTTACGGTGTATACCGACTGCGGCAGGAGGTCGTTGATAAAATCAGTGCGTTACATGGAACCACCCTAAGGGTTCATCATCGTGTTCACAAAAGCATGCCAGTGGATCCCAAAGCACATAATCTACGTCACCCTTCCAGATTATTTCATTGCGATAAAAGCAACGTTGGATGTATGCTTAATTAACCATCACGGTAATTGAAGACGTATTGGGGAATAAAGGTACAACTCCATGCATTGTCTACTTCCGTAATATCTGTATGAGTGGTCAACTGCAAACTCCGGCCGCCTTTACCATGGTGAAAGAGTCCCAGGAGTGGTTAGATGGGAGGCTGGGTGGACTGCAGAGTCGGGACGGACGCTGAGAATAGGAGAGAAATGTCTTCTGCCGGGAGTCGAGATGGTTGCCCTGTCGTCCAACCCGCACCCCCCCCCCCCCCGGGCCACCCAGGGATTCGCAGCAAGAACACGGCCGACCCCCCCCCCCCCCGCCCCACGCCCGCGACAAAAAAATTCAACCC
>Ga0123352_10011538_pt1 | contig 13931 bp, 10 predicted proteins | sample TergutLab28metaG_FD_89700 | JGI IMG/M metagenome (GOLD analysis project Ga0123352, IMG submission 89700) | Labiotermes labralis P1 segment gut microbial communities from Petit-Saut dam, French Guiana - Lab288 P1 | ecosystem: Host-associated > Arthropoda: Insects > Digestive system > Gut ...
GTTGATGTGGTGTGTTCTGTTGATGTGGTGTGTTCTGTTGATGTGGTGTGTTCTGTTGATGTGGTGCGTTCTGTTGATGTGGTGCGTTCTGTTGATGTGGTGTGTTCTGTTGATGTGGTGCGTTCTGTTGATGTGGTGTGTTCTGTTGATGTGGTGCGTTCTTAACAAATGGCAGTGGTGTTGGATAGACTGCTGCGTTCCGTGTTGACTCACCGCCAGTGCGTCTCACCAGCAACACCTTACGGCGGTATCGAAACGCTGAACGACGTACGTACGTGTAAGTGGGAACATTGCGTGTGGCTGGGTGAGACAAGAGTCATATTGAACTACTCTTACGTTGCATAACGCGATGCTCTAACATCTACTGTAGCTGTACATACCGTAACGAGAACTCTTACAATTTTACAACCATAAGCATATTCCTATGTTAAATAAGATCCTATCTAATGAAAATGTTTATTACTATTATTATTATTACTATAGATTTATTACAGGTGAATATAACGCGCAATAACACCAATATCCATATACACACACACATATACATATATGTATGTATGTGTGTATATATATGAACCAACCAGGCACAACAGGGCTCGCCCACCACAACACTTGCCCAGTTCTGTTGTACACAAACAATAAACGAATATAAGGAATATGCCATTCCTCTATTTTACTCCGATGTCAGACCGAATCTGTGATCCATCCAGCCTCCTGGCCTGTGGTTAGCAAAGGCTACTTGACTGGAAATTAGGCAGCCGGAGCTTAAACCTGAACAGTCATCTCCAAGAAATTCCGAAATTCAGAATGTTAATAGCCACACCTGCAATCCATTTTACGTTTTAATAGTGTGGTGATTAATCAATCACGGGGAAAAATTTTACCCTTTAAGAGCACGTGTCAGTTTCTTACGGTTAATATTAACTTAAAACATTAAACATCCGTAAAAGATGAACAACAGCGAAGCCTACTGAAAAACATCCTAGACCCTGTCAAATACGAGCTGCAATACTGAGAATGGAAGAGTAGATGTACTGTTGCACAGCGATGTCCACTGTTTGCTGATGCAACTGGGAGGGAAAGTGCGCAAGGCTGGAAACTTAAGCACGGCTGCGCGTGATTAGTGCAGCGATTCACTGTCGTCGAATAAAGTAGTTTATGAAGTTTACAAATTCGTTAATACCAAAAACCAGTAACTGAATATTTGTAAATTTAATAATGGTCGCCACTTGTAATTGAACAGACCTGTTTTAACACATTATAACAAATAATTGAAAAATTAACCCGAAAACGTGAAACCCTAATTTTATCACTTTTGTGTGGATGAGAACTTCCGAATATTAGCCTACCTGACTACAGACTGATACGCGTGTGTCGTATTTTTATGTCCTGTTGTGTATATTCATTAATTATAATTACATTACTCAGCCAAAAGAACATTAATTTATTGACGGCATTTAAAAATTTTCTACATGATTAACTGCTAGTACATATATTGAGGTCCCACATTATTAAATATAAACGTAAATACAGTGTATTTTTCACCATTTTTGAGCTACAATTCCTGCGTCAATTTCTTGAATGTGAAATAAAAAATTTCGTAATGGATCCAAATTGGTAACATCAACAGTCTTCATTGTAACTGTGTTAAGCATAAAGAAACATCAAATGTAAAATTACAACATATAGGGATAGGGTTTTTGTAAAAGTACCGCGCTACATACACTAAAACATAGCGTCATAACAGTTCCAACATTTGCCACATTACGGAGTACGTGCTCATGTTACTACATTATAGTAATATTTTTATGCATTCTACAATTTTTAAAGAATTACCAATGCAAGGAGCTGAAATTACAAATATCTATCGATATAACATGTAATTTTACAATTCGTATCAAAAAATGTATATATTAATTGCGATTACAAAAATGTTTTACGTTGTGTATTTGTAGTAATTATTTTAGAGTGTGAGGATTGCGTACTGACAGTCATTTGCACATGCGCTCTGTTTCTACTGCAAAGTCTTCATATTTCATAAACTTCTCTGCTACGATCTTCATCGCATTCCGTCTCCTGAAATTCCGACACATATTAACCAACATATTCCTTTTCATTATCACGGATTATGATGACCGGCTTCTTGTTACGAATGGTTCTGTCGGTTTCCACTTGTTCATACCATAATATGGGTCCTTACTTTCATGACTAGTTTCTACTAATTTTGGTACATGTTCACACGGTGTTCAATGTCTAATTTTATTCCCATTTCCTACATTATTATTATTATTATTATTGGTGAACATCAGGAGTAACATCAATTAACGTTGTGTAGATTTTCAAATAATTCTAAATATTTTGAGAACATTTGAGATCCCCTGTTAAGCAGAATATTCGTACCTAAGGCAAAGAAAATGACAGGAGGACGGCGAAAGTGTATAGAGAAGAAATTCAGAGCTTGCACACTTCACTGAACGTCGATTGGGCCATGATAGCATCGATTATGGTGAGAAAAAAAAATTCAAGTGTCCAATTCTAAACGATTAATCTTTGAATCTAAAAATGAAACATTTTGAACGGTAATAAAGAAAGACAAATTACGTACTGTTGTTTTTATTTTAATTTTAGATTAGTGTTTAAATGACAAACTTGTTATACAGAAATAACAAATTTCTTACAGTCCAAAATAAATGTTCGAAAATCCCACCGTCAACCTCAATGCACTTCGCAACTCGTGTGCGAGGATCGCGTGTTGTTCGCCTCAGTTGGTTTTCACGTGTGATTATGCGAGCAGCAGCATCCAAAATGCGAGCCAGCAATGCGTCTCGTGTATCTTAGTTTCCTTTGTAAACTCCGCTATTTATCCAATCCCACAAACAAATTCTAATTGAGTTAGATCTGGAGACTAACAGCTTTACTTCAGTAACCTGTCAGAATTAGACACCAGCTTACATGAAATTTTAATTTAAAAAATGGCAAATACTATCACTTCCCAAAATACTGACTATTCCTCCTAAATCATCATGTATATTAGAAGAAAATATTAACAGTGTTGTGAGAAAAGGGAGTTACGAGAGCGTGGCTCAGAATGGTGTCGAGTGGCAGGTTCTTGTAACACACTGGAATTAACCTCAACAGCTGAGCGGTATTAGCTTCTGAAAATTTAACCTGATTCATGGAATTAATAATAATAATAATAAACAAAAACAACAACCAAAATCACACCCCAAAATTAGCAGCAGCTGCAATATACTGGGCTGCGAACAAACATTATATATACTAAATGTAAGGCCCCATTTGAAATAGACACAACAACAATTTCGGAACATACTCTTCTGTGCAATTCTACACAGCTCATCAGCGCGCCGTGGTGATCGCTCTCCAGTCGTGATACATCTTTCATTGTAGGCGAAATTCATCCATTGCGACTGAATGGGGTGGAGGGCGGAAGAAGGCAGGGGACGTAAAAAGGACCCATTCGGCTGATCACTGTGTCAACATTGAAAAAAGGAGGGGGAAGTGTGGACTGTAAACCGAATTGAATTTTGTGTAATACGAATAGAGACGACGGCCAACACTGTCATCACCGGGTGCTTTCAACCGGGTTTAGTGATCCAGCTGATATCAATTAGTGCTCAGACGCCTCGAAAAAAGGGAGCTTCTCTGGTACTGCCGTCTGTTCTCATACACAGCGTCTCAGACACTGCTGTCTGTTCCCATACAGAGCTCCGAATTTAATATCCGAAACAAAAAAAAATATCTACCACCTTTTAGAGCTGTCTAAATGTAAATTTAAAACAGTTGACACATTTCCCTGCCTGATTAATAAAACTGAGGAGTGTACAAATGTTAAGCGATCCGATCTTCTGGGGTCTGACGCTGCCTCACTTCATGAGCGATTTCCTATGTTGCGGGAGAAATATGTAGTCGGCGTGCGTGAAACGAAAGGTTAATGAGAGTTAAAGTTGGTGCTTCTGCGTAACTGCAGATTTCATGTCGCAGTGATGCACCAGATAACTAGTAATCAACAGATTCGAAATTTGACACAGCAGGTATTAGGCGAATTGTTTTTGGTTTGTATTGCTACAGACAGTCCGGACTGTAAGCTTATTTGATATGGACCGGACAGGAGTTCCATCCTTGGCGGAGGTGGCGATTCCCCTCTTTCTCATTACGTACTATGTGGCCAACCCAGCCTCCTACTCAGTGAGTGCGGGGAGGAGGGGGATTTTTTTCCATGAGTAAAACTCCAGGAACTTCTGAGCACTCACCGCTATTCTGACATGACGCCAAGCAGTTGTGTGACTTCACCGCCACTTGCCGCTGTCTTGACGGCACTGTGGTCAAGCACAAGGCCACATTATTTCTGCCGCTCCCAAATAATTTCTCCTCTACCGCACATGGATTTTGTTTTATCACTTTTCTTATAAGCCGTTACCAATAAATTAGATTATGTATATGATTTAAATACGATCTTATCTAAAAACATAAAACCTCTACTTCAAACCTTCGCCAACACGATGTAACTAATGCACATTTAAAAAATACAGGGTTATTGCATTATGTGTGTGCAATTTGGTATCTGCAGTGTTATTTTACATCAATATTTTATATCAGCAACAAATAAAGGTAACGGCTAATGAAATTTAAAAATGGCACAGGAAGTGTCCAAGAAATAAGTGTATTTCACTGGAGTTCAGGTTCACTTTACGTTTATTTACCTAATTCAATAGAAACTTATATTACACTTCTCTTATGAAGTAAAAAGTTCCACTATGTAAATATGCGTATCCACCTCCTGCATATACGACTTGCATCCTTGACAGATTTTGAGCTATGCGTTAGCAAGCGCTTTGTTTTTTGATCTATTCCGAAGTGTAATGTGAATACAAGTAGACAAACACAGTGAATGTCGAAAGGACATATTGCTATTACTCAAACACTCTCGGAACATGTCTAAACGTAACATAGGCTTCAGTAAGACACGTTAATCTGCATTTAATTTCATTATCATAGCATATATAAAAAAAACATACTTTAAACGTTCACAGACAAGACCTGAAATAATATTTTACTAGTATAAATTATACAGTAAAAACTGATCATTCACTTCAGTAACAAACAAGGAAAAAGCCCCATATGCAGCAGTAGCTTTGTTATGACATGTGACATGCTGTCCCTGTCGACTGTGACTGTATTCTCAGTTCCACCAATAGGCACACGAGATTGCTAAGCTGGCGTGCATCGTTCATAATAAATGTTACATGGAATAATACAAAGGTAAGGGAGGGAGATTACTGAAAGAAAGAAGGGGAATAATATTAAAGATGGCTGCTCGTACAGATGCCATTGGGATTCAGAAATTACTCATGTGGAAAAATGTCACTAACTTACATGCTGTTGGTTGGAATATTCATCACAATACCATTTGAACCCCCCTCCATTGAATCAGTTATTATAAAGTAGCAGAATGTAAAATTCAACCTTTTCTGCTATCAGTTTTGTATTCATGTAGGTAAAAAAAACAGAACTTTAATTGCTGAGTTAACCGTTAATATAAAATGGACTAAATTGGAGTGACCAAATGTGGGAATTTATTTTCTGCGCAATATATGACAGTACGCTATTTGGACCCTCCGCATCATTGTAACTGTATGGAGAAGAATCCTTCAGGAAAATCCAACATTTCCTACATAGTCAAGGGACACCCTGCCCTTTATGACCAAAACTCACCATGTACAAAAATGCCCAAAATTTAGCGTCCATCTGGTAAGATTCTACAGGCCTACATTCGACACAAAAAGTTAGTTAGTTAGTTATTGTTGGATTACTAACCCAGCAAACCCACGGAATATAATTTCTGAAACACGTTTTGCTAGGTGCTCAACGCACAAGTCACGTGACTTATTTTTTCTCCAAACAACTAAGGAATTGTAATGTAACAACTGAAATACAAACTTTTCCGTAATTTTCCGATCAGTTACGATGACAGAACAGCTGAACAGTGTACGGCCGCCTTTACTGATCAGTTCACACTTCATCAGCTAACTTGCATGTACTAAATCCACTGTTTGATCCTTGTGTTTACAAAAACAAGCAATTTCCCATCTCCTGGGGCATTTTAGCATAAACAGGTCTTCATACCATAGGCCTGTGTTTCCAATATAACTTTTAATATTATCTTCTTATCTGCCAAATGTCCCCCAAGTACTTCACCGCCCACAGACAGACTACGTTGCAATTCTCAATTGCCAGTATGTGCTACAAAGCTAATTCATCTCATCCACAGGACTTTAATTGTATAACACTCCACTGTGAGAACAATACAAATTATGAAATCACTGAATTACCGGGGATAAAAAGACCGAGGCGTGAAGGAGACCATTCACATCGAGAGCCAAGTTTAAGGTTCAGTAGAGCCGTAACTCTACGGCCTCTACAGCCACCATGGCGTGGGCATGGACAAATTTAACGTTTACCGTTTATTCACTATACAATTTCGTCCATTTTTTTTTTTAGTTTCTCCTGAGTTAAAAAGTCTCCCCCAGTAACATTTTTCTCAAGTATTCTCACTCCAAGCCGTAGATGTATAATTACAAATGACACAGCTATAACCCGCTTTAACACGCAGCCCACGCAGCCTATATTCCATAAGCCCCACTCTGCTGGTGCAAAATGTATGAAACAACTTATTGAATTGTGAAAATCCGGTTGGTTACTGCAAGAAATAGAATATACAGCGGTTACCAGTCCGACCTGTGAAATCCCTTTGATATTTTTTCCTTCCCTGAATAAAATATTATTATGAGCGAGTGGACAGGTTGAATAGGGGTGCAAAGCGGGCAGTGCGGATCTAGTCTGACGGGCTCTGAAAACAAGCCAACCCTCTGTGTGTATATTCCACACCTCAGTGCTCACATTCTGTAGGACAAAATGTAGATAATCTCTTCATAATGAGGTCTACCCACAGTCAACAGACCCCACCCCTCGGTGTTCTGCAGCACGACAGTTTCATACAGAGAGTGCCAGAAGTGGAGGGATGGAGGGACGGCCAAAACTCTGTGCTGCATGTGACGTCCTTCTGACCGAGTATTAACGCCTATGAAGTTTTGGAATTCCTTCTTCGATCTCAGCCACACGTATTAAGGCTGCAGTGTTTGTAAACCAAGTGCCGAACAGGATATTGGGCCCACAGAACAGGAAATGACAGAAGAAAGGAAAATTTACATAGGCCTAAAGAGCAGCTTTATAATTTGTAGTGTTTTTTCCGTACAGTCAGTAACTGCATGGTGCCGTTCTTAAGCACTGATTTAATGCTCACCTAATCAAAATAATCCGCGCCTTTATGAAATTCACTGAGCTTCAACTACTCCCAACTGTCAGTCCAACCCGTCTACATTCGTGTCGGATACACGGCATAGCGACTCACTACGGGCTGGACGGACCGGGGTTCAAGCCCCAGTAGGGGTGCATTTTTGGTGAACAATTAAGTTTTCTCCCGATCCCCGTCCAGTTTGCGTGTTATCGGTGCAGGTTTTTTCCGGGGGTAAAGCGACCGAAGCGTGGAGTTGACCATCCACCCCATTCTAGGACCGAGGTTGCGTATGAGTACAGCTATAACACTGCCTCGCCTCATTGCTTCCCCGTCATGTTGCGGCCAAGCTTGGCATGGATACGTTGTCCTTCAGAAGCTAAACTACGTCACATGATACGGAGCTGCCTGAATAATTACAGTTTAAGTAGCTTAAGTACACCAAATGGCTTATTATAGGAAACCTTCAGTCACAGTAAACCTATGAATTAGATCGGAAAGACTGTGCTTCCTTAAGACTTCGATATGTCCTTATTGTGGTAATTAATTTGATAAAGTTCCGCGATTCCAAAACATGACATTTCCGTGCTGTTTGAATCCAGAAATAACACCCCACGGTCGTGCCCATTAGCAGCTACTAGCCGCTGAAAAGTCCCGCTTCTGAGAGCAATGCTCTGTATTTATCTGCAGTCTGTATCTGGCACTTAGAACGAGTTAATTTGTTCATAGCTGGCGAAATTTTAATTAGACACCTGCAGATCTATCAACTGATATTTTTCGTTATGGTTTCATCGCTGATTTATAAGCCAAATTGTAATGCCTCGGTTACGTACGTAAATATGTCTAAGTTCAGAGAATTTAAACCATTCTCACCTCCATAATTTTGATATTTTAAAAATGTTATTTGTAATATACTGCGGAGAACATCTTTTACCATCGAACAGATCACAGTTAAGTAGCGAAAATTTGCTGTCAAACTTTCGTAGCCGTTGTAAGTAGAGAGGAGAGGCTCAAAGACATTTATTATAATTTGTTTGATTTAAAACACAACAAGGGACATAAATGAGCTCCTTATAACAAACACAAACTCTATTATAATTTTCACTAATTTTGACGTTCAGGTGACGTGCGTCGTGATACATTCTTATAAAAAAACCAGCTAGATGCACTGATTTCTCAAATGTATTTTTGGAATAAAACTCTACAAGTTTCGGACAGTCCCTATGTCCATCATAAGGAGTTTTTCACTGTACACACAGCAATGATATATGTCATACAGGTTTGCTGGCATCAAGCTGTCAGCAAACCTGTATGACATACACCATTACTGTGTGTTCAATGAAAAAATCCTTATGATGGACAGGGGAACTGAACGAAACATGTAGAGTTTTATTCTAAAACTAAATTTGAGAAATTAGTGCATCTAGTTGGTTTTATTATAAGAATTTTATTGATTTCTTTAAAGGAATACAAAAATAGGTTTGAAACAAGCAATTTGTCATATTTTTGACATGAATACATCCCTTCCGAAAGAAAAGTCTTCCACAATTGTTTCAAAAACGGCCCACTGCAATTATGTCTAGTCCCCATGTTCTTAAAATATTTTGAAGTTCAAATGTACAAGAGGGGGAACATTATTTCATTCCTCGTTGTAATAAATTTCGACCTAAAATAATTCAAAACCAGCCCTGCAGCACCACCGACAATTTTAAATAATACAATAAAATTGCCTTCCAAATTCACTCGCAGAATGCTTGTCATCAGCAACCAAAAGTGTTGAACCTAAACTACTTTTTTTTTAAATATACGGCATATATGTGTGAAATGTGTACACTTAAGTTTAATAGAAAAATTTGAATTTATACGATAAAGAAACCAAATTCATAAACAAAATGAACATAGGACATTTGAATTACACAGATTCAGTATACAGCGTATCTCAGTTACACCACTTCCTTGCAGTTTTCACTTCGCAGTGATGACAAAGCGCTACACAATTAGTTCAAAATCAGGTAGAGTTGGACAGCCCTTATGCTCGACTGCCGTATGTCGGACAAATAGCTGCAGCAAAGTAAGCATATGGCAGGGACACAATACATCAGATGCGATGTTAATACTACTGACTGTATCGAATACATGAAAGACAATTTTCAATCTGCTAGTCCCTATCCAGTGTCCCTCGTGTAGCATCACATACAACTCGAAGGGGATCCGCGAGTGTTCGTGCACGGCTGAACGACCTCTGTCAATTCAGAAGATGTGCACCAACTGTGTCACTGACATTAAAAGCTTCACTTTCGTAACAAAAACTGTCTTTTAAAACATGTCCACATTCCTAGACTTCGCTTCGCTTCCTAACGCAAAACAAGTAGCAAAAATGGAAAGGTGTACCTCAGCAGAGCAGGACAAACTTTCAGGTTTTATTTGCAAATCTTCAACCTTTCATTGAATGCACACAGAAACCAACCGAAACATTTGTTGTTTTATCTTATGCAGATTTTGCTGAAATACTGAGGCAGAAATGAGTGCTAAAATTCGTGAAAGTGACAACATGCAAATTCACTGGTGACCCAGGTAACACTATGTACAACAAGAAGCTCCAACGCACCCGGAGACAATTAACCTCAAGCTGTGATGATGACGCCTGTGCATACAGACTTAATGCTCAAGATATAATCAGAGTTTCATTTGAACGGCAAGAACAGAACGTGAATTCAGGCTACCGTCGTGAAACAGATGAAAACTGTGCTCTTCTGAGTTATTACGCAGCTAATAGTGGTAATTTCTTACCGACGTTTCGGGACAAGCTATCAGTCCCATCTTCAAGGGTCAAGGGTCTCGTCTTCAAGGGTCAAGTATTCTTGACCCTTCTTTGGTCCTTGAAGTCGGGACCGATAGGTTGTACCAAAATGTTGGTAAGAACTTACCGCTACTCGATGCGTAATAACCCAGAATAGCTCAGTTCCTGGTAAGAACAAAAGTTAAATTCATCGAGCAACGTTTGGTGTACAGCCCTGTAACAAATGTATTCGTAACAGATTACATGACGTAGGCGAACGTACAGTCATGAGCCCAAAATATTATGCTTTCTTTTGTGACAGAAAGGGACACACTGTAGTGATAAATATGAAAACAGTATCACAACGTTTTTGTGGAGTATTTGGGAGAAAATTACTTTTACCTGAATGCTAAAGAAACGTGTATATTTATTGTAAGCGACCTGTGGAATGATTAAAATCTTGTCAAACTGTTCGAATTTTAAAATCAGTTCCATCCTTTACCACAAATTCTTAAAAGCGCTGGACTAATAACAGTCCAGAATTAAAATAACTGAGTGATCCATAGGACTGAGGCAGACCGCTATTCACAAGATGTTGACGCAGTGCGACAACACTATCACACACTAACGCATAAATTCGCTTTACCATGAAGACCGAAGGCTGCACACTACGTGTAGCTTATAGCTTAAAGCATGCTGCACCGCGATATAGCTGCAAAGCCTTTTGTCATCTCGTTAATTCAATGAAAAACATGGAAATAGATTTGACATGATTTATTATGCCGCGTTTAAATGCTTTCTTCTTCATCTTCGCATTTTACTGTATAATTTCAGGAAATATTTAACCTCTACGCCATGACTTTTAGCCAAGTTTTGATTTAAATGTTCGGTGTAATTAATACTTTCGCATAAATTAGTTTTATTAGTGTAATAAATCACAGACCGATTCCCAGCGCAAAGTTCCTTAATTAGTGAAGCAGTACTTACCCTGCAACAGCAACAGCGATCATGCCTAAATATTCATGGACTAAATCGTCATTCATTATAATAAAGTTCTAAACTTGGCTCCCTCGTATACATAACTTTATTCTGAGTTTATCTGTTTTTGGATTAAGCACTTAAATTCTCTGAACTCATAAAACAAATACGAATCCTGCACAATTTATCTACGTTAACTTCAAGGACCTCTCTACTACGGTGTACTGCATACGGAGAATAATGCTCCTTAAAGTAATTCCACAGAGAAAAGTGCGTACTCGAAAGTCATTAGTCACACAGACAAAGGATGCGGCGCTCTTTATGGCACCTGAACGCTAATTCTGCTCACAAGTGCCGACCGCTGGACACTGATCCTATTCTAAGAGCCAGATTAATCCATGCGAGGTTTCAGGCTTCAGCCGCGGTGTAGCTGAGGTTTTCGGGTCTTTTGGATTTTCACGCTGCGTTGGTTCATAGTTGTTTACCGTCGTTTCGGGAGATCCTATCGGTCCCAAAACGTTGATAAACATCTACCAACCAAGGCTCCGAAAACCCCGGATGAGCTATAGCCTCAGATGAACTCAGCATACACCACGTTACTCCACAGGGCATTAAAAAGCAAAGCAATCCCATTAGAGGCCTGGATAGGCCCTCAGGGTTCCAAGAGGTTGAGCTCCCAGATTTCATGACAATCGGCACATGAAAGTGGTAAGGTTGTCAGCCCCATGCACCGGCTGCCTTTACCCCCAGAAAGTATTCCTGGTACTCTTTTCTGTTAGAGGCTGTGTCGACCAAACAGCCTTAGTGCGGTTGGAAGGATTATGTCAATGAAAAATTCCAATGACACCGTCAGGGAATCGAACCCGCGTCCTTACGACTTGTAGCGCGTTGCCTGAACCAACTGTGCTATGCGTGCCCCCACCACAGTGCATTAAAACTTCGATATTTGATTGCAGACGGTTTCGCAGATCATCTGGACACAGAGCACTCACACATGTTCCGAATTGCCACATTAGTATGGAAACAAAAGGCTGAAGGGGCTTGCAAGCATGACAATGGCCCTTGAAAAGGGCTTATGTTCAATGAAATAGACACTGGTAGAGGTTAAAGTCTTTTGGAGTGTTACACTCTGTCGTAGCGTAAATAGCCGACGTTTCGGATAATCGTAGTACCTTTATCTGCGGTTCAAGAAGTCAGAGGAAGGCACAAGAGTAAGGTTAGGCAAATCTTAAACATGGATGCATGTTAGAGAGACATAGAGACATAATATCCGTCGTCATCCTTACAATGTCTGTTCGACAGGGTCATGTTACTTGTTTCTATATACACTAAAGCCATGTAACTTAGCAGTCTGTGTGACAGCTGGTTTTCTCAGAGCAGAGTTGCTGAAATTCCAAGTCTTCTAGGATATTCTGCTGTGTCGTTGGATAAAGAGTTTCCTACGTTTCGAAGGATCGCAGTGCCTTCAACCTCACGGTCCAGCAGTTCGGTCGAACTAATGATGAAGGCATTATTTTATTTCGTATCTACATCACGCAAAAAATTCTAAAGTATTACTTCAAATAACGTTGAATTTTAAACCTACTTTGTTCCTTCCTAAGCTGAGAAAAAAGACTTGCGAGCTAGCCATGCAGTGTGCGTGTATCTAAAATCAGTAGCCCAATAATAATAATTCAATTCAACTCAACCCAATCCAATTCAATCCAATCCAATAGGTATTTACTAACGTGCAAGCTTGCAAGCTCAAGTTCCAATTATAAAGCCAGCACAAAAACACAAATACAACATAAATACAGTAAAATTACACAAAAAGGAATACTAATTAGACTAAGCAAGAACAATATAGCAGCAGTAAAAACACAGCAATATAAACTAAGTACTGGGACGAATAACCTAAACCCTGAAAAAACATCGATAAGTTGAGTAGATGTCACTGATCAGCGTAGAGCCTGTTGCAAAGAAGGTTGGGGGTTCTTTTTAAAAGATATCGACATCTTTGCACACGATGTTGGTAGCTGAAACGCATCTAGCAGACTCAGAGTGAGAAAACAGGGATAGTAATAGTAATACGAGTAATACAAGTAATAACAGTAATAACAATAATAATACGCCGGACGAATGGATCTCTGAGGTAAAAGCGACACTGTCAATGCTTAATTATGAAGCTGGCGTGATATAAGATAACGAATTTCAGGAAGAATATACAGATTTTTAGGAAAATATTTTTGTTGAATATCACATAACACACGGATAAACAAGCGAACATTTTCTTCATATTTCGGTTTGACGTAAATTATTAAACACTGGAGCTTCGCGTGTGAAATGTAGTGTGCAGAAGTTTCGTAACGACAGCTACGGACTGCGTCGGAAATTACGATCGTTAGTGAAAAAATAAGATATACGGCGACAGTAAGTCTTATTGTAGCACGGCGCATTTTTGTATAATCACTTCAATTTATGAACCAACGAATGCACATATAATTTCACATAAAACACTTTAAAACACTCCGACATGTTTCGATCTTGTCAGATCATCATTAGGGAGCTTAGTTCCTTGCTAAAGTTATATTATAGTATTCACAATTCAATTGGTATTTGCAAACGAGGTGTTGTGGCAGCATATGCTGAACTAAGCTCCCTGATGATGATCTGACAAGATCTAAACATGTCGGAGTGTTTTAAAGTGTTTTAAAAGTGTTTTATGTGAAACTGTATGTGCATTCGTTGGTTGATAAATTGAAGTGGTATATAGCGACAGTGGGGACCGCGGTAGCACAGTGGTTAACCCTTTAAACGCCGAGTTAAATCCCATCTGCCCTTTGCTAGCATTATTCGGAGCTCACCATACGCTCTACGTTAGCA
>Ga0123352_10011540_pt1 | contig 13930 bp, 7 predicted proteins | sample TergutLab28metaG_FD_89700 | JGI IMG/M metagenome (GOLD analysis project Ga0123352, IMG submission 89700) | Labiotermes labralis P1 segment gut microbial communities from Petit-Saut dam, French Guiana - Lab288 P1 | ecosystem: Host-associated > Arthropoda: Insects > Digestive system > Gut ...
CCGAAATTGTATTTGTATATAGTTGATACTTGTCTATACCTATTGATGACAATTGTTTATATTTACATCTGATGACAATTTCCACATCTGTATGATCTATGGAATATGAATAAATGAATGAATTTTCACCTAAGGCATACTATAATATATGGAGACCATGTTTTTATTTTTATAAACAAGAGCCTATTTAACCAAAAGCTGTAGTCTGCAAATGTCACACTCTAGCACATTCTATAAAAATAATACAAAATACATATACCTCCTAATAATTAAGTGATGGGGGAGATGTGGAGAAGAGGAAGAAAGGGAGGTATAAATATGATACCATGGAAGAGCAGGGAACAGAAAAAATTATTAGTTCAATAACTCATTTTAGCTTTACCTGATGTGCTTTTCCCTCCACAAAGGCAAGTATCATATTGACAAGCTCTGAGGCAGAAGTGTATCTCCAGTAATAGTTTTCTAGTGAGCAGAGCATCACGCAGACCTGCAACACAGAGCAGCTACATGCAACCCAAGCAGTTCCATTGAATCTATATTCTCCTTCCATGACTTACATATGCATTGACTCTCCTATTATTAAACATGCATTTCTGAACAGAAATAAAGCCTGCTTTGTTGTTGCAGATATTTAATGTCCAATAGATCTCTTAATTTGTTGTTACTGTTAATTTTTTTAGTGCTTATTATACACATTCTGTTTTTAAATTTACTGTTGCCATGTTCTAAGTATGTAACCATGAGTATGGTCTACTCTTTTATCACATGCCTTGCTATACTGGTTCATTAATTCCTGCCATCAGATTGACATTTTCAGTAAATTTCATTCTATTGCTATCCTGCCATTTTATATTCTACAAAAATATTACATACAAAAGTTAAATATTTTGGTCACACATCACTTTTTGAACCACAGTTCTCTGCTGCAGTGACAAAGCCTTCAATGCTGCAGCAAATCAACAGACATACAATGGTCATAGATTAGTAACTTTTTACAACTTTTATCCTAAGAACTGCCTCGAAATGTGTAGGCATGCCTGTAGTAACTGAAAAAGGCTGTAACACTGTATTGTGCAGATGAGTCCTTGGATTTTGAAGCATATCAGTGGACTGACAGGGACTCATAAATTGGGATGTACACATAACCCTATTCTTGAGAAACTGCATAGCATGATGGACGCATCCTCCAGTATCTGAGGAAGATCACATTGATCTGCTGTACAGAGACATGGGATACTGGAGAATGTCAGTGCAATGACAGTGACTCATAATATAGTATATACTCACCACTTCTATCCTGAGGAACTGCTTTGCATGATGGAAACATGCCTGGAGTAATTCAGGAAGATCATAGTGCTCTGCTGCACAGATGAGCCCTGGGATATTACAGCACGTAAGTGGACAGGAACCTGTGTGGAGGTAGTCCAGCAGGATCCGGAATGTCTCTGGGTCAAACTCTATTATCGGGAACTGCACACCATATATTGATATATATTGCAACAGTTCTGTCATTGGAAATGCTACTTTTAATAATGGCCATGATTGAGAAATGACAAAGTGATGCAGCAGGACTGAACAGGTGTACAACATTTCTTGTGGTAACTGACGCTATGGGAATAGATAGGTAACAAAATTTTAAAGCAACCTGCTGATTCCTCTCAGTTTTCTAAGTTCATTGTGAAGACAGGAGGTTCAGTGGAAGCAGTGGTGCCCATCTATCAAATTGTGTGACATTATGCATCACAATAATCTAATTTTGATACTCACTTCCATTACAACTTAAATTCTCAAAAGAATTTAAAATATAACACAATATTAAACCTGGATTCTGTCATTTCAAAAAAGTTGCAGGTTATGAAAACAATATAAATACATTTGGAAATAGGGGATTATAAATCATCTGGCTTCACAATGATCAATGAGCTGTAAAGTGTGTGTGTGTGTGTGTGTGTCAGTCACTACAGCAATGCAGTGCAAGAGCCTGACCAACTGACAAGCAAAACTGCTTGGTAACACCAACGAAATTCCATAATTTCTTGGGAAAGTCTTTAAAAATATGTAATTCGATACCTTTACTTAGGAAGAAACTGAACTAATAAAGAGATTATTTTTCAAGTAAGTACATTTATCAATAATTAAGTTGCATGTCTTCAATCCTCACTCTTTACAGTGATAAATCTCTATTCTAATGGTAGTTTTATGGAACCTTTGTTAATGCTGAGCTGGTACATCCAGAGTTTTTATGAACTGAAGTCCAGAATTGGTTACAACTTTCAGTTTGCTCATCTGTTAGTGAAGCTTTCAGTTACTGCAACATAAAACGTGAAACAGTGATTTCTATGTAAGTTTAGAATTCTGTATATGTCCATCATAATAATTCTTCATGTAAACAGCATATTTCATAAATCGGCTCTGTGGTATTCCTTAAGGTGGGGAGGACATGAAGAAAGATCAATGGTACAAAGACTCCAGACACAGCTACTGCAAGGTAGAAAACTGCATATGATAATGGGAAAGAGGAGTCCTTACTTCAAGAATGTGAACAGAACTTGGACAATAAGCGAAGTCCAAATGGAATCTTACCTTCAGTGATATCCAAACTTTCTTCACTCAACAGGATCTCCTGACACTCAGACATAACTGTTTAGGTACTATTCAATGTTAAGCTATTGAGTTCCATGTATGATCAGAACGATACTTTACTACATCCAGTTTATATTGCTTGTGTATCAAAACTATGGTACCCAGACCAACTGTAGTAACAAACATGGCTTTCTAATATTGGAGTGGCCCCAAAAGAAAATTCCCTGCAAAATCCTTTCACTTCAGCATATAAAGATAATGAAGCCTGATATTTATGTATAAGATCCAAGACTTATAGCTTATGATACTGTGAGGACTGCTAGCAGTTACTGAGGTTTGGGTCCTATAAAGACGGGGATAGCAGGCTCCTCAAAAACGATGGTTTCTGTCTACTGGACAATAAGTTGTCATTAACCAGCAGACAAAAATATAAATGTCAAAAGATTTTCAAATTTTAATTCGGAATTATCGCATTCAGTTTTAGTAGGCTTCGAAGCTAGATTTGTGTGATGTAAAACGAAATATGCTTAAGAACCTGGAACAATTAAAGAATAAATATTTTGTTCCAAAATAATTACCAACAAGATGACACTTATGGACTATCCTTTATTTCAGGGTTAGTCGTCCTTCACTCTACATGTTTTGAGCTTCAGGGAGCTCATCATCAAGAGTTCACTTTTTTACTGTACAGGCAGCCTCTGGCATACTGTGTAATCTTTTGCTGTATTCCAACCGTTCTCCTATGTGTCCATAAGTGTCATCTTGTTGGTAATTATTTTGGATCAATTATAATGATGCATGGAACAATGAATGTAAAAAAAAAAAAATATTTTGTGATTGTACTGAGTTTCTTAATGATCTGAGGGTGAGAAAAACTGACACAATCCATGATGATCAGACACCTACCTCAGTCTGTGCAAGCTTGGCCCTGTCTACCTTCTGAGCATCAGCACAGACACTGAGCCGAGGGACTGCAAGTTGTGGAATCTGTGATTTCCCTTCCTTGTCCTTATCTTTACCCTCCTTATCTGCAGGCAGACAGCATTATATTATGTATTGCTACATCGATTAAAAAGGTAGCTTCCCTGCCATATAGTTTGGTCACAAAAGAATGGGTGAGTTTTGTAATTAAATGGTTTGCAGAATCTGTGTTTAGCCATTGGGATCTAACAGACTGTGAAGTGGTATGGTAAACAGCAGGTAGGAGCCTAGAGAGAACCACATAACTTGTTCGAGTTTTCTGTGGGAGTGAAAACTGAAATCATAATGTTTCATGTCATGACACAAATTCCTTGGTGTCAGGGCAGAGAGGGGCATAATTTAAAAAGCATAACATTAAGTTTTCCTCTGTATTTGGAGTATGGTGTTGTGGGTTATCATCACATTGTGAGACTAGTCTGGCAGATAGGTAACAGTGTTTCGCAGAAACCTACTGATCCATCCTCAGAGTAGAAATAACAAGTGGAAATAATGTAGTCTAATAGATAGATACCAATCATCATTATCATCATCATCCTCCTTCTTCTCCTTCTCCCCCTCCTCTTCCTCCTCCTCCTCCTCCTTCTTCTCTTCCTCCTCCTCCACCTTCTTCTTCTTCTTCTTCTTCCTCTTTTTCTTCATCTTCCTTTTCTTCCTCCTCTTTGTCTTCCTCTTCTTTTTCTTCTTCTTCTTCTTCTTCTTCTTCTTCTTCTCCTCCTCCTCCTCCTGCTCCTCCTCCTCCTTCTTTTTCATTGGCATATGGTTCTTATAGTCAAACCAATGTCTCCTTTAGAATGATAGCCCATACAGATCTGTCTTCAACTTTCTTCCTCAATCTCTGGACACCTGTCAGCTTCAGATCATTCTCACTACAGTCTAACCACCCTATGGTCTTCCGGTTTTCTTTTTCTATCTGGTTTCCCCATCCTATCAGCAGACATTCTTACCAGATGACCAGCCCATTCTTGTCCTTTATTTTTATTGTTGTTAAAGTATTTGGTTTTCTATACATAAACTACAATTCATCATTGGTTCAGATTCTACAGCTATTTTGGTCTTTCAATGGGCCATCTTTCTGAGTGTTTTTTCACTCTCATATTTTGGGATCATTTCTTTTGCTGTGTCATTGCCCATGTTTCACAATCATATAGCACTAGAGGTTTAACTGTTGTAGTACATATTTTTAATTTTGTGTCTTGTGATATATATATATATATATAGTCTTTGTAATTTTTTAGAGAGCCTGATAAGATAGATTCCCTGCTGTTATTCTTGCTGGAAACCTCTTCCACAATCCTAATCATAAGTAAACAATGACACCAAATATTTAAATTCTGATATTTCTTGATATTCTTCTTAATTGATGTTCTGGACTTTCAGTTGTATATATTTGTGTTTGTGTTTTGAAGTATTCATGAATTTCGTTTTGTCTACACTTATCTTCAGACCTACATCATTAGTTAGTTCTTCCATTTCTTGAATTATTTTGTTGATTACCTCCATTAGATATGTTCAAATGCTCAAGATAAATATGTTGCTTCAACCTTCAGGGAAGAAAAGTGGCAGCTGATACTCATGCAGACTGGTCGATAGAACCAACACTGTAGAGGCAATAGGTGCCTCTATAACGTTAACACTTGTCTACAGTCATGAGGTAGAATGCCACTTCTACCCTGAAGAAGGAGGCAACGGAATCCTTTGAAATTAGTACCAATGATGGTACCTGTTCATTAAACTGCATGGTGTCACATCCCAGATCACCATGATCATAATCTTTACCAGCAAGAGAATGTCTAGTTTTCAGTGTGCTAAGCTTGATTTGAAGAATTCTATTGTATGACTGACCAGTCTGCATCTCTAGGCTGACAAAGACAGAGACATGGCATGAAGTGTAAAAAGGTGCATGAGGGTTATATTGCAGGGCCAGATTTATGTATAAGTTAGACAAACTACAGCTTAAGGCCTCATATTACAAGGGGCCTTAGTCAGGCCGCTGCACTAAAAAAAAATTGAATGCATTCATAAATCATGAAAATCACAATACAAAATATTAATTATTGTTATTATGATCCACTAGTTGCAGTTGTTTTATGTTTTCATTTATCCTAAATACAAATACTATACACTGTTACTTCTTTTGTGTTCTTATTACCATCATCACTTAAGCAATTAATAAAAATATATGGATGTAATGTAATACTTTATACGTACCATTCTGCAAGCCTGAAGAACTGTCAAACCTAAAATACAGTAGAGTGGGAGAGGCCTCTTAAATGTTACAGCTTAAGGGCCACAGAATGCTTAAGCCCAGCCCTGTTTATGCGTCTGTTAAAGCACAAACATTTTTAATTACCTTCCTTATTCCATGTTTCTTTGGGTTGTTATCTTTACCAGTGACCAATCTGTCACACCCTTTCACTGTCAGTGATGCAAAATATATAAATTGGCAATGTAAAGGACAATATTCAGCAGGATGTCAGAATTTGCCACTGTACGTTTAAGAATGCATTTGTTATAACCTTAAAATGAAATTTGTACTGAACTCATTAATTAAAGAAGTCTGTTAAACATGTTCTGTTCTACATCTGAATAGGTAGTGAAACACTTCTATCTATAAATTATAGGATTAATTTTTGTAATTTTGTGTGTGTGTGTACTCTCTCTCTCTCTCTCTCTCTCTCTCTCACACTCACACACACACACACACACACACACACATATTAGTTTCAGAAATTTAGTAGCATCCTGAGTATCAGAAGACTGTAATATATGACATCATATTTTCATCCACAACAGTGAAAGTGTTAACAATGGATTTGATACCAAGTTTCTGTGCTAATTATTTGTATCATAGTTTTATTTTTGCACTGTTCAGGAGAAATTACCTGATATGGCTTAATATTTCCTTAAGATGAAGATCAAGAAAATTCATAAAACTTGTAGCCACAAGGAGATGGCATCAAGGTTTATCATTTAACTACATAAAACCTTAAACAGAACAGATTTAGTTATTTGGATCTCACTTTATGGCTGTCAGACAATCTAGCAACAATCATTGCCCAAAATATCAACGACTATTTTGCAAAAAAATAAACAGTGCTTAATGAATTCTCTACACAACTCTGTTGAAGGCCACCATACTACATTCTAATACTGAAATGCTTTGTACAAAGCAAAATGGGCTTAACAAATAAATGCCTATTATTCACTGAATGTAGACCTAATGCTGGGTTGAATCAGGGGTGTTTGTTTAATTCTTTGTTTATTTCATGACATCTTCAATAGCTCAGGCTATATAGCAATAATACTCAGCATATGGGTCATGGAATTGTCAGTAGTAGATGTGATCACAGATCATATTGTGTGGTTATGCTGACTTACAATAAGAGAATAACCATTTTCTTATAACTAGTTAACAGATGAACAATCGAAGTGTTACAGGAACTGACATTTTCATTCAGCCAGAAATATATTTTAATACAGTATTTATTTTAATTCAGTATATGCAGCTTTTTGAGGCTTTCTTTTCTTTGGCAAGCAATAGTAACAGGAACTGTATGCTAGTACAGACATTAAGTAGACATTGCTTTTTTCTTGAGAAACTTTAATACTGATTCTCATTTAATTTCAGGTTTGCTGGGGTCTTTGTAACACATCATGTGATAAATGGTTACCTAGGTACTTGTCAACTGACAAGGCATACATCCCAGAGGACGTGGATCTTCAGCATCACTGCTGTCAGAACCTCAAACCTCGCATAATATGTTTCTAAGCCAGTGTCGGCATTAGCAAACACAGAGCCCAATTGTATCCTTGTGGCCCCTACAAGTTAATGTGCACAACCAAAAAAGGACTAAACTTTTTGGTATATAAACATAAGTTTCGATAAAAACTTACACTGCTTAATTTTTTATTTACTTGTAATCAAGCAATTTGTCAAAGGCATATTTTATTTAATTTCAAAATAATTAGAACAAACATAATTACATTTTTCTCCCTGTTTGTTCGGTGAAATCTTTCATGATCTTCTCACACTTTAAATATAAAGTCAGTACAAGAGCTTTGTGTGGTATCACACTGTGTATTTTTAAAAATTACATATGTGCAAATCCACCATGAGAACGGGGCCTGGTTGCGTCAAATCAGTTCATTCAGCCTATGGCTAGCTCTGTCAGAGCTGCATGTGGAGCAGAATGTCTTGTAACCGGCTACGGAACAAAGTTCTACCTTCGTACAGAGTTGCCAAAAATGGGGCCCTAAACTGGAGGCTTCCACACTTATCCAGTTTATGCTAATTATGAGGAAGGTGAGATTTGGGCACTTGATTTGGGATCACTTCTCTCTATTAATCAAGGTGTGAAGAAAGTGTGTGTGGGCCGGGTAGCTCAGTCGGTATAGCGACTGACTATGGGCTGGACGGTCCGGGATCGAATCCCGGTGGGGACGACATTTTCTGCCCGTCCAGACCGGCCCTGGAGCCCACCCAGCCTCCTGTAAAATGGGTACCGGCTCTTTCCCGGGGGTAAAGTGCGCCCGGGGCGTGCTGATGACCACTCATCCCGTTCTAGTGCCGCGGTCATGGAAGAGTAGAGCTATACCTCTACCCACCCACTGGGCCACACCGGGCCTATAATGGGATCACTTAAAAGGAAGTGTGTAGCATTTTGAACTCAAAGGTTTGAAAAACACATGAAGTTCATATATTGCAGGCACCAGACTGGCGGCACACTTCGTGACCAAGGCATTGGAGGAAAAATCCCGCAACTTCTGTTGTCCCGTTGCAGCTTGTCCTTTAAGATGTGAAATGGTGGGTGAGGGCAATGGGTCAACTGGTGGAAGTAAAACACCGACGGAATGACAAGGCTTCTGCACGCGATTTAGAGGTTCCGGGGCCAAAGTGGGAACAGCCAGATTCGAGATATAAAACTCTAGAACGCAAAGCAGGCCTTAGGTATAGCGATGCCTGGGGCTGGTTGAGCATGAGTGAGAGAACTCTGATATCGGCAGGAGTTAGTTCGTGTCTTCGTGCTTGCAGTTTGGCGCACGTCCAACCTTCATGAAATATACTTTAAAATGGCGGTAAGAAATTATTTCAGATATTTGTATTAGAGAACCGTGAAAATGCAGAATTCTTTATTGGCGAAAACCACAATTGTTACGCAATTTGTAAAACTACAGATAAGTGAACACAGAACATCTGTCTACATCAGTGCCCTGAAAGCCAAAGGGATGGACCAAATAACCTAATGACTAGACACCACATACATGTGGATTAAACTCTCATCTAAGAGAGCGGTTTCATGGATGTCCAAACACGACGCCGTAAATATTCCTTCGGGATAAACCTGTTGTTCCCGACCGGACATCTACATCCATTCAAACCTACAGCCATGGTTAGTAAATCTGAGAGACAGTTAGATTCTACAGGATGGATTACTGAACATGCAGTACACTCTTATAGGAGTAAAAAAATGTCAGAAACTCTCTATGTTTATGTAGACTAATTAAATAGCAGTATTGTTAATGAAATATGGAAGTGACATACATATGGCAAAGGAGAAATTTAAATTTGCATAGAAAAGCATGTTAAGTGGAAAGGGGGGGGGGGGCAAAATTAAGATAAATGCAAGGGAATTGGTTACATCTGACAGGTCCCTGGAGATGGTCACCAGACAAGCAGGGTAGCTGTAAATATATTGCTGACAGATTATCATCCTGCTTCTGTGCTGGGTAAGGGGCTAAATTATTCTTACCATCACAAACAGCATGTAACAGAATATATAGATGGGATATATGAGAAATAGACGTATCAGTTTGATGAGTAAACCTGAAAGAAAAAGATCACTTAGAAGTCACTGGCATAGATGGATCACATAAAAATTGTTCAAAAAATAAGGTGGAATGGTATAGAATGAATTGAAGTGACTCAGCACAGGAAGAATCTGTGGCTCTTTGTTGACAGGGTAGTGAATCTTTAGGAGCCATGTAAGATGAGGAATTTCTTGAGTGCAGCTCTGTTCTGTACAATTACTAAGGGAAAGAGAAAGTATTAATATAATGCATCAGAATGACACAAATTAGCATAACTTTCAGAGTTCCGACTAACAGTGTTAAACCTTGAGATTCCATACTACCAATGGTCTTCAGTTTTAAAGTGATCATAAAGGAATTTTAGTGTTTTTAAACAGTCTGACAGCCAAGTCCTGAGAAGGTAAAGCTACTTAATTCTAGGCAGCTCACTCGAACAGTCTTGTGAGGAGGACCACTTCTTCTTGTCGTCAGCAGTGAGCTGGGAGTGCTGCTTGCGTATGGATCGGCCCCAGCCAGCTGTCAGGTTGCCAAGGCGAGTAAATGCTCGTTTGACCATGGGTGAACTAGGCACGCTTTTGGGCCTGCAGAGTGAGACAAGGCACAGCTCCTCACCACACACATGTGAAACAACATGGCGCTCGTGTTGGGTTGGGAAACAGGAAAACACTAACAAGCACAACAAAACAAAACAAAAAAAAAACCTGCCTGCCAAAGCTGAAAATGTGGCTGTTATTAACTTGGTCTACTTAATTTTGAGTTATATTGAAAGACGTTGTGCTTAAAAAGTGTATTAGTGATTGTCACTCTATGATATTTAAAATATTACATGATCTGGCTAAGAAATTTAACCTTCAGCCAGTGTGGCATACTATCCACATGCCATTGTACAAGCATGGGGTTCATATTGCAAGACATATATCACCCTCACTTGAAAGTAGCTACAAAACTTCTTCTTGACAGTGCTTGAACAAAGAAAGAGAGACGGGCTGAAATTCCAGATTAAAATGTTCATACTGACAAGGGTGGTAACTGTTATCATGGACTCATATTTCATTTTATCATAATTCAATTCAATTCAATTCAATTCAATGCAGTTCTTACTGAGTGGTATGTCACTGTAGTTACTAATACAGGCAGTAATTTAAATTGTACCAACTTTATATATAACATTCCAAATCTATATAAAAAATTAACAGTGTTTGTTGCATCAGAATGTGCAAGAAATGGTTCTAAAAATATCTGAACAACATTCCATTACTGGGTGATGGAAATATGTTACTTAAAAATAACTTTTGCTTGAAAGTGTCAACAGATTACAGATGCCCCATATCTTTAACAATGGAAGTTGTGATATGTCTAACACCTGGAGAATTAGCTTCTAACAACATAAAATTCAATAAAGGTTGTGTCTCAACAATCACTTATACACTTCAGACATAAAAATAGATGCTTTTAACTCTCAGCCATCTACCGTTCATTCTGAAAACTCCACCAAAGCAGCTTTGATTACAGACAAAACAAAACCAAACCACCTTTTTTTCTCAACATATTTGTTTTTTTATTACTTTCTCTTTGGTTCTGCTACTAGATATATTCTTTATGCGTAAATGTGCTTCACATGTCTATGGAAACTCATTGTTGAACATAAAACTGAAATGTTTTATTAATTTGTGTAAGTTGTCTTTAGGAATATTTCATAATGACATGTATGATATATATTTATCATTTACACACTCACAAGTGTATAGAAACTCTTAGATTTTAGTATAACAATTACCTTTTCCTTTAGAAATTTCAGTTAAAATTATTAAAATGTGAAAGTATGAATGATGAAGAAACAGTTGACAATAAAGTTGGTGGTAAATGTTTTCTTTAATGTTGAGTTAAATTCATACCTGTTTGGACATGGTTAAATGTGTAGCATCTTGGAACGCTGCGTGTGGTAGTGTATCAGCTGTTTCTGCCATGATGTAAAGTTGTAAATGACGGTGGAATGATAATGAACATAAAGCACTGAAGCCTGAATACTAACACATGCAGAAGATAGTGCAGAACATGCCACAAGAAACATTCCAGGCTTGGGAAAGCTCTACATATGCTCTGTTATAATTACTTGCACTTAACTTGCATAAGTACTTATTTTCCAGTCAATAACAATGAAAAAAGACATACATGCAAACAGTACAGTAAATGAAATGGACATTCTAATCAATATGGTTTCTTAAATCTTCATTTGATGAGTAGTGAATATTCATTAAAAAATGGAATTTAACATCCCAAAAGCAGTTTTCAGTTCCTCTGTTTTACATAATGTCTAATTAACATAAGAACTCTTTTGGGTTTTTTAATTGAAAGCAAAACAAAATGAGACTCAAACACCCCTCCTAAGCTCAGACACTGTTAAGTTTTGCTGACTTTCAAATATGCCCAGTATACACTTCTGCAGAAATGAATATGGAATACTGGAAGTGAAGTTTGAGATTTTTATGGTGGTGAGCAATTCTTCAAAGACATGGCATCATGTGAGTTGACAGAGATGTACTAATGCATCAGAGAAACCAGCTGCACCCATCTTGAGGATAGAAAACTCGAAGATGGAGATAGCAGGTTCCTCAGAAATGACAGTACATATCCATGCGAATTATCCGGTGTCACATTCCAGAAATCCGTAATATGATTTTTGTAACTGAAGATAGCAATCTAACCTTCAGTTACGTGGGCATATGCATACATTCAATTGGTCCCTTCCTTTATACCTGGGAGAACCCTGACAGTGTTTTGACAACGAATCCACCTGTTTTTAACGGAGCTTTTCCTGGTTTCCGCAAGACCCTCCACTTGAAAACTGTGACAGTACTTTAAACAGAGCAGACTATCTTCCAGAACTTCCCCGTGTATGCATTTCAGCAACCTGTCGTTTGCTGGCCATTGTTTATAAACAGTTCCATAACTGTATGGTTGACTGCTGGTACAATACCTTGTATTATTTAGATCTGTGATGAGCGAAACCACACTCATTATGAATTTACCAATGTGGCATATGGTTTGGCATTGTCACAGTACATAAAAAATGTGAAGACAAAATTTTCCCTGTTTTTAATTAATCGTTTTAAGGGCGGTGTTGCTGAAGATTCAAGTCTTCCGGGATGTTACGCCGAGCCGTTGGGTGAAAAGTTGCCGACGTTTCGAAAGATCGTAGTGACTTCATATTCAGAGTTATCTCGGACTGTCTGAGCCTAAAGATGAAGGCACTAGGCTCTCTCGAAATGGTCGCAGATACCCAATGACACTGCGCCAAAATCCAGAAGACGGCAAATCTTCAAAGAAGAAACACAATGAAGAGTCTCTTTACAAATATTTGCAGTACGGTATCTCTAGTGTGATCAGTTGCGCAACAACCGATCTGAGTCTGAAATCAAGAACATACAGACTAACGTGGTAAACAAAACAGCAAAAATCCCGCTCTGAAGAACTGAGTGAATTACTCCAAATCACCGTTACAGTTTTCATTCATTTTCTAACCACTTGCTTTTGTAGATGCACACATTTTTGTCGTGGTCCTTCCATTTAACCCTCACAACATTATTAAAATTATCAGTCATTTTTATTCTGCTAACTTGCTTAAAGTGCAACGTTTTCCGTGTGAGTGTAGTTGACAGTTTCCTTCTCTCCACAAATCTGCTCTTCATGAAATGCAGAAAAACAGTGTCAATTTTAATGAACTTCACGGCCTTAGTGAAAGACCTTACTCAAATCAGCAATTTTAAATTGCAGGTAACAAAGTCTACATTTTCGACTCGTGAAACCACAAATACTGACAGCAGTTCGTTCAGACACAATCCATTCGATTTAAGTCGCCTGATCTCAAATTTAATACCTGCAAATCACAAACGTTTTAACGGGGACATTCTTATGACAGCCTGTTGTTTCCCAGAATTCATACGGTAATAATTAGCAGTTATTTTGCTACTTGGGAGCCAACTCTAACAGTCACAGATACCATCACTGGCCGTCACAGAAAGTCATTCATTAGCCAAATGGCAGCAGCGTCTAACGTATTGCTCGTGTCACAAAAAGCTTAGTGAAAAAACAGCAACATCGAACTTTTGGCTGTCATTACGGAAAGCCTTTCTCCAAAATTATATTTTTATGTGTGTGTAAGCGAAGGGATTTTTTATGTGCGTTGGATTACTATATTTCCGTACACTTTCATCAGAATTAATACTAGGCGTTAAAACAGATAAATTCATTTTTCACTAACAGTGATTCTGGCAACATACGACAAACCAGCTTATATTAACATAAACTTTCCATGGTTTGGCAGACTGAGGTTCACTTAGGGGTGAGTATCCAAAAGGGTCTCACACGTCATCCTTTTTTTGAGCGCACTTTGAGAATTCACCGATGCGGGCGGCCGCGGGGTCTAAGCGTAGATCTGCGGCCGCTCGCTTGCTGGGATTGCGGGTTCGAATCCACCGGCGGCATAGATTTTTGTCTGTTGTCAACGTTGTGTATTGTCAGGTAGCGGTCTCAGCGAAGGGCCGATCCCCCCCCCCAC